>OHVP01000011.1_pt1 | contig 59078 bp, 58 predicted proteins | sample 1579521 | NCBI WGS metagenome assembly OHVP01 (sample SAMEA3882523, study PRJEB24775) | human gut metagenome | biome: human-associated habitat; feature: intestine environment; material: feces | place: Netherlands | collected 2009/2010
TTGATATAAAGAAAAAAGACGATTATTAAGCAGAAGAAAAGTTTAAATGATAAATTTTACAGAAAAATCATAGAAACAATTAATATAAGATGTAACATTGCGTGCCTCAGATTCGGCAGCTTCCTTCACTTTTTCTTCCAGCTCTTTTTGAAGATGTAAACTGACACAGTATTTAGATTTATAATGTTTCTTAGTCTGTGTTTTAGTTTCTTCTGGTCTATCAATTCTAATATCTGTCATGTTCATTCTCCTATCCAATAGTTATGTTCCAGTCTTGATCCACACGTAATACGGTCATATCTAGATAGTCTTTTAATTGGTCTTTTTCGATTTCTTCGTATGGAAGTCCAGATATATCTGATATATCTGTTTTAAAAAATACATGATAGTTGCAATCTGCAACTAATAATAAGTCTTTAAGTTTCATAAATAGCACCTCTTTATACATATATTACAATTAAAATATAATTATAATTCAATTATAAATTATCGATTTTACTATTGCATGCTAGAGTAAAATATATTTTTTTAGTGAAAAAGGTAAAAAAAATTCATTGATAATATAACGTGACCTAGAGGGCTTTCAGATACCAGATTATGTTATAATTTTATTCGGAGGTTAGCTTTATGAATTCAAACCTTCAAAGAGAACGTTTCTGCAATGTCCTAAGTAACATCTTAAGTGATGAATTATCAAGAATTTCTTTGTTTAGTAGCAGTGCTATTAATCATCAGAGAATTGAAAGGATAACTTAGGAACAAACATTGCAGAATACGAAAAAAAAGAGAGGACTGCAATCCTCTCTTTTCTCATGTCCTAAGACACATCTTAAGTACTCTCATTATATCATGAACTTTTCAAAAGTAAACATCCGAGACTTAGCAGAAGCTAAGTACGAGGACACGTACTTATTAATAACAACAAGATTTCCATGATTTACTCTAGCATTGTACAGAGGAACATCTACGCCATTTTGCTAGAGTAAAAATAAGCTTGAACGCGTAGCTAAATTCGTGTTATATTTTTAGTGAAAATAGGGTCAAAAAATGTATTGATAATATAACGTGACCTAGAGGCCTCTTGGCCTTTGATTCTTTTTTGTCCTTTTATGTTTGTTTTAGAGAGGTGTTTAGAACAATGTTAAGTGATGTTATTAAGAAGTATGGTGGAGAGAAGATGGATCCACTGGATGTATATAAAGATATTTTTAGAATTGGAGAAGGATTTATTCAGAAGGAGTATGAAGATAGTGGAAGTTTCAAAGCAAATCCAATCGCCTATTATAAGAATGAGAATGAAGATCATGGCCATTTCAGAATTATGTTTGAAGATAAGTTTGAAGAAATCTATCGAAATGAACTTGTGAATGCAGATTTCTGTGTAATGAATGGTTTAACTTACTTTGGTGCAAAATATACATCTGATAGAGCTTCTAAAATGTGTGCAATGATATTTGATATTGATGATGTTACAGATGATAGTTTGAATAATTTCTTTTATGCTGCATTTAATAAGGAATTTGATTATTATCCATTACCAAATTACGTGGCATTAAGTGGTCATGGGATACATTTATATTATGTTTTTGAAGAACCAGTACCATTGTTCCCTAATTTGAAGCTCCAATTAAAGGAATTTAAATACTCTTTAACTGAAAAAATGTGGAACAAAAACACTTCTGTTGATGAAAAAGTACAAAAACAAGGAATCAATCAACCTTTTAGAATATTGGGTGGCAAATGTAAAAAGAATGCTCCACTGGATAGAGTTGAAGTGTATAGAGTAAACCAGCATCCAGTTAATATAGAGTATTTGAATCGTTTTGTACCAACTAAAATTGAGATTGATGAAAAAAAATTATTCAAGGAAAGTAAATTAACACTGGATCAGGCAAAAGAAAAGTATCCGGAATGGTACGAAAATAAGGTTGTAAAGGGTATAAGAAGCTATTGGACAGTAAAACGTGATCTATACGACTGGTGGATCCAGCAAATAAAAAAAGAAGAAAATGGAGCCAGTTATGGCCATAGATATTTTTGTATTATGACGTTGGTGATTTATGGTATAAAATGTGGTTTATCTAAAGATGAGATAAAACAGGATGCAATTGATTTGATACCGTTTCTAAACGGTTTAAATGAAAAAGAACCATTTACAGAGGAAGATATTAAATCAGCTTTAGAGTGTTATGATGAACGATACAATACTTTTCCTTTAAAAGATATCGAGAAAATAACGAATATTCGAATCGAAAGAAATAAACGAAATGGCCGAAAACAAGAACAACATCTTGCTGGTGCTAGAGCAATTCAAGAGATTAATGATAAGTATAATGGTACCAATTGGAGAGATGGAAATGGCAGAAAACCAAAAAAAGATATAGTTCAAAAATGGCAATTAGAAAATCCTGAAGGAACAAAATATCAATGTGTTAAAGATACAGGTTTATCAAAAAATACAGTTAAAAAATGGTGGAATATATAAAAAAATAGGTTGTAATGAAATTTGATACAACCTATTTTTCCTACCATTAAATTGTATCATGAATTTCAATGCATTAGTAGACTGTGTTTTTTAATTTATACTTGTTAGAATTATCATATACAGAATATGAAAGTTGAATACTCTAGTGATATTTAAAGGAGGTGCCTTATGAAAAAATTTTTAGGAATGTTTTTATCACTAATGTTATCATTATCATTATTTTCATCTTATACAATTTTTGCTCAAGATAATACAAAATATCTTATGAAAGAAAGTAGTGTTCAACAAATTTCAAAAGACGGAAATATTATCATTAATAATGAGTCATATATTGTTTCTAATAGTCAGTTGAAAAATTCAATATTTGAAGGTGAAAGAGTAGTTGTTCAATCTGATGGTATCTATGTAAATGGAACTAGAGCAAGTGATCAAGTTCAAGTTACAATTGGAGGCGTTGTTGTAGGATGGATTATTGATGGAATTATGATGTATGCTGTGGGATATAATGGTGCGCAGTTGGTAGCATCTACAATTTCTATGATAGTTTCATTTTGTGCCGCTCATCCTGGAGGAGCTATTATAATCGCTGTAGTATTGTTAACTGTGACAGCAAGTAGCATTCAACAGTACACAACATCAACTGGAAATGTATGTGTGAAAACAGGCCGTAATTATGCATGTAAATATGGATTAGAAACAGATAAACCTGTTGAGGATTGAAAATTTTAATATGAAGATTTTATCTGTAATAATCGGAATGTGTCTTTTTGAAATTTATAATTTTTTATACGCTAAAAATAATGTATATAAAATTGTTTTTGGTTCTATAGTGTTCATTTTATTTTGTATATGTATTATGTTTTATTTATAAAAAAAGAGTCAAAGACTCTTTTTTTATTTTTTATAAATATCCCTTCTATGACCAATTTCAAAAATGCTGATAGTTATTATCTCTTCTTCAATTGATGCAAATAATCTATAATCTCCTACCCTGTATCTCCAAATACCTTTTAGATTCCCTTTCAAAGCTTTTCCATGCAGTCTAGGATCAGGAGTATTGACTAGATTTTTGATAACCCAGTTTTTTATAACACGAACAGTTTGCTTATCTAATTTTTTTAACTGTTTAACTGCAGATTCTGTAAATTCTACTTTATACATTTAGACACCAAGCATTTTCCAAACTTCAGTATGATCATATGTTTTTTCTTGTTTAGCTTTTTCAAACGCATATAAGATACGATCTTCATCAAGGTCAAGGTCATTCTCTATTTTATCCAGAACAGCATCACGAATAAACTGGCTCATATTTAACTGGTTGATAGAAACATAGTCATGAATTAATTTAGATTCATCGTCATTAACTCTTAAAGAAATTGTAGTCATAATAAGTCCTCCTCTATGTATTACTTGTAATACAATTATATAATTGAAGTTCATTTTTGTCAAAGACCCAGAGACAAGAAAATATATATTTTTTCACTAGAAAAACATGTGCTACAATAAGAATATAAGGCCTCGCCGATTGAGAGCGCAAACTCAACCTTAAGGCTATCGCCGTAAGGGTTTGCGGTCTTGCAGACGGCTAGAAAGGAGTGAAATTTATGGCAACAGTTTATGGTAGAATAGCCAAAATTTCAAATGTAGTTGGTCGTTCTGATTATTTGAATGATGAGAAGCGACAAGAAAAAATCGTATTGCAAAAAACAGAAATGCAATACTCATGGCAGGAACATTCTTCTTTTGAAAAGGAACATCAAAAATCGAATGTTGCCAATAATGAGGCACTTGAAGTGCATATTGCTTTACCCAATGAACTTGCCGAAGATAAACGAAGATTAGAGCAAATCTGCGATGACTTGGCTCATGAGATAGTTGGCAAAAATAAGGACTATGAATATGCAGTTCATTGGAATCACAATCGCACGAATCTTCATGTCCATATTCTTTTTAGTGAGCGTGAAAACCAAATAGATCTCGAGCCTAAAGTCTATAAGAAAGACATTTGGCATGACAAAGATACGCATAAATTAGCGAAAGCAAATAGTGAAAATGCTGTATTGGTTCATAAAAAGGGAGAAGTCCAACGAGATAAAGAGGGTAACATCAAATATCAAACGGACATATTCAAAGTAAAGGATAAAAAATTTACTGAACGTTGGTGGTTACATCACAAAAACAAGATAGTCAAAGACACTTTAAATAAGTACGGTTACAAATTAGATTTACACGATGGTATAAAAAATAACCCCTATCTATCACAGAAGAAGTTATACAAAGGAGCAAGTAAAGATTATTTAGATAATGCAAAAGCGTGGAATACAGAAGTTAAACGATATAACGAAAACGTAAAACAACATATCGAATTAGAACCGATACAATTAAAAAATTACATTTCTATTAAACAAGAAGTCCTGGAAAATGTAAAAGAGGCAAATGCTAATGAAAAGAAAATAACGCCAAAAGCAATTGAGTTAGTACATGAAATGGCAGACTGGGTCATGGATACACTCCGAAATCTTAAAATATATATCAAACGCAAAAGCCGAGAATATGAGGCTGCAAAGGCCTGGAATGGAATAAAAGATAAATTCAACGACATGTTTAAAGAAAATAAAAGACTTGATAATGAAATTAAAAGTCTAAGCAATCAGATTGAAGATCTAAATCATCTTGATCATGAATTTACAGAAGTGATAGACAGCAAGTTAAGTCTGATACATGACATAGAAGAACAGGATATACGCCAAAAAGAGATGTTAAGTCAGCTAAAGGTATTAGAACCGGAAGCATATAAAGACTTCACACAGGAAGAATATCGAAAGGAGATCAACGGATTGAGTTTTGAAGAACGTATAGATAAAGCTACATCTCTGATTGAAGAACATGACAGAGAGATAGAAAGGAGCAGAGGATATGAGATCGATATCTAAAAAAAGCAATCTGGATAGATTGAAGCAGCAGGTACAACAAACAAGTAATCAGCAGTACCAGATACAGACACAGAAAGACGAATTAGAACAAACAGTCGCTTGTAAAAAGCAGGAATTAGATTCTAATCAAGATGCAATGAGACAACTGATTCGTTCTGTATTCGCACAAAATGAAGTGGCTGCAGCAAAAGAGAAGGAACAATTGAATGACAGATTAGATAAGTTTGCTTATAACCAGCAGGTAATGAATCAGCAAATCATTGAATTAAACGACAATATTACGGATACGACCTCCTTAAATGCGCTGTACGAGGCAAAAAGAAAAGAGCTTGATTTAAACTACAGAAACCAGGAAGCTGTTCTTAAGGAACAAATAAAACACCTTTCAGAGCACATAGAATATAAAGAAAACAAATTAAACACTATAAATAAATCAATTGAATCCAAACAGGAAGAGCTTGATAGAATCAGTGCAGATTTGAAAAAGAAAGAATTCTGGATCAACTTTAAAAATGTATGGATCAATAAGTGGATAGCATTTGTTTCGGCCGGGTTTTTGCTTGTAGTTATTGGAGGCTTTTTAGGATGGCCAACATATAAAGTGATGAACAGTGTTTTTAAAATTATTAGGAGCGTTTTTTAATTATGATATAATCTTTCTGTTGTTTGGGCTCACCAACGCGAAGGAGGTGAGAACGTGGTACAACAATTTTGTGATTTTTTAGTTTCTGTTATAGCAGGTGTGGCCGCCAACTACATCTACAGATGGCTCAACAGAAATGACCGGACAACAGAGCATAAAAGAGTGGACTGACTACCCACTCTCTTTTTTTGCAAAAAAAAGGAAAGGCTTAACTAGCAATTTGGTGACTTTGCTATAATTCTTCTTTTTATCACTTACACGAATAACAACTCGTTTTTCAAATCCTTTAAGCGAGTGATTTTATAGATGTTTTTCAATCTAAGTAGTACGTACTGTAGCTTTTCTGTGTTATCCATTCCTTGCGTTTCTCTTTGCATGATAAAAAGAGCATTGTATCGATTTATATATTTTGATGCTACCCCTTTATATTTTTGCAGCCTTTCTTCAATCAATTTGTGGAAACTGTTCACTGTATTTAAATGATTGAACTTATCATAAGACTCATGACTGATTAACACTTTCTTTGTACAGTTCTTACTTTCTAAAAGTTCGTTGTAACTGTTAGAACCATCTAGCATTACAAAAGATTTTGATTCAAGACTTTCACCAAACCTTAATAAATCTATGGATGAAGGCTTGCCATAATTTAACGTTCTGGCAATTGTATGTCCGAATCTCTGTATTGCAGTGATGATACATACCTGTTGATTCGATAATCCTCTTTTTGCAGCAGGTGTTCCACGATGTTTCGGTTCTACTCCATCAATTTTAGTTCCTTTATGATTGTAAGGAGTATACTTTTCATCCATCTCAACCTCATTACCTACTTTGTATGGGACGTTCCTCAGTTCCTAGACTAACCAATAGTTTATGGCGCATATTAAAAACATTACGTTCATTCACGTTGATTTTAGCAGCTGTTTCTTTAAGAGATACACCATTCAATGTATCCAGGATAAGTTCATTCCATTTGGATTGGTCTTGATGAGAATAAAAAGTAAGCTGACCGCGGTCCACAACAAAACGTTTTCCGCATTCTTTACAACGAAGCATTTGTTTACCAGAGTTGGCAAAACCGCTCTTAATTAAACGAGGATGATAACATCCGCATTTAGGACAGTATTCAAAATGATACGTATTCATTTTATTGTTTGTATCTAGGTAATCAGTGATTTCACGATCAATCTTTTCGATTTGAAAAGATTGTAAAGCAGCGATAGTATCTTGGTTTAAATATTTTGAAGTTCTTGTCATAAGTGTAGTCTCTCTTTCGTTTACACCTATACAATAAGTCTTAAATAGACATCATTAATGTCAGTTATATTAACAAGTCACCAATGTATCTGTTAAGCCTAATAAAATCCCAGTTTATAAGGATAATCAAATTTAATCATTTAATAATAGAAAGGAAGAAAAAATGAACAACGATATAATAGTTTTTAAAGATGGCGAATTAGAACTTGAAGTAAATGTAAGCAAAAATAGAGAAACAGTTTGGTTAACTCAAGATCAAATGGCTGAACTTTTCGAAGTTGACCGAACAAGAATTACACGCCATATATCAAATATATACAAAGATGAAGAATTATACGCAGATTCAACATGTGCGAAAAACGCACTAGTTCAATTCGAAGGAAAGCGTAAAGTAAAAAGAACCGTAAAACTTTATAATCTTGATATGATAATTTCTGTTGGCTACCGTGTTAAATCTAAACGTGGTATCACCTTTAGAAAATGGGCTACTAGTATATTAAAAGATTACATGATTCAAGGTTATGCTATTAATGAAAAACGCTTGCAAGCGCTTGAAAGAACTGTTGATATTCAAACAAAGATGCTTGCAAGCACATTGGAGGTTGAAGAATCAGACATTTTAAAGGCTGTTACCTCGTATACAGATGCATTAATGCTTTTAGACCAATATGATCATCAATCTCTTAAAAAACCAGTGGGAAACAGGCCTATATATAAAATAACATATGAGGAATGTAAAAAAATGGTTTCACACATGGAGGATTCATTTAAATCGGATGTATTCGGTGTGGAGAAAGAAAATGGTAAAGTTGAGGGTATTTTGGCAGCAGTTTATCAGAGTGTGTTTGGTGGAGATGTATATCCGTCATTAGAGGAAAAAGCTGCTAATTTATTATATTTTATGATTAAGGATCATCCATATGCAGATGGATGTAAGCGAATTGCAGCATCGTTATTTTTGGAATTCCTTGCTCGGAATAATGCTTTATATAGAGATGATAATAAGATAATCAGTGATGGAGCATTGGTTGCGATTACGCTTATGATTGCAGAGTCAAGACCAGAAGAAAAAGATATAATGGTGAATCTTGTAATGAATTTTTTGACAATGTAGTTAGTTCGTGAAATTTATTATTTAATGAAATTGGTAAATCGGAATTTGATAAAGGAGTGATTGTATGAAAAAGATAGTATGTATAGTAATTTTGATTTTAGCAATTACAGGGTTATTGAATGGTATTAGTTATTTGATTTCAGGTATTAGTGCAAGAGGAATAGGTGGTGTAAATTATGGGAGGGTTATCTTTCCACTATTAGTTGGAGCTATTGCTGTTTATTTTTTAAAAAAGGAGAAGAAAAAATAGAAAACTTCCGGGTTGAGAAGTCAGAGCCTTTGGAAAAAGTATGTGGTAAAATATATATACGAGAAGTCTATAAATCGGGATTGACCGAACTGAAGGTGAAGAATGCTTCTTGTCTAAAGGGCAAGAAGATGGGGATTAGAAAGTGTTTTTTACAAGGAGGTGATTAGGTGAATGATCAATTCATACAAGGAGTAATATTTGATTGGGATAAAATTGATAAGGATAGTTATCTGAAGGGAATCAGGGCTTTTAAGGGAGTTGAAAAACTTGATTTTAACAAACCAATTACTTTTTTTGTAGGGGAAAATGGCAGCGGTAAATCAACTTTATTGGAAGCACTTGCCGTAGCACATGGTTTTAATCCTGAGGGTGGAACGAAGAATTATGTTTTTTCTACGCATGATACACATTCAGAGTTGTGTGATGCGATAAGAATTGCCAAAGGCTATCGGAAGGAAAAGTGGGGATATTTTCTTAGGGCAGAAAGCTTTTATAATGTTGCAACGCAGGAAGAAGAATATGCAGATATTACACATCCTTCCGCTAAATATCATGAAAAATCACATGGAGAGAGTTTTCTCGCATTAGCACAGAATAATATGAATCCAAATGGCTTGTATCTTTTTGACGAGCCGGAAGCTGCATTATCGCCGCAGAGACAGCTTACATTGTTGATGCAAATATACAGATGTGCAAAAGAGGGAGCACAGTTTATTATAGTTACGCATTCGCCAATTTTGTTAGGAATACCAGATGCAGATATCTATTGTTTTGATAATGGACGCATACATCTGTGCGAATATGAGGATACAGAGAGTTACCAGGTAACAGAAATGTTTATAAATAATAGGCAGATGCTGTTGGATAGATTACTAACAGATTAGATAATAAAGAAATCGATAAATTCTTTAGGTTACAATCGATGATGGGGTAAACGAAAAAGCAGTTTTGACATTGCAGAGAACTGCCCCTTCGTTTACACCATTTTCGATTTGACCTAATTGAACAAAGTGAGCGTCCGGGTAGCCGCAACCTATGGACTTTCAATTCTTTGTTCCTGTCCATGATTATATATGATTCTCGGTATGAAAGCTACAACATTTTATAAAAAACAGGCAAATGGGCATGACGATAAAACCTCAGAAACTGAGGCTTTTGAAAGTATTAGATGTTGCTCTTTAGCAGCGCAGTGGCATTCTCATCTGTGGCTTTCCGAGATGCCCACCACATGCCTTACACACACAAACTTTGATGCCATAAAGATGTTCCAATATTTCAGGCATTTCCATGTCACGAAGCTTTGAAAGATACTTCTTACATCCAAGTAAATTTCTGCAAAGGGTGAGCTTCTGGCTTTTAGTACGGGAACATAGCAGTCCGTAGTGCCTGATGCGGACAAAACGCCGTGGTGGTACATGCATGAGAAACCGCCGGACAAACTCTACACCCGAAATAGTCAGTTCCTTCCACTGTCCCTCATTACGGTAATCCTTTACTAAGAATGTAACGGTATCATCATCCATACGGACGATGCGGTGATTGCTGACGGCAATGCGATGAGTATACTTACCAAGGTATTTAATTACTGTTTGAGCACCATTGAATGTCTTTTTACAATGAGGAATCCAGTCCATACCATAACAGGAATCTAAAAGCTCCTTGAACGTATAATGGTTGCGAAATTTTTCTGCAGTACCATGAAATACCAGCTTATCCTCTTCCCACAGCCTCTTTAGTTCCTCCAGATATTTTCCGCGGAACATTTTGGAGATGACCCGGATGGGAAGAAAGAAATTTTCACCATTGTCCTTCCACTGGTTGTTGGAAGCCAGTCCTCCCCCCAGCAGGATGGTATGAATGTGGGGATGAAAGTTCATTTCAGAACCCCATGTATGTAAAATGCAGATGTATCCCACCTTTGCGCCGAGATGTTTTGGGTCGGCAGTCAGTTCGCTGATTGTGGAAGAAGCTGCATGGTATAAGGCATCATAAAGAAGTCTCTGGTTGCTGTAAATGACAGGGTTTAAAATATCAGGAACCGTAAAAACCAGATGGAAATAAGGAGCATCAAGGACATCCTCTCTGCGTGCATCCATCCACATTTCTTTCGGAACAGCCTGACACATTGGGCAGCAACGGTTACGGCAGGAATTGTAATGAATCTGTACGAAGCCACAATCCTCACATACACATACATTTGCACCATAGGCACCGGTCTTGCAGTTCATGATGTTATGTGCAACCTTTGCCTGTACAGGGGAAGGTGAATATTGATCAAGGTATGCCGGATAAAAACGATGAAAAATATCCTGTACTGTGGGCTTATCCATTGGCTGTACCATCCTTTCTGTCAAAAGGACTGCGGATGCCCATAATGGATTTGTTGCTGACATGAAGATAAACTTCTGTGGATTTCGGATCGCGGTGTCCAAGCAATGCCTGAATATTCCGCTGTTCCACTCCCTGCTCCATAAGGTGGGTGGCAAAACTGTGACGGAGGCAGTGAGGAGTAACACCGGATAACCCAGCAGCCGATGCAGAACGTCGGATAACCTGTTCCAGTGTACTTACGGTAAGATACTGCCCTGTAAACTGATTCGGAAACAGAATGCCCTTTGGTCTGCCTTTCCGGAACCAGTATTCCGTAAGAAGTGCAAGGTTTCTTTCAGACAGAATGGTATAACGGTCCATCCGGTTCTTGGTATCCCGGACATGAATCTGCATGTTTGTGCGGGAAATATCATCATAATGAAGATGAATCACTTCCGAGACACGCATTCCGGAAGAATACATTGTGGCGAACATGGCTTTATATTTCAGGTCATCCGTAGCATCAAGAAGCCGGTCAATTTCATCAGTAGAAAGTACGGTTGGGAGTTTGTGCTCTATTATCATGCGTGGAACAGTGATATCATCCCACAGAACGTGAAGTACATTCCGATAGAAAAAACGGATGGCTGAATTATAAAGGTTGAGGGTGGTCGCTTTCAGACCATTGTCCTTCTTGGCAAGAAGAAAGTCCCTGACATCCTGACAGGTAAGCTCTTCCGGGTGCTTTTCCATGTAATTAAGGAAATAAGAAACATAGTTTTTGTAGCAGTTAATGGAACGCTCTTTAAGGTTACGGATTTTTCCAGCTTCCTCAAGCTGTAGTAAATATTTTTCGTACATAATAATTCCTCCATGTAAAGTCAGTAATTTCGGGTATCACTGCTTACATGGAGGTGCATTGGAATAATAAAACCGCTTGCTAAAAGAACGGTTAGGTGTTAATCTTTTCATAGGCAGTGGTAATGTCGATCCTGTTTGATTGTTGGTTGTGGTGACTTAACAATACTACTATTAGGACTTGGTTTCCACTGCTTTTTATTTAGGAAAAGAAAAACTGCGTCACAGCCTTGGCAGGCCATCGCGCAGCGATTTTGTTCAATTTAAGTTTGATAGGGAGGTGTTGGTAATGGAAGCAATAAAAGATTATGTTGCCCATCTGGATAACAAAAAAAGAATTACGCTCAGAGGAGCTGCTTATCAGTATTATAATGTCAAAGAATACGGAAATGGCTGCATTATTCTGGAACCTCGGGAACTGGCAGTGCCAGAGAGCATTTCAGCCAGAACTCTGGCAGATATGGATCGTGCAGTAAGTAACTTTAAGAGAGGCGATGTTTCCCCGGCTATTGACCTGTCAGATTTTTAAAAGGAATAAGAGATGAATTTTAATATACGAATGGGAATTCCTGAAATGCAGGAACTTTGGTTAGATCTGCAGGAGAAATATCGTTCCGGTAATATAAAAAAGAAGGAAGAACAGTTGTATAAAAAATGGGGAAAGGCTTTAAAGCTGTTGTCGGCTGATCCGGGTTATCCGAGTCTTCAAACCCATGAAATAGAGCCATTATCCAGACGTTATGGAATGAAAGTGTGGCAATCATATCTGGAAAATAAAACCAGTGGCGCAATGAGAATGTACTGGGTTTATGGACCAGACCAGAAAGATATTACAATTATCGGACTGGAGCCACATCCGGAAGATAAGAAAAATGGCGCTTACGACCGAATTTCACTGTCGGATTTGTAGAATAAAACTGAATATGGCACAGACAAGAAAAGATCTGCGGGGCAGAGTCCTGCGGAAAGGTGAATCACAGAGACGTTCCGATGAGAGGTATGTATATACTTATACAGATCCCCTTGGAAGACGTAAGTATGTTTATGCACAAGACCTTGTAACGCTTCGAGAAAAAGAAGCACAGCTCATGAAAGATCAGATGGACGGTCTGGATATTTATGTTGCCGGAAAGGCTACAGTAAATTTTGTATTTGACCGCTACATGAGTCTCAAAAACAATCTGAAACCAACGACCAAGAGTAATTATCTTTATATGTATGACCGATTTATCCGGGATACATTTGGAAAGCGGAATATAGCAGAGATTAAGTATTCTGATGTGGTGCAGTTCTATAATCATTTGACCAAGAAGCAGGAACTGAAGATTAACACATTGGAAACCATTCATACGTTATTGCATCCAACTTTTCAACTGGCTGTAAGGGATGACATTATCAGAAAAAATCCTACGGATGGAGTCATGGCAGAATTAAAGAAAAACTTAGGCATGAAGACCGGTGTGAGACATGCACTGACAATTCCACAGCAGAGAGCATTTATGGAATATATTGCTACGCATCCGATTTATTTTCACTGGTGGCCGATTTTTACGATTTTTCTTGGAACCGGGTGCCGAATCGGCGAAGTTTTAGGGCTTCGATGGGAAGACATTGATTACGAGAAGCGGATTATCAGCATCAATCATAATCTGACGTATTATCCGGTAGGAGAAGACAGGGCATCAGAAAATCACATTTCAACGCCGAAAACAGAAGCCGGAATGCGTACGATTCCCATGTTGGATACAGTGAAAGATGCTTTTGAAATGATCTGGGAAGAGCAGAAAGAAAATGGCTGGACAGATGCAGAGATTGATGGGATGACAGGCTTTGTTTTCTGTAACCGTTATGGAAATATAATGAATGCCCAGTCAGTCAATCGAGCAATCAAGAGAATCTCATCTGCTTATAACGCAACAGAAGAAATAGAGGCAAAAAAAGAGCATCGGGAGCCGGTGCTGTTGCCGGATTTTTCAGCGCACAGCTTGAGACACACATTTTGCACAAGGCTTTGTGAAAGAGAAACGAACCTGAAAATAATCCAGTCGATCATGGGGCATAAGGATATTCAGACCACTATGGATATCTATGCAGAAGCGACAGAGGAGAAAAAACAGGAAACATTTGAACATTTGGCTGCAACAATGGATGTATTTTAAGAAGGGCTTATGAACCCTTTCATCTGACAACAGAAATAACCAAATGACATCAAATTGACAACAGATATGATTTGACAATGATTCATCATGAATGGTGATGAAGAGAAGACAATTTAATAGAAATAGCACAGCGAAGCATCACGAAGGGTAATGAAGAAAAATCAAAAAAATTCCCGACAATGAAGTCCTTAGATGGTGTAAATAAGAAAAATGATGTAAATAATACAGCTTCTGAAGCACCTGAAAAAAATGTAAAAACTGAGTCTGAAAAGATTGATTTTTCTAAAGTAAAGATTGAGCCTTTGTTTGAGGAAATGGTAGACTTTGATACATTCAGCAAGTCAGATTTCCGTGCAGTAAAGGTTAAAGAGTGTGTTGCAGTACCGAAGTCAAAGAAACTGTTACAGTTTACTCTTGATGACGGAACAGGCACAGACAGAACCATTTTAAGCGGTATTCATAGCTTTTATGAGCCGGAGGAACTGGTTGGAAAGACTCTTATCGCTATCACAAATCTTCCACCGAGAGCGATGATGGGCATTGACTCTTGCGGTATGCTCCTCAGTGCTATTCATGAGGAAGAGGGCGAAGAAAAACTTCATCTTCTGATGGTAGATGACCACATTCCGGCAGGTGCAAAGCTCTATTAAGATGATGTAAAGATGTACCGTTTTACCAAATAGACGGGACGTACTTCATTTGATAAAAAACTAAAAAAACAGCGATTTACATCAAACTTACATCAATTGATGCAGAAATCGGTGCAAGCAAGAAAAAATCGCATAATTAGTACAAAGAGTGGGCAATTCCAATCGGGATTGCCCATTTTTAAAACAAACAGAAATACAAATTGGAAGTTTTAAAGGAGGAATACCATGGGATTATTTGGTAAAAGCAAAAAAGAACGAGAAACAGAATACATGAGCAGATTAGATGTTCCATCGTGTTTAAAAGAAGATTTTGAATTGATTATTGATGATATATTTACAATTATGGGAGTTGGAACAGTTGCCACAGGAAACATATTAACAGGGATGTGCAGAGAAGGGGAAAATGCATGTATTTATAAAGCAAATGGAGATATCTTAGAAACCAGAATTACTACTGTCGATGTACATACAAAAGAACGAAAAGCAAATGGTTGTGGATATAAAACAGAGCATGTTGGACTTGGGTTACGAGGAATTTCCAAGGAACAATTAGAAAAGGGTGATAAAGTACTTGTAAAGAATGCCAATATGTATGGAATGTAATTACAAATTCAAGTTTGTCAATTTGCCCTTTGAGAGAGGAGAAATCCTTTTCTCAAAGGGCTTTTTCTATTTATACGGATATTCGCAAACTACAAGATAAAGCCAAAACTTCATATACTCTAAGCACAAGGAGGTTGAGGTTTGGCTATGAACAACAGTTTAGCAGAAGTACACCCGGAGCTTGTTTCGGAGTGGTCGGAGAAGAACTTACCGCTTACACCTGATGACATTACTTTCGGTTCAAATAAAAAAGTATGGTGGAGAGGTGCTTGCGGTCACGAATGGCAGACAAGCGTTAAGGCTCGTTCCAATGGAGAGAAATGCCCGATATGTTCCGGTGCAAGAGTGATTGCAGGGATTAACGATTTGGCAACATTAGAGCCGCTACTGGAAAAGCAGTGGTCGGAAAAGAATAAGATAAAACCGACAGAAGTTTCTATTGGTTCTCATAAGAAAGTGATTTGGAGATGTGAAAAAGGACACGAGTGGGAAGCTGCTGTTAAGAGCAGGACAATAAATAAAACAGGTTGCCCATATTGTTCCCATAATAAAGTGTTGGCAGGATTTAATGACCTTGCAACACTTCTGCCGGATATAGCTGCCGAGTGGTCGGACAGAAATTATCCGTTACTTCCAACTCAGGTTACGGTCTTTGCCAATCGTAAGGCTTGGTGGAAGTGTAAGGATTGTGGCAGAGAGTGGAACACTCTTATTTCTACCCGTTCCGGTGGTAGTAAATGCCCGTATTGCAGTGGGTACATATTCCTGAAAGGATTTAACGATTTGCAGACAACACACCCTGAAATTGCTTCGGAGTGGTCAGAAAAGAACTTGCCGTTGAAACCTGATGAGGTAAATGCAAAGTCGAGGAAAAATGTCTGGTGGAGATGCGGTAAATGCGGTAACGAGTGGAAATCAGTTATCAATGCTCGTGTGAAAGGTACGGTATGCCCCGTTTGTGCGGAGAGAGAAGTTCTTGCCGGATATAATGATTTGGCGACGACAGATAATCAGCTTCTCAGTGAATGGGATTATGAACAGAATAAATTGAAGCCGACAGAAGTATCACGAACTTCAGCAAAGAGAGCGTGGTGGAAATGCAGGCACGGTCATTCGTGGAGTATGAAGATAAATGAAAGAACGATATTGAATAAAGGCTGCCGAATTTGTGAGCAAGAATATTTATCTCTATTTCCTGCTTTGGCTGTCAGCTATTATTCTAATAAGAAAGGCTTGAAAGCAGAACTTGGTTCTGACCGATTGCTTGGAGTTCCGCTTGAAACATACATACCTTCAGAAAAGTTGGCTATTGAGTCAGGAAGTGCTGACGAGAATATAGAAATAATGAAAGCATATATGTGTGAGCAACGAGGAATAAGACTGATTAAACTGCCGATGAAAGGCACTGAACTGGATTATGCCGACAGCTTAAAAAGAGCTTTTCAGAACGTACATATATTTATTTCTTCTGATACAGAGGAAGATGTGGAGATAATCAAAAATACATTTGAAAGATGGAGGGACAGCCAATGAGAGAGAAAACCTATCATCTATACTTAAATGAAGAAGAACGAAGCCGAGTGATACAATCGCTCATTGAACTGAAGAACAATTTAGCAGCTCAGGGACGATACACCGATGCAGTAGATGATGTCCTCTGCAAAGTGCTTGAAGCAAAGAAAAAGAAATTGAAAATTGAATACATTTAGAACGTGTTTTGCCGTCTGTTTCCTAACCGGAGCAGACGGCTTTTTTAATTTCCAAAAATTTTTTTGAAATATTTTTGGAAAAGCGGAGATTTTGGGTGTGCATTTCATACCCCTTTGTCCAAATGAGTGAAGGGGTTCATTCCGGATAGCAAAAACGGAAGCCTTTTCGCTTGAAAATTGAATAAGTCATTCACTAAGACTTTATTTCTGATGATAGCCACTTTAGCAGGTACGCCGTGATTTCTGTATTTCAGAATAGCGAGAACTCCGGTTATGAGTATCAGGTTGCTCCTGATATGGCGATGACAGTCAGAATGATAATGATACTTCTCTACGGAGCTGGCGGAGTACCCGGCAGAGGTTAGAATCCTATGATACAGATAAGCAGTCTGTTCCTTAGTGACTTCCCATAAGCATTTTGCTTGGCAAGGGGTGTTGAGAACAAATATTGCTATGACCGATTAGGAAATGAGTCGGTCAGGTACATAGCCATAATGCGGTGGCTATGAATTTTCAGAAAGGAGGGCAAAAAGAAGTGTCAAACTGTAAAACGATTTCCGTATGTAACCAGAAAGGCGGAGTCGGAAAGACCACCACAACAGTTAATCTTGGAGTCGGGCTTGCAATGCAGGGCAAGAAAGTATTGCTCATAGACGCAGACCCGCAGGGAGATTTAACGACTTGTCTTGGTTGGCAGGATACAGACGGCTTGGGTATTACGCTTGCAACGAAACTCACAGATGTAATCAATGAAACGATGACAGACCCTATGGTTGGTATCCTGCACCACGAAGAAGGTGTTGACCTTGTTCCGGCAAACCTTGAGCTTTCAGCAATGGAATTTAACCTTGTGAACGCAATGAGCAGAGAAACTACACTCAAGAATTATCTGAGTCAAGTGAAGAACAGATATGATTATGTAATTATAGACTGTATGCCTTCACTTGGTATGGTTACTCTCAATGCTTTATCGGCGGCAGACAGTGTTATCATTCCGGTTCAGGCTCAGTATTTGCCTGCAAAGGGTATGACACAGCTTGTGCAGACCATTTCAAAAGTAAAGAAGTATATCAATCCGGATATTAAGATAGACGGTATGCTGCTTACTTTGGTGGATAGCCGAACAAACCTTGCAAAGAGTACGGTGGAAGCACTCAGGGCAAACTTCGGTAATCAGATAAGGATGTATCGAACACAAATCCCGATTGCCGTAAAAGCCGCTGAAACTTCTTCCAAAGGTAAAAGCATTTATGCTTATGAGCCAAACAGCACAGTGTCTAAGGCATACGCTGAATTTACAAAGGAGGTGTTAGCCGATGGCAGGAAGAAAGAGCGACTTCACTCTCACGAAGCTCGATGATTTATTTACCACGCAGGCACAGAGAGATGAAGAACAGCTTTCAAAAATCCGAGATATTCCGTTAGAGCTGATTGATGATTTCCCCGACCACCCGTTTAAGGTCAGGGACGATGAAGATATGATGCAGCTTGTGGAGAGTGTCAAGGAAAGAGGAGTTATTACTCCGGCAACGGTAAGGCAGAAAGAGGACGGCAGATACGAACTTGTTTCAGGACACAGACGAAAGCGAGCTTGTGAACTGGCAGGATTTGAAACCCTGAGAAGTGAGATTGTAGACCTGAACAGAGATGAAGCGACCATTTTAATGGTTGAAAGTAATTTCCAGAGGTCAGAGATATTGCCGAGTGAAAAAGCCTTTGCCTATAAAATGCGTTTGGAAGCAATGAAAAGGCAGGGACAAAGAACAGATTTAACTTCTACACCACTGGTGGAGAAGTTGGCAGGTAAAGATGCCCTTTCGGTTTCTCGTATTGGAGAAGAAGTAGGGGAAAGTCGTGAACAAATACGCAGGTATATTCGTCTGACAAACCTTGTTCCTGAATTGCTTGAATTTGTTGATGAGGGGCGTATTAAAATGCGTCCTGCCGTGGAACTTTCTTATCTTGATGAAGATTGCCAGCGTGATGTGGTTGACGAAATCGACCTAAATGACGCAACCCCGTCACACGACCAGACAATCCGTATGCGAAAGTTATTCAACGAGGGCAACCTTACAACCGAAGCAATCCACGCTGTTATGTCTGAGGAAAAGCCGAACCAAAAGGAAAAAATCGTGTTGAGGGGCGACAGAGTAAGACAGCTTATCCCGAAAAACATTCCCGTCAGTCAGACGGAGGATTTTGTCTGCAAAGCATTGGAGCATTACAACAAGTTTTTGCGTAATCGTGCAGAACGTGACAGCAGATAGCCTGAGTTACAGTTCCCCTTTCTCACACTCTAACCCCTTAGTTATACTTCTACCTACCGAAAATGATATATATTATCTCACTTGAATATAACTATCTCAAAGTATATGTCTATCTCTAAGGGGCAATCGCACAGTATGAACGGACTGGAGGTGTATGGTAAAATGAAAAATTAACGAAAAATCCGCATTTGTTTTTCGGCAGGTAAATCTTGTCGTAAGAGAAAATCCACAAAGGCACATCGTAGAGATACGGTGTGTTTTTCAACTTTTTACAGGAGGAAACGCAATGATAAAGTCAAAATTCAAAAGAGTCACGTCGCTTTTCTTGGCGACCCTTATGTGTGTGACCACTTTTGCAGGCATTGGCTCGACAACAGCATATGCTGCTTCGGGAGAAAAAGCCGATGTTTATATGGTCGATTTCCCTCGTGATGGCGATGCTAATTACGATGGGGTATGGGGACACAGCAATTTGACCTTGAAAAATGGTTGGCATACCGGACGTTCCAATTTTACCAATCTTAAGGCTATTGGCTCATACTCAGGCAATGTTGCTTATTGTATTGAGCCGGGAATTTCGCTCAAGGTCGGTCAGACAATGAATAAGTATGACGAAAATTATTTTAATAACCTTGCAGCCAATGGGGTTATTTCCGGAGATGAAATCCGTCTTTTCGTTGGTCGTATTTTACAGTATGGCTATCGTGGGACAATCTCGACATCTTGGAGGTCACAGAATGAAGCAGCAGCAAACAGCATTGCACAGGCTTATGCCACACAGCTTCTTATCTGGGAAACTGTTATCGGAGAGCGTGATGTGAACTTCAATCATGTAGCAGCCAGTGGTTGCAGCAATGTGAAAGATGTCATCAATGCAAAGCATCCGCTTCGCAATAAGATTTTCAGTTATTACAACAGTATGGTGCAGAGTGTACAGAACCATGCGACCATACCGAGTTTTTGTAATAAATCATCCGGTTCGGCAAAGACAATAGAACTTGAGTGGAACGGAAGCAAGTACACAACTACTCTGACAGATTCCAATAATGTGCTGTCCAAATATAATTTCAAGGCAAGCATCAGTGGAGTGAGCTTTTCAGTGAATGGTAACAAACTTACGGTTTCTATGGATACAGCACCGAGTAAGGAATTTACCATTACCGCAACCAAGAAAAATGCAGTCCGCAGAGGTGTGGTTGTATGGTCAGAGGGCAAACACGGTCAGAATTCCAGTGTGCAGGATGTTGTCAGCTATGCTCAGGAAGTAAGCGACAGTATCAACGGTTATGTGAAGATGAAAGTCAGCTATGGTTCTTGTCAGATTGTAAAGACCAGTGAGGACGGCAAGGTTGACGGTATTAACTTCACGATTACCGGAAACGGTATCAATCAGACGGTTACAACAGCCAATGGCGGTAAGTTCCAGATTGATAACCTTATGCCGGGTATCTATACTGTAACCGAGCAGGCATACGATAAGTACGAGCCGCAGGAAACACATAGAGTTACTGTTGTAGCAGGACAGGGTTCAAAGGTCAATTTTAATAACAAATTGAAGCGTGGCGACCTTCAGGTAGTGAAGTCCTCAGAAGATAATCTTGTTGAAGGTATGAAGTTCCATCTTTTCGGTACTTCTCTTTCCGGTGCTGCTGTTGACCAGTATGCAGTTACAGACAAAAACGGTGTGGCAACTTTCAAAGATGTGCTTATCAGTGGTTCTGAACCATATACTCTTGAAGAAGTGGACACAGCTATCCGTTATGTTGTACCGAAAAATCAGACTGCACCAGTGAAGTGGAAAGAAGTAACCACAAGAAACTTCAATAACATTTTGAAGAAATTTACTGTAACAGTAACAAAGAGCGACGCTGAGAAAGGCGAAGCACAGGGCAATGCCAAACTTTCGGGAGCAGTTTACGGTATCTATAAGGGCGAAACGCTTGTAGATAAGTATGTTACTGATGAAAACGGTCAGTTCACTACTAAAGAATATGTTTGTGATACCGACTGGACAATCCGAGAAATTACACCGTCAGAGGGATATTTGCTTGATAAGACTATCCATGAAGTAGGTGCAGACCCGAAACTTTATGAGGTGGAACACAACCTTACTTCCAATGATGTGACCGAGCAGGTAATCAAAGGTAACGTGGCTATCATTAAACACACTGATGATGGAGAAACAAAGATTGAAACTCCTGAAAAGGGTGCTTCCTTTGAGATTTATTTGAAATCTGCCGGAAGCTATGACGCAGCCAATAAAGACGAGAGAGATACTATCGTTTGCGATGAAAATGGCTTCGGTCAGACAAAAGATATGCCGTATGGTATTTATACCGTACACCAGACTTCCGGTTGGGAAGGCAGAGAGATGATGGATGATTTTGATGTGTTCATTTCACAGAACGCACAGACCTACCGTTATCTTATCAATAACCGTAACTTTGAGAGCTTTGTCAATGTAGTCAAGGTGGACGCAGAAAGCGGAAAGAGTATTCCGTATGCAGGAGCAGGATTTAAGATTTACGACCCACAGGGCAATCAGGTCAAAATGACCTTTACTTATCCGACACCGACCACGATTGATGTGTTCTATACCGACGCAAATGGTTCTCTTGTCACACCTGAGAAACTGGATTACGGCAAGGGATATTCTATCGTAGAGGTACAAGCTCCATACGGATATGTACTTGATGATACTCCGGTATATTTTGATATTACCGAAGAAAATTCCACAGAGGAAGGCGGCGTAACTGTTGTGAAAGTCAATAAGCCGAATATGGCACAGAAAGGTACTATCACGGTTGAAAAGACCGGAGAAGTATTTAGCGGTGTCAATGTAAGTGGTTCTGAGGACAGTGATGTTATCTATCAGCCTGTTTATGAAGTGGCAGGACTTGAGGGTGCAGTTTATGAAGTCCGTGCTGCGGAAGATATTAGTACACCGGACGGTACACTCCGCTATTCAAAGGGCGAAGTGGTAGATACTATCACAACAAGCTCCGATGGATTTGTGAAGAGCAAAGAACTTTATCTCGGAAAATACGAGGTCAAGGAAATTACTGCACCTTACGGAATGGTAGTGAGTGGCGAAACACATACGGTTGAGCTTACTTACGCAGGTCAGAATATCTCTGTTACCGAAACTTCCACATCATTCTATAACGAAAGACAGAAAGTTCAGGTAAGCCTTGCAAAAGCCATTGAAAAGGATAAGACATTTGGTATTGGCGACAACGGAGAAATCAAAAATATCAGCTTTGGTCTTTATGCCGCAGAAGATATTGTATCTGCAAGCGGTACCGTTATTCCGGCTGATGGACTGATTGAGATTATCAGCGTAAATGAAAATGGAACTGCTGTTATGAAGTCAGACCTTCCGTTTGGCAAATACTATGTCAAAGAGATTGCAACCGATGAGCATTATATTCTCTCTGATACGAAGTATCCGGTTGTATTTGAATACGCAGGTCAGGATACCGCAACGGTTGAAATCAAAGTGAATGACGGAAAAGAAATCAAGAATGAACTTATCTATGGTTCTGTATCAGGTAAGAAGATTGACGAGAATGGAGCAGCACTTGAGGGTGCTGTTATCGGTATCTTCAAAGCCGAAGAAACAGAATTTACAAAGGATACTGCACTTATGACGACTACCTCTGCAAAAGACGGTAGTTTTTCTTTTGCAAAAGTTCCTTATGGCAAATGGATTGTAAGAGAAATCGAGCAGCCAAAGGGATTTGTTCTTGATGAAAAAGCGTATGAGGTCAATATCAGCAAAGCCGAGCAGGTAGTTGAAATTGAGATTGTCAATGAGTATGTTCACGGCAATATCAGACTCACGAAGGTGGACGCTGAATATCCGGATAACAAACTTACGGGTGCAACCTTTGAGGTATATAAGGACACCAATGAGAACGGAAAGATTGATGATGGCGATGAACTTATCGGAAATCTTGAAGAAACCGAAACCGGAATTTATGAGATGAAAGAGCTTCTTTACGGAAAATATATTGTCCGTGAAACAAAAGCACCAGAGGGCTTCCTGCTTGATAAGGGAGAATACTCTGTTTTCATTGAGAAAGACGAAACAACTTATTCCGTTGAGAATAAGGCTGGTGTTGGATTTATCAATGAAGCTATGCGTGGAACACTGAAAATCGTCAAGACATCTTCAGATGGTAAGGTTAAAGGTTTTGCGTTCAGAGTAACCGGAGCAAACGGTTATGATATGACATTTGAAACAGATAAGAACGGCGAAATTGTGATTGAGGGACTTCGTATTGGCGAATATACCGTATCAGAAGTGGCAAACAATGCGTCTGCCGCATATATCACACCTGCCGACCAGAATGTTACTATCAAACTTGATGAAACAGCCGTTGTAAAAATGCACAATGAGTTAAGAGATACTCCGAAAACAGGAGATGATACCAATATGAAACTTTGGTATGTCCTTGCCGGACTTTCTGCTGTCGGTATCGCTGTAACTTCTGTTGTTGCACACAAAAAGAAGAAAAAGGAGAGTAACGAGTAATGGAAGCAAAGACAATTATCGCTATCGCATTAGTCGCCGTTATTGTCGGCGGCTTTATCTTTCTTCAGGTTAAAAACCGTAAGAAGTAAGTAACAAGCGAACATTAACCAGTCGGGGCAGAGCGTAAAAACTCTGTCCCTTTAATTTTTGGAGGAACATTATGAAACAACAGAAAACGGTGGAGAGCCGAGTGCTTGAAATCTTAAAGGAATGCCCGATGTCGAGGTATGATGATATGCTTCTCATTCTGCATTATTACAACCAATACGGATATATACCTGCCGGAAATCTTCCGCTTGAGGATATTGTATTTAATTACCGAGCATACGGACTTCCTTGTTTTGAAACCATACGCAGGGCAAGGCAGAGAGTACAGTCCCTTTTTCCTGAGTATTCACGTAATCCGCAGAAAGAAGAACAGAGCGGCAGTATTTCTATTGTAATCAACATTAGCTAAGGAGGTATTTTCGTGAAAGACAAAGCAACTTTTCAGAATAAGGTCAAGGTGCTGAATAAACTCTTTGACTCCGGTTGTGATACGGAGAAAAAGTTGCAGCAGCTTGATATGGAAGCAATCCTGAAAATCCCGAATATCACGATTCCTGATATGGGTGTGATTATGGAGCTTCAGAAGAATACAAAGTCCGGTAAACTCTTTTCGTATTTGGGCGGCGGTTCTGATGAAGCAATAAAAATGAGAGGTAAGGAAAATGAAGCAACAGGAGAATAGAGCAGAGCCGCAGGAAAAGCAAATTCGATTTATAGACAGTCATTACAACTTAAAATTCTATATTCCCGATGGTGGAAAAATCAGGATTACTTTTCGTGATGGACACACAGCAGACAGAGTGTGCAAGTATATTGATGACTACCATTTGTATGTCGGAAATTGCTGCTATCATATATGCGAGTTTGCTGAAAAAATGGAGCTTAGTGGAAGCAAAGTTGAACCTATCAATCAATCCGAACCGTCAAAAAACAAGACCAGAAACAGAGAAAAACAGCGATAAGGAGGTGCAAGAGTAATGGCACGAAAATATGACCTTATTTCTGAGCTTTACAACCGCACCTGCAAAACGGTTGTGTCAAATCCTCAGAACTGGCAGGCATTCTTAGCTTCGGCTTGCCGAAATTATAAGTTACGCTATGACGAACAGCTTCTTGTATATGCACAGCGACCCGATGCAACAGCGGTTCTTGAGATAGAGCAGTGGAACAAAATTTTTGGTAGATGGGTCAACCGAGGTGCAAGAGGTATTGCTGTTTTTGCTGATGAAAACCGTTCACGGCAAAGACTGACACATTACTTTGACATTTCAGATACTCACGAAAGCAGATATTCAAGAACAGTCCCGATTTGGGATATGCGTCAGGAATACGAAGCAGATGTGATTGAGACATTGGAAAGCACTTTCGGAGAGATTGAGAATAAGAGCAGTCTTGCCGAAGCAATTATGGGAGCAGCAAGAAATGCGGCAGAGGATAATATCCCTGATTATCTGCAAGACCTTTACTATGCAACCGAGGGCAGTTCCTTTGAGGAAGTGGAAGAGGATATTGTGGCTTTCATTTATAAAAATGTCGTGACAAATAGTGTGGCATATATGATGATGTCAAGGCTTGGCGTTGATACGGACGGTTATTTTGAACTTGATGATTTCAGAGATGTTACTAACTTCAATACGCAGGAAACACTCAATGCACTTGGATTTGCTACCAGTGATATTGCAGAAATGGGATTAACGGAAATATCTAAAACAATTACTGCACTCAACCGTCAAAATCGCATAATTGTCGGTCAGGACAGAAATGAATACAATAAGGTTGAAAATAACGACGAAAGGAGTTTGGACAATGAACGAACTGACCTACACGATGGTGGGCGATTACAGCCTTCCGAACCTGAAACTTCCACAGCAGCCGGAAGTGACGCTGGGCAGGTACGCTCAGATGAGGAGAGAGTTTCTGAAGGAACATCACAGAGTCCTTTACTACAATCTCCTGACGAGGGGCGAACTGACACAGCACTTAGCGGAAGTAGAACAGAGAGCCAGCAAGATGGAGGAAACAATCCTGAGCCAGATGGCACAGAAAGAGGGAGTGACCGAACAGATGAAAGCGGAGGATATGATGAAATGGGTTCGTCTGATGAACTCTCTTCGCAGTTCGGCACAGGAAATCGTGAAAGCGGAAGTGATATTTGCTTAGAGTATTACGACAGAACGCACGAGGATAAAAGCCTTCCGTTCTTTGGACGTGATGAAGTAATCAATGAAATTCTCAGAACGACACCACATTTGTCGGCTAGTCTGGAAGAAATCAAAGATTATTATGAACGTAATCCTGATAACAAAGACCGCACAGAGTATATAAAGAGTATTTTCAATAATGATTATACCGAGCTTACTTTAGAGGATGGCAGGACAGTAGGGTACAAGACCTTTGAAAACGTTCTGCATTTGTGGGAGGGCAAATACGACAGCAGAACCGCACAGAGTTTTTATGATTGGGCTGTTATTGCTCGACATTTTGAAGCTATGCGATTATTGGGAGAATTAACTGACAGCATAAAACCATTACCGTCAATGGACGGTCAGATGACATTCATATTAGACGGTCGGGCAGAGGAAAAGAAAACCTCTGCCTTTACTTTTTCTCAGGAGATTATCGACGCTATTCTTGCGAATGGAAGCGGATTTTCTGAGGGAAAAATGCGTATTTATGAGCAGTTTGAAAAAAGCCTTTCTGCAAAAGAAAATGCCGACTTCTTGAAAAATGAATACGGTTGGGGCGGTTCTTATCCCGTCATAATCGGGGCAGGCATTGATGAGAGCCACGATGGAAAAGGTATTACGATTACGAAAGGCATCGGTAAAGAGAAGCCACATATCACGCTTTCGTGGTCGCAGGTGGAGAAGCGTATCGGGGAACTTATCCGAATGGACAGATACTTAAATCCAAAGGAAAAAGAACGCTATCCTCAGTGGCTTGAAAGTCAAGAGGAACGCAGAGCCAAAATCGAGGAGACGAAAAGAAACCGTGAGATACTCTCTAATGCACCACCGGAGCAGGAACTAGCCGAAAAAGAACCTGAAGAAGCGGAAATATCGCAAGATGTGAAATATGAATATCATCTTGGCGATAAGGTGTATATCGGTGCTTCTGAGTACGAAATCTTATCTGTTGATGATGAGAGAGTAATGCTCTATGACTATGATATGCCACTGTTCAATAAGGAATTTTCACGCACAGAGTTTGACAGAAAAGTGCGTGAGAATCCGATGAATGAGCATTTGATTGTAAAGGAAGAACCTGCCGAAGAAAGAAATGAAACGGAAGAAGTTCAGACCAATATGGGCAGTATGCCGATTGAAGATTATCGAGAGATAGTAGCTTCGCAGTCAGGTTTTGACAGCTATGATGAGATGTATCATCAGGGGTATCGCATAGGAAACGGTTATGATAAAGAGCCTGAGCCGGTAGTTCCCGCTTGGGAGCAGAAGAAAAAAGTCAAAGGCTTTGACTTGCACCCTGATGTATCTATGGCAGAACGCCACACCTTTAATCTCAAAGAAAATGAGGTTGAAACAGTTGGTAAAAAGGAACGCTTCCGCAGAAATATTATGGCGATACAGCTTCTAAAAAAATGTCAGGAAGAAAACAGATTTGCCACTCCTGAAGAACAGATTATCTTATCAAAGTACGTTGGTTGGGGTGGGCTTTCAGAAGCCTTTGATGAAAATAATTCAGCGTGGGCAACGGAATATCTGGAACTTTCTTCGGTATTAACACCGGAGGAATATGCTTCGGCAAGAGAAAGCACGTTGACTGCGTTCTACACGCCGCCCGAAGTTATCACAGCCATTTATAAGGCAATGGAGCAGATGGGCTTTAAGGAAGGCAACTTGTTAGAGCCGTCCTGCGGTATCGGTAATTTCATCGGTATGCTGCCGGACACAATGCAGGACAGTAAGATTTACGGTGTGGAACTTGATACGATTTCCGCAGGGATTGCACAGCAGCTTTACCAGAAAACAACCATTGCGGCACAAGGATTTGAAGAAACCAATCTGCCGGACAGCTTCTTTGATGGAGTGGTTGGCAATGTGCCTTTTGGAGATTTTAAGGTGTCGGATAAAAGGTACGACAAGCATAAGTTCCTGATACACGATTACTTTTTTGCCAAGTCCCTTGATAAGTTAAGACCCGGCGGTGTGATGGCACTTGTAACGAGCAAAGGCACAATGGATAAGGAAACTTTAGCAGTACGAAAGTATATTGCACAGAGGGCAGAGCTTCTTGGAGCAATCCGATTGCCGAATAATACCTTTAAGGGTAATGCAGGAACGGAAGTCGTTTCGGATATTCTTATCCTGCAAAAGCGTGACAGACTGATAGATATTGAGCCGGATTGGGTTCATCTTGATACCGATGAGAACGGAATTAAGATGAACTCTTATTTTGTGCAGCACCCCGAAATGATACTTGGAGAAATGAAGATGGTATCGGGGCGTTTTGGTATGGAAGCAACTTGTGTGCCGTATGAAAATGCAGACCTTGCAGCACAGCTTGATGAAGCGGTAGCAAATATTCACGGAGAAATCACGGAATATGAAACTGAGGAAGAACTGGAGGGGGAAGATAATTCTATTCCGGCAGACCCGACAGTGAGAAACTTTTCTTATACGGTGGTAGACGATAAAATCTACTATCGTGAAAATTCCCGTATGACTCCGGTGGAAGTGTCGGCAACCGCAGAGAACCGAATTAAGGGTATGATTGCTATTAGAAATTCCGTCAGAACGCTGATTGAATTGCAGACAGAAGATTACCCTGACAGCGAAATCAAAGCGGAGCAGGAGCGATTAAACAGACTTTATGATACCTTTTCAGGTAAGTACGGACTCATTAACAGCCGTGCAAATACTTCTGCTTTCTCGCAGGACAGTTCATTCTCTTTGCTTTCCGCATTGGAGATAATCGGAGAGGACGGAGAACTGGAGCGTAAGGCTGATATGTTTTCTAAGAGGACAATTAAGCCGCATACTCCGGTTACTTCTGTTGATACGGCAAGCGAAGCGTTGGCGGTATCTCTTGGAGAAAAAGCCACGATTGATATGGACTATATGATGGAGCTTTCCGGTAAATCGGAGAATGAAATCTTTGAGGACTTAAAGGGTGTTATCTTCCTAAACCCGCTTTATGAGTATGGAAATTCTTACGAACCGAAGTATCTGATGGCTGATGAATACCTTTCGGGTAATGTCAGGGAAAAGCTGAAGATTGCAAAGAACTCGGCAGAACTCTATCCGGAAGATTATAAGGTCAATGTAGAAGCACTTCAAAAGGTGCAGCCGAAAGACCTGACTGCAAGTGAAATTTCCGTGCGACTTGGTGCAACTTGGCTGCCACCGGACGATGTGCAGGAGTTTATCTTTCATTTGCTTGAAACACCACGCTATGCACAGTGGAATATCAAAGTTCACTTCTCTCCATTTACGAGTGAGTGGAATATTGAGGGCAAATCTTACGACAAAGGAAATGTAAGGGCATATAACACTTACGGAACTTCCCGCATCAATGCCTATAAGATTATTGAGGAAACACTGAACTTAAAAGATGTGCGTATCTTTGATTATATCGAAGATGATGAGGGAAAGAAAAAAGCTGTCCTGAATAAAAAGGAAACAGCGATTGCTCAGTCGAAGCAGGAAATGATTAAGCAGGAATTTCAGGACTGGATATGGTCTGACCCTGAACGAAGGGAAAGGCTTTGCAAATCCTACAATGAGAAATTCAATAGCGTCAGACCTCGTGAGTATGATGGAAGTCATATCATCTTCAACGGTATGAACCCTGAAATTGAACTCAGGGAACATCAGAAAAATGCGGTTGCTCATATCCTTTACGGAGGAAATACGCTTCTTGCACACGCAGTCGGAGCAGGAAAAACTTTTGAAATGGTAGCGGCAGCACAGGAGTCGAAAAGGCTTGGGCTTTGTAATAAGTCACTGTTTGTTGTACCAAATCACTTGACCGAACAATGGGCGGCTGAGTATTTGCAGCTCTATCCGGCGGCAAATATCCTTGTCGCAACAAAGAAAGATTTTGAAACCAAGAACCGTAAAAAGTTCTGCGGCAGGATTGCAACCGGAGATTATGACGCAGTTATCATCGGACATTCACAGTTTGAAAAAATCCCGATGTCCATTGAAAGACAGAGGGCAATCTTAGAACAGCAGCTTGAGGAGATAACCGGAGGAATTGCAGAACTCAAGCGAAACCGAGGGGAAAACTTCTCCATAAAGCAGCTTGAAAAGTCAAAGAAATCTATCAGGCAGAAACTTGATAAACTCAATGACCAGACGAAAAAAGATGATGTTGTAACCTTTGAGGAACTTGGTGTAGACAGGCTTTTTGTTGATGAAAGCCATTATTACAAGAACCTTTATCTTTATACAAAAATGCGTAATGTGGGCGGTATCGCACAGACGGAAGCACAGAAATCTTCCGACCTCTTTATGAAGTGTCGTTACCTTGACGAGATTACCGGAGGGCGAGGAACCGTATTCGCAACGGGTACACCTATCTCAAACAGCATGGTGGAACTCTATACGATACAGCGATATTTGCAGTACAACACGCTTGTGAAAAATGGGTTGCAGCACTTTGACGCCTGGGCTTCCACTTTCGGAGAAACCATTACGGCAGTGGAACTTACACCGGAAGGAACAGGATACAGAGCAAAGACAAGGTTCGCAAAATTCTATAACCTGCCTGAACTAATGGCGATGTTCAAGGAGATAGCGGACATTAAGACAGCGGATATGTTGAACCTGCCAGTACCGGAAGCAAAGTACCATAACATTGCAGTAAAGCCGTCAGAAATGCAGAAAGAAATGGTTGCTTCCCTTGCAGAGAGAGCCGAGCAGGTGCGTGGCGGCGGTGTGGATTCAAGCGTAGATAATATGCTGAAAATCACGAATGACGGAAGAAAACTGGCTCTTGACCAGCGTATGCTAAACGATATGCTGCCTGATTTTGAGGGCAGTAAAATCAATGCCTGCGTCGATAACATCTATCGGATATGGAAAGAAAATGCCGACAAGAAATCGGCACAGCTTGTGTTTTGTGACCTTTCCACGCCGAAGAATGACGGCACATTTTCCGTCTATAACGACATCAGAAAGAAGCTGATTGAGAGAGGTATTCCTGAAAGTGAAGTGAAGTTCATACACGAAGCCGACACGGATATGAAGAAAAAAGAACTGTTCCAAAAGACTCGCAAGGGAGAAGTCAGGGTGCTTCTTGGCTCTACTCAGAAGATGGGAGCAGGAACGAATGTGCAGGATAAACTTATCGCACTTCACGATGTGGATTGTCCGTGGCGACCTTCAGATTTGGAGCAGCGTTCCGGTAGAATTGTCCGTCAGGGCAATGAAAATCCGCAGGTAGATATTTACCGCTATGTAACAGAGCAGACCTTTGATGCATACCTCTATCAGCTTGTGGAAGGTAAGCAGAAGTTTGCAAGTCAGATTATGACGAGCAAATCTCCGGTCAGGTCGGCAGAGGATATTGATGAAACCGCACTGTCCTATGCGGAGATAAAAATGCTTGCAACAGGCAATCCGTATATCAAAGAAAAGATGGACTTAGACATTCAGGTGCAGAAGCTGAAGATGTTAAAATCCAATTTCTTATCGGAGAAATACGGACTGGAAGATAAGGTCATCAAGTTCTACCCACAACAGATTGCTTACTTAAAATCCCGTGTAGAAGGACTTACAAAAGATGTTGAAACAGCAAAATTACACCCGAAACCGATAGACGAGCAGCCGCTTGGAATGATGGTATCGGGTGTTTCTTATTCCGAAAAAGCCGAAGCAGGTCAGGCAATCATCAATGCCTGCAAGTCAATGAACAGTCCCGATGCGATACCACTTGGCGAGTACCGTGGCTTTCAAATGGAACTGTATTTTGATACGGTGCAGCGTAATTATGTTGTGAAACTGAAAGGTGAAACGAGCAGAGATGTACCGCTTGGCGACGATGCTCACGGTAATATCGTGAGAATAGATAACGGCATAGAACGCTTTGAGGAAGCACTTGCTGATACGAAAAACAGCCTTGAAAATACGGAGAAGCAGTTTGAAACAGCGAAGCAGGAAATCGAAAAGCCGTTTGCAAAGGAGGAAGAATTGAGGGCAAAAACTGCTCGACTTGATGAGCTGAATATCCTGCTCAATATGGATAAAAAGGAAAATGAGATTGTCGGCGGAGAGCCTGATGAGGGCGAAGCAGTCGGCGGCAGAAAGGAGAAATCGTATGAAAGATAAACAGAAAGGCGGTGGTCGATATGCCTTTTATCGCACCTGAGTTAATCATTCAGGCGAAGCAGATGGACTTATTAACCTACCTGAAAAATTATGAACCGTATGAGCTGGTTAAGTTTTCAGGTAACACCTATTGCACCAGAACCCACGATAGTTTGAAGATTTCAAACGGGAAATGGATATGGTGGTCGAGAGGTATCGGTGGCAGGAGTGCTTTGGATTATCTGATTAAGGTCAAAGGTTACAGCTTCCTTGAAGCGGTGGAAACCATTATCGGACATACAGCGATTCAGGCTCCGGTCTATGAAAAGCCACAGCCAAAAGAGGAAAATAAACCGCTTCTTCTCCCTGAAAAATGTGCTTCCAACAGAGTGATTACAGAGTATCTTTTCGGGAGAGGAATAGATTTTGAAATCATCAATTACTGTATCTCTAATGACCTTATCTTTGAGAGCCTGCCGTATCACAATGTTGTGTTTGTAGGCTATGACGAGAAGAAAGAGCCGAAATATGCAGCCTACCGTTCCACGAATAAGCGTAGGATTATGGGCGATTGCAGTGGCAGTAAAAAAGATTATTCTTTTCGGCTTGGTAAGGAAAACTTGGAGGAAGTACACCTCTTTGAGTGTGCCATAGACCTGTTATCCTATGCCACGCTTGCGAAGCTGAACGGGCAGGATTGGAAAGAAATGAGCTTTGTTTCGCTGTCCGGGGTGTATTCTCCGGCAAAGAAAATTGAGGACAGTAAAGTGCCGATTGCACTGGAAAAGTATCTTGGCAGTAACCCATCTGTCAGGAAAATCCGTATCCATTTTGACAATGATATAGCGGGCAGAAAGGCAGCACAGACCTTAAAAACTATTCTGCCGGATAAGTATGAAATCGTTGATGAGCCACCAAAAGCAGGTAAGGACTTCAACGATTTTCTTTGTATGCGGATGGGAATTTACAATAAAAAAACACACGAAAGGAATGAAGAACGATGAATGATTCTAAGATTAAAGTTCTCTTGGTAGAACCGGAAAAATACCCGAAGGAAATTGTAATCGACGACAGTCTGGAAGCAATGCAGGAAGTTGTCGGAGGGGATATTGAGGAATATATGCCCTATGACGATGACGTTGCAATCATCTGTAATGAGGAAGGAAAGATGAGAGGACTTCCGCTTAACCGTGCAGTTTATATGCAGGACAATGATAAGAAAGAGATGGTAGATATTATCTGCGGCAAATTCTTTATCTGTTATGCACCGCCTGAGAGTGAGAGTTTTCAGAGCTTGCCGGACGATATGATGAAGAAATACAAGGAACAGTTCAAGTATCCCGAACGCTTTTCTAAGGAAGTGGGCGGCAATATCGTGGCTGAACCTTTTAAGCCGAAATCAAAGGATTATGAGAGATAGTAGACTGAGAACGGAGCAACCCGGAGGAGATGTTTATTCTTAGCGAGCAGACCATTTGGATAAACATAGTTTCCCAAACGGTAAAAGGCTCGTTAGGGGTTGCCCCTAATACCCCGTGAGAAAGGAGAACTTGATTTGAGAGAGTTATTACTTATCGCCGCTGGGACACTGCTCGGCAGTTGTCTTGGCGTTACGATGATGTGCTTATTCCAGATTAACAAAGATTGCAGAGTAAAGAGAAAGGAAGATACCGATTATGAGAAAGAGAAACATTCAGAAGATTGTACGCTTTAACCGCAAGGAAGCACAGGACTTGGCAGCAAAGGCAAAGAAGGCTTGTCTTTCCGAAGCAGGACTTATCCGTTTACTTATCAGAGGTTACGAACCGAAAGAGAAACCCGATGACCGTTTCTATGATGTGATGAGGGAACTTTCCTCTATCGGTAATAACATCAATCAGCTTGCTGCCAAAGCGAATACACTTGGTTTCATTGACGCACCTATGCTGAAGAATGAAGCTGCAAAGTGGAATAAGTTCCAGTCAGAGATTGAGAGGACATATCTTCGTCCAAATCAGAGCGAAATGAAATGGCAGTAACAAAGTTGTGGTCGGTAACAGAAAGGCTCGGTCAGGTCATTGACTATGCAACTAATCCCGAAAAGACTTCTGCAAATATCAAAAGGGAGTTTTCACCGGAACAGTATCAGGCTCTTGCTGATGTTATTGCTTATGCAAAGGATGAAGAAAAAACAGAGCGAGAATTTTATGTTGAGGGTATCAACTGTAATGTGGCGATTGCCCGTGATCAGTTTATAACGGTTAAGGAACAGTACCAAAAGACAGAAGGTATCCAAGCCTACCACGGATATTTGAGTTTCAAGGAAACAGATATATCTCCTGAGATGGCACAGAAAATCGGAATGGAATTTGCAAATGAAGTGTGGGGTAAAAGATTTCAGGTTGTTGTGACAACCCATCTGAATACAAAGCACCTGCACTGCCATTTTGTCATCAACTCTATTTCTTTCGTCGATGGTAAACATTTGTGGGGCGAGGAAAAAGCGTGGTTCAAATTCCGAAAAGTTGCAGACAGAATTTGTGAGAAGTACGGACTTTACTATGACCCGAATCCGAACCGCAGTAAGCAGTCGGATTATCTGACGATGAAAGAAAAGGCAGGTATGCCGACACGCTACTCGGTTGCAAAAGAAGCCATTGATTATGCTATCGACCACAGCAAGACCCTGAAAGAATTTCAGTTTGCTCTCAAGGAAATGGGATATGCCTATAACCTAAGTCCAAGCCGAAAATACTGGACGGTCATTCCAAAGGGATACGATAAGCCGATACGACTGAAAAATCTCGGAGCAGATTATACCAATGACCGGATTGTAGAGCGTATCAAAGAAAATCGTGACAGATGGGCAGAGATTGAGCCGTTCCAGAGGGCGACTTATAAACCAAGACAGTACCGTATGCAGACCAGAGGGCAGAAGCTGAAAAAGAAAGGCGGACTTTATGGGCTGTATCTGTATTACTGTTACAGACTCGGTTATCTGCCCAAGTATAAGAAACAGAATAACGCAAGGCTTCATTATCTTTTGAAAGATGATTTGATGAAGCTCGATAAGATTACTGATGAAGTAAGGCTGCTCGGACGAGAAAATATTTCCACGGACGAACAGCTTTTTTCATATAAGACTTCCTTAGAGGAGCAGATGAAAAATCTGATTGCCGGAAGAACACATCTCCGAAAAAAGATAAGAACAAATATTGATGATGGTCAGCTTCAGGCGGCAAAAGATGAAATCACTTCTATCAATGGAGAATTGAAGAAACTTCGACGGGAAGTAAAACTCTGCGAGGATATTGCAGAGAGGTCAAAGGTTATGGAAGAAAACCTTGAGCATATCGAAACAGAGGAACAAAAACAGCAGAGAAAGGAGAAATCACGCTATGAACAACGGTGGTGACGCAGCAGAGCAGGTCGTTAGGCTTTCGCTTGAAGGATTTGAAGTTGCTGCAAGATTAAGCGGTTCGGCGGCGAAGAATATCGCATTGCTTTTGGTATCGGTTCTGAAGCAGGAACAAAAGACGAAGGGCAAAGCAAGGCTTACCAATATGATTAAGTCAGGCAAGGAGCTGAAAGTCTTTTCCATTCCGCAAAAGGATTTGAAGAAGTTTACCGAACAGGCAAAACGCTATGGCGTTCTTTATTGTGTCCTCAGAGATAAGAACACAAAGGGAGAGAACGCTCCGGTAGATATTATTGCAAGAGCAGAGGACGCTTCTAAAATTCAGCGTATCGTTGAAAGATTTGAACTTGGCAAGGTGGATAAGGCTTCGATTGTCAGTGAAGCAGAGAAGGCTATCGCAGACCGTGAAGCGGTTGAGAAAGAAAAGCCGACCAAATCCAAGAGTGAAATCATTATGGAAGAAGCAGTCAGAAATCCAATACAGAAAGAGGAGCGAGCAAATGCAAACCCCTCAGTCGCCAAAACAGACAAAAGCCCTCTGTCAAGGCAAAACTCAGAGCCGGTAGAAACGCAATCTGATAAGGGTGTTGCAAAGCCAGTGGAAAAGCCATCGGTCAAAGAGAAACTTGACCGTTATAAGGCACAGGCAAAACAGCAAAAAGAAGCAGAGCGTAAAGAGCCGGAGGTTAAGAAAGACGGCAAGAAGCCGCAGCAGAAAAACGGTCAGACGGTACACCGTCAGCCGAAGAAAAAACCCAAAACAAAAGAGAGGTAATTCACTATGACAAATGATTTCAAACCCGCAAAGGCTGGCGGTAATCAGCCGAGATTATCCAAAGAGGAGTATGCAGAAAAGAAGCGAGCAGAAAAAGAAAAGGTCTATCAGATGATTGATGACGCTTCCCGTGAGATTGTGAGTGACCCTGAGAAATTCAAGAGTTTTCTTGATACGCAGAGTCGAATGGACAGATATTCCGCAGCAAATGCTCTCCTTATTTACAGTCAGTATCCGCAGGCGACACAGCTTAAAGATTTTGATGATTGGGGTAAGGACAATGTGAAGATTACCAAAGGGGCAAAGAGTATTTCTATCCTTGAACCAGTGGAATACACAAGAGCAGATGGTTCTCCGGGTATTTCCTACAATGTCAAAAAGGTATTTGATGTTACGCAGACAAATGGAAGGAAAGCTCCGGCAGTATCAGCAAACCGTGACCCGAAAGCACTTATTACGACAATGCTTGATGTATCTCCGGTAGAGGTTGCGGCAACCGATGAACTTCCGTATCCGAACATGGCAGCTTTCTATAATAATGAAAAGCAGACCTTGTATGTGAAGCGTAATGTGGGCGACAGCGTAGCAGTTGCCCAGTGTGTCGCTCAGGAACTCGGACACGCACAGCTTTCTATCAACAGTGAAAGTTACAGCCGCAGGGATATGGGCTTTCAGGCAGTGTGTATCGGATATATGCTTTGCAAGAAGTATGGCGTAGATACACAGAATTTTGCGATTAACCGCATTCCGGAGGGACTGGCTTCCAAAGAGCCGAAAGAAATCCGTGCGGAGCTTTCCAAGACACGAAATGCAATGGCAGAAATTCACAGTCATATCTCTGATGAAATGTTCCGCAAAAAGCAGGAACGTTCAAAGGACTATGAGAGATAACGGAGGGCAGATATGGAAAAAGAAAAACTCTACCACGTTGCTTTGGACGATTACGAACACGGTGTTGTCATTCGCTCCTTAAACGATGAGAAAACAAAGTTGATGGAGGAAGGCAAGTCCGCAGACGCAGTAGACGACCTGCTTGTAAAAGTCGGAAATGCCCCATTGAAAAAGTTCAAAGTGATTGAAAGGAAACGCTCAGATGAAGCGAGATAATGACAGGCAGACTGCCATTATTTTATCCATTGTCGGTATCGTTCCGGTCATATGGCTGGCACTTCTGATTGCACCTTCCATAAGCGGAGGATTGCCGGAGATAGCAGCCAATCTTGCGACACTCTTTGATAATCCATTTTCCATAAAATTATGTGGGGACAGCCTGAAAACTGTCCTCATTTTACTTTTATGCTATGGAATGGGTATCGGGATTTATTTCTCAACAAGAAAGAATTACCGCAGACGAGAAGAACACGGTTCTGCCAAATGGGGCAATGTCAGAGCCATTGATAAAAAGTACCGACAAAAGCCATTGTCAGAAAATAAACTGATGACTCAGAATGTGTGCATTGGGCTTAATGCCAAGAAACACAGACGAAATCTGAATACACTTGTGTGCGGCGGCTCCGGTGCAGGTAAGACAAGATTTTATGCAAAGCCTAATATTATGAACGCCGCCAGAAACAGCTATGTGATATTAGACCCGAAAGGGGAAATCCTGCGAGATACGGGACATCTTCTTGAGAAGAAAGGTTACGAAGTGCGTGTGCTTGATTTGATTTCAATGGAGAAAAGCCATTGCTACAATCCTTTTGTTTATTTGCAGAATGACAATGATGTGCAGAAGCTCGTAACCAATCTTTTTAAGAGTACCACTCCGAAAGGTTCACAGAGCAATGACCCATTTTGGGATACGGCAGCGTCAATGCTTCTGCTTGCACTTGTATTTTATCTGCATTATGAAGCACCGCCGGAAGAACAGAATTTTGCAATGGTAATGGAAATGCTCAGAGCCGGGGCGATTGAGGACGAGGACGACCCAAGTCCTTCTCCGCTTGATAATCTGTTTTCAGATTTGATGATAGATAATCCTGACCACATTGCTTTGAAGTATTACCACTCTTATCATTCCGGTTCTTCCAAAACATTAAAATCCATACAGATAACCCTTGCAGCAAGGCTTGAAAAGTTTAACTTGGAAAGTCTTGCTGCTCTTACTTCTGCCGATGAACTGGATTTGCAGTCACTCGGAGAGAAAAAGGTGGCTCTGTTTGCACTGATACCGGATAACGACTCCAGTTTCAACTTCTTGGTATCCATTCTTTACACACAGCTCTTTCAGCAGTTGTTTTATGCAGCCGACCATATCCACGGCGGCTGTTTGCCGATGCCTGTTCATTTTATGATGGACGAATTTGCCAATGTTTCACTGCCGGACGACTTCGACAAGATACTGTCGGTTATGCGTTCCCGTGGGGTATCTGTAAGCATCATCTTACAGAACTTGGCACAGCTTAAAGCCTTGTTTGAAAAACAGTGGGAGAGCATTGTGGGTAACTGCGATGAATTTCTTTACCTTGGTGGAAATGAGCAGTCAACCCATAAATATGTGTCGGAGCTGTTGGGCAAGGAAACCATTGATACCAACACGTTCGGAAAGAGTACCGGAAGAAGCGGTAATTATTCCACCAACTATCAGATTAGCGGCAGAGAGTTACTTACCCCTGATGAGGTGCGTATGCTCGATAATCAGTACGCTATTTTATTCATCCGTGGGGAAAGACCCATTATGGATTTCAAATATGACATTATGAAACACCCGAATGTGGCACTTACCACAGACGGAAAGGCAAGTCCTTATAAGCACGGAGAAGTCACAAAAGATATTGCTTCGATTGCCATTTGGGACATTGACCCTGCAACACTTCCTGAAAAGGAAATGGAAGAAACGAACTGGGAACTTCTTTCCGATGAGGAGATGGAAGCTCTGTTCATAAACAATCAAACAAATTAAATTTTGGAGGTATTCAACTATGACTATTTTTAAGAAAAAAGCAACTGATATTCAGGAAACAAAGAAACTGCCTATGACCGGGAAGGTCAAGAAAGGCTTCCGTGCTTACTGCACAATGGTCATTGTCGGTGCGTTGGCACTTGGAATGACAACGACTGCATTTGCAGCGAATGACCCGCTTACCGTAGTCAACAATCTGTCCGATTTTATCTTCGGACTTATCCGTGCCATCGGTATGATTTTGCTTGGCTTTGGTATCGTGCAGGTCGGTCTTTCACTCAAATCTCACGACCCTTCTCAGAGAGCCAATGGCTTCCTGACTCTTGCGGGTGGTGTCATTATCACTTTTGCGAAAGAAATCCTTACTCTTATCACAGGCTAAGATAAGAGTTACACAGTTATCGAGGGGTGTGCCAAGTTAAGGTACACCTCTTAATTGTAAGGAGGTGCTTTGAATGAGTGATAACTGGGTAGTTCAAAATCTTGAAAATGCCCTTGAAACTTGGAATGAAAAACTGTCGGAAATATGGACACTCATCACAACTACACCGCAGAACTTTAAGGGCGGGAATATCTGGAAGGTTATCGTTGACATCAATGGTGCGGTTCAGGCTATCGGGCTTGCCTTACTTGTATTGTTTTTTGTGATAGGTATGGTAAAGACCTGCGGAAGTTTTACAGATGTGAAGAAACCGGAACACGCACTGAAACTCTTTGTTCGTTTTGCATTGGCGAAAGGTGTTATCACATACGGAATGGAGCTTATGCTTGCACTATTTAATATCGTGCAAGGGACAATTTCAACCATTATGAATGCTGCCGGATTTGGAACTCCGGAACAGACGACCTTACCCGCAGAGATGATAACGACCATAGAGGACTGCGGATTTTTCGAGAGTATTCCCTTGTGGGCGGTAACGCTTATCGGAGGATTATTTATCACGGTGCTGTCGTTTATTCTGATAATGACGGTGTACGGAAGATTTTTCAAGTTGTATATGTACACAGCACTTGCACCGATACCGCTTTCCACATTTGCAGGAGAACCGACACAGAATGTCGGCAAGAGTTTTATCAAGAGCTATTGTGCCGTTCTGCTTGAGGGAGCAGTCATCGTACTTGCTTGTATTATTTTCTCCGTATTTGCTTCATCGCCGCCAGTAGTGAATCCTGACGCAGCAGCAGTTACGCAGGTGTGGGCATATATCGGGGAATTGGTATTTAATATGCTCGTTCTTGTCGGTGCAGTGAAAATGTCTGACCGTATTATCCGAGAGATGATGGGACTTTAAGGAGAGATTTTGAGATGAACCAAAGAGATTGTAAGAAATGCGTTTACTATGGCGGTAAACGAAAAGGCAAAGTCTTTTGCCTGAATGATAAATGCGTGAGGGAGAAAGACCGAAACCGCAGGAAAGGAAACAGATATGGAAGTAAAAATTAACCGAGAAATCAGAAATTATACAGAGTCAATGTTTTTTGGACTGTCGCTCAGACAGTTCATTTTTTCTGTTCTCGCTTGTGGCGTTGCGGTAGGACTGTATTTCTTGCTCAGACCGTATGTTGGCACGGAAACCGTATCGTGGGTGTGCATTTTGGGTGCTGCCCCGTTTGCGGCACTTGGCTTTGTGAAGTACAACGGTATGACCGCAGAGAAAGCAATCTATGCGTGGATAAAATCGGAGTTTTTAATGCCGAAGAAGCTGGTATTTCACTCCACCAATGTTTATTACGAACTGATGAAGCCAAGCATTGAACAGAAGCAGAAGGAGGTATTGAAGTCAAATGATTAAGACTCTTACAAATTTGTTTAAGCAGGATAAAGAAAAATTTGTTGTACCGAAAGGGGTGCAGGACGTGATTCCCGTGGCAGCTATCTTTGATGATGGCATTTTCAAAGTGGGAAAGGATAAATATTCAAAGACCTACCGCTTTACGGACATTAACTATGCAGTGGCGAGCCGTGAGGATAAGGAAGCGATGTTCCTTGAATATTCCGAACTTCTGAACTCTCTTGACAGTGGTGCAACGACAAAAATCACAATCAATAATCGTCGGCTCAACAGACTGGATTTTGAGCAGACAATCCTTATTCCGACAACCGGAGATAATCTGGACGAGTATCGAGAGGAATACAACAAAATGCTTCTTGATAAGGCAACGGGTGCAAACTCCATTGTTCAGGATAAGTATATTACCATTTCCATCAACAAAAAGAGTGTGGAGGACGCAAGAACTTATTTTGCCCGTGTCGGTGCAGATTTGATTGCTCACTTCGGCAGGCTCGGAAGTAAATGTGTGGAACTGGAAACAGACGAAAGACTTCGTATTTTCCACGATTTTTATCGTGTGGGAGAGGAAAGCTCTTTCCACTTTGATATTAAGGAAACAAGAAAAAAGGGACACGATTTTAAGGATTATATCTGCCCCGACACAATGGAATTTGAAAAGGACTATTTCAAGATGGGAAACCGTTATGGAAGAGTCCTTTTTCTTCGTGAATATGCGTCCTATATCAAGGACAGTATGGTAGCGGAACTTACGGATATGAACAGAAATCTGATGATGTCTATTGATATTGTTCCTGTTCCGACTGATGAAGCAGTAAAGGAAGCAGAAAACCGTCTGCTTGGTGTGGAAACCAATATTACAAACTGGCAGCGTAGGCAGAATGCCAATAATAACTTCTCTGCCACCGTTCCGTATGATATGGAGCAGCAGAAGAAAGAAATGAAAGAGTTCCTCGATGACCTTACGACCCGTGACCAGAGAATGATGTTCGCTGTTATCACAATGGTTATTACGGCAGACAGTAAGGAACAGCTTGAGAATGATACGGAAGCGTTGCTTACCACAGCAAGAAAACATCTTTGCCAGTTTGCAACACTGAGATTTCAGCAGGTAGATGGACTCAATACGGTAATGCCGTTTGGAACAAGAAAGATTGATGCGTTCAGAACACTTACAACAGAGAGCCTTTCGGTATTTATCCCATTCAGGGTGCAGGATATTTTCCACGAGAACGGTATCTATTACGGTCAGAATGTTATCAGCAAAAATATGATTATCGCAGACCGCAAGCAGCTTTTGAATGGTAACTCCTTTATTCTCGGTGTATCTGGTGGCGGTAAGTCATTTGCGGCAAAGGGAGAAATCATCAATCAGGTGCTTTCTTCAGACGCAGATATTATCATCATCGACCCTGAGCGAGAGTATTCACAGCTTGTCAATGCAATGGGCGGAGAGGTAATCAATATTTCTGCTACTTCCGACAATCACATCAATGCAATGGATATGAATAAGGATTACGGCGACGGTGCAAACCCTGTCATTTTGAAATCCGAGTTTATTATGTCCCTTTGTGAACAGCTTATCGGCGGAACAAATCTCGGAGCAAAGCAGAAGTCTATCATTGACCGTTGCACGGCAAGCGTGTATCGCAGTTATCAGCAGAATGACTATCAGGGACATATACCGACCTTGCAGGATTTCAGGGCAGAACTTTTGCAGCAGGACGAACCGGAAGCAAAGGAACTGGCACTTGCCATTGAACTTTTCACACACGGTTCTCTGAATACCTTTGCAAAGCAGACGAATGTGGATACCAATAATCGCCTTATCTGCTATGACATTCTTGATTTGGGTAAACAGCTTATGCCGATTGGTATGCTTGTTGTCCTTGACTCTATCCTGAACCGTATCACACAGAACCGTGCAAAGGGTAAGAACACCTTTATCTTCATTGATGAGATTTATCTTCTGTTCCAGCACGAATACTCTGCAAACTTCCTCTTTACCTTGTGGAAGCGTGTGAGAAAATACGGTGCATACGCAAGTGGAATCACTCAGAATGTCGATGACCTTTTGCAGAGCCACACAGCGAGAACAATGCTTGCAAACTCAGAGTTCATCATTATGCTGAATCAGGCTTCCACAGACAGGCTTGAGCTTGCAAAACTTCTGAATATTTCTGACCTCCAGATGTCCTATATCACGAATGTGGAAGCAGGACACGGACTTATCAAGGTGGGAAGTTCGCTTGTACCGTTTGCAAACAAATTCCCTAAGAACACGAAACTTTATAAACTGATGACAACCAAACCAGGCGAAGCATAAGGAGGGATTTACAATGTCTAAGATTCAATTTCGCAATGCTGCACACAGAGATTTTGTATTGGAAAATCTGGATAAGTGCAAAGTCAACGACTGCTATCACAGAGCATTTTTCTATGTGATGGGTATTTCAGAAGAAACAAGAATGAACATCGGAAAGATGTTTGATTTTAAGAGGGATTGCATCATACCGGAAGGTATGCACGGCGGTTGGCAGACAAGTGGCACAGTCAAGGTTTGCCACCTTGCCTTTAATCTTTGGAATGGATTTACGGAAGAAGGCAGGGAAAATCTCTATACACCGGAGGAACTGTTCTGTTGCGGATATGCTCCGTATTTTATGGAGGGTATCAAGTTGAGGTATCCGGAGTATTGCAGAGATTTGACTCCACCTAAGAGAAACGATATGGAAAGGTAAGAGAAAATGAGCAGAAAAATCTATATTATTATTGCGATGGTATTTACGGTAGTGTTGTCTGTAAGCACCTTCTTTATTATCCGTAATCACATTGACTCTGCCAAGCAGAATGAAGTCTATGATAACCTTGCGGAGATTGTGGAGGACGAGCCGCCAAAGGAAAATGAGGGCGTGACGTTTTCGGAAGATAAGGATTATCTTGCGGAATATTTTGAACTTTATCGGCAGAATGAGGATATGGTGGGTTGGATAAAGGTTGAGGATACCAATATCAACTATCCGGTCGTGCAGTCTGTAAATGAGCCGAACTTCTACCTGAAGCACAAGTTTGATAAGACCTATTCCGCTTATGGCTGTCCATATGTGCAGGAAAATTGTGATGTGCAGAAACCTTCAGACAACATCATTATATACGGACACCATATGAATGACGGCTCGATGTTTACGGGACTGATGAAGTACAGAAACAAGAGCTTTTGGGAAGGTCATAAGACGATTACCTTTGATACACTGACGGACAGACACCAGTATGAAGTGATTGCAGTCTTTAAGACAGTCGTTTATACAGACAGCTCCGATAGCTTTAAGTATTATGAGTTTACGGACGCAGAAAATGCGGCAGAGTTTGATGCGTATGTTGCTAAGTGCAAGGAACTTTCTTTGTATGATACCGGAGTATCGGCAGAGTATGGCGACAAGCTTATTTCTCTTTCTACTTGTGAATATTCAAGAAACAATGGCAGGCTTGTTGTTGTCGCTAAGAGAGTGGATTAAACCCCACTCTCTATTATTTTTCGAGAAAGGAGGAAACCGATGGCTGATATAAAAACAAGAGATACAAGCAAAGGTACAATCAAGACCATAAATAAGGCAGCAGTTGCCACGGAGCGAATGAAGAAAGCCTATGTGATGACGAAAGATAAGGCAGAACATTCCACCAATGCTTCGGAAAATTCCGCAGAGGAATATGCTTCCGATAAAATCGAAGCGGCAACGGATAGGGCTGTTCACGAAACTGCATACCGTGCGGATAAAGTCGGCAGATGGGGTGTGCGTGAAACAAGGCAGAATTATCAGAAAGCCAAAACGGGGATTGAGAATTTTAAGACCAAGCGTGCAGAGAAGCAGCTTCAAAAACAATCGGTCAATCCTGTCGGAAAACAGAGTATCCGAACTCTGGAACATACGGAGAAAACAATTAAACAGTCTGCAAGGTCGGCAGGAAATACGACAGTCAAGACCGTATCGAAAGGTGCAACCAATACTGTTCAAAGGTCGGTCAAGACCGCAGAACAAACGGCAAAGACTTCTATTAAGACCACAAAAGAAGCTGCCATTATAGCACAGAAAACAGCAAAAACAACAGCCAAAGCAACACAGAAAGCGGCTCAGACGGCAAAGAAAGCGGCGAAAGCCACAGCAGATACCGTCAAAGCCACAGCGAAAGCTACTGTTGCGACAGTCAAAGCGATTATTGCAGGGACAAAAGCACTTGTAGCAGCAATCGCCGCAGGCGGTTGGATAGCGGTGCTGATTATTATGATTGTCGTGTTGTTTGGTGCTGCCGTAGCAATGTTCGGAGGAGGGAGTGACAGTAATTCCTATACTCCGGTAAGTGCAGAGGTAGAAGCCTATGAACCCATCATACAGAAATATGCCAAAGAGTACGGCATTCCTGAGTATGTAGAACTTATCAAGGCGGTTATGATGCAGGAAAGCGGTGGCAGAGGACTTGACCCTATGCAGGCAGCAGAAGGAAGTTTCAATACGAAGTATCCGCACGAACCTAATGGAATTAAAGACCCTGAATATTCTATCCAGTGTGGTGTTCAGGAATTGAAAGCGGCTCTTACCTCGGCAGAGGTGGAAAGTCCGATTGATATGGAACATATCAAACTTGCCTTGCAAGGCTACAACTTCGGTAATGGGTATATTTCTTGGGCAAAAACGAATTACGGCGGTTATTCTTATGCCAATGCAGTGGAGTTTTCCACTCAGCAGGCACAAAGGCTTGGTTGGGACAGTTATGGAGATACCCAATATCCGGCTCACGTTCTGAGATACTATCCGTATGGGCGAGCCTTTACTGCCGGAGGTAATCAGGCGATTGTTGAGGTTGCCTTGACACAGCTAGGCAATCAGGGCGGACAACCTTACTGGAGCTGGTACGGCTTTAACAGTCGAGTGGAATGGTGTGCCTGCTTCGTATCTTGGTGTGCTGACCAATGCGGGTATATTGAAAGCGGACTTGTTCCGAAATTTGCAGGTTGCGTGGATGGTGCAAACTGGTTTAAGTCAAATGGAAAATGGCAAGACCGCACTTATGAACCAAAGGTAGGAGATATTATCTTCTTTGATTGGGAAGGCGACGGTACAACAGACCACGTTGGTATCGTAGAGAAGTGTGAGAATGGCACAGTTTATACCGTAGAGGGCAACTCAGGCGACGCCTGCAAGCAAAGACAGTACGCAGTCGGAAGCAGCAATATCTATGGATACGGTATTCCGGCATATTAAAAATTCCAGACGGTGTCTGGAAAATTGAAAAGATGGCTGCTCAGTTGAGTAGCCATCGGGTACATTATGAGAAATCGGTTGTTTCTCTGTTATTCAGGAAAATATGGTGTGTGTGATAAGTGAAGCTGAAAAGCATATCGGCATTTTCTTTACTGCCATCTAAAAAGGAAATATCATCGGCAAGGATAAAAAGAATTGCTAACAGCTTCTTGATATATCCAGTGTAGCAGGCATAATCTACATAGATGTTAGCGATATATCCCTCGGCAAATTCTATCAGGTCAGCGTCAATTTCAAAGCTGTTGGATAACTCGTAAACGGTCTTGATGAATTTGTCCTTATCAGCAATTCGTTCTTTACTTGGAACACTTCTGCGGTTCTTCTGTATGAATTTCAAAAAATCATCAGCTTCCGTAAAGTCAGGAGTGATTGTGTTGCCAGTTCCCAAATCTGTTTTGTAATCCTCAAATTTCTCTTTTTCAAACCGATTATTGAATATTATCTTTTGTTCGTCCATTCTTTTTTACCCCTAAGTTTATTCTATGGAGATTGTTTAACTTGGCTCTTGGGTTGTGATTTGTCTTTCGCCATTAACAATCGTGAATTACTACTTTTATAGTATAACATAAAAATAGTTGGGAATCATCACTAATAGTTGGTTTGACTTCCTTTGGGTGCGTGTGATTTGAAATCGACTTAACCTATACTATTAGTTATGGAAACACACTAAGGGAGGTGATGTGATGAAGCTCGATACAATCGGCAAGAATATAAGAAAGTTCCGACTTGCGAGGAAATTACGCCAAGAAGATTTGGCTGAGAAAACAGATTTGACAACAAATTATATTGGTATGGTTGAGCGTGGAGAGAAAATTCCGTCACTCGAAACTTTCATAAAGATAGTAAATGCTTTAGGTGTATCATCGGATATGGTTCTTACAGATGTTTTGGAAACGGGATATACAGTCAAGAACTCAATGCTGAATGAGAAGCTTGAAAAACTTGCTCCTGAAGATAGAAACAGAATTTATGAAGTCATAGATACACTTGTGAAGCAGTCAAAGCAAATACTTCCATAAAACACAGAAGTTCGTCCTAATCGACGAGCTTTCTTTTTTTCAGTATAAAAAATTTCTGCTATCGACAAATTTTTCGGGACTTCGACAGAGAGAATATGCTATAACAACAACTGTCAGTGATAGACACATACTAATAGACATAGGAGGAAGTAGAAGTGAACGACATTTTCAGACAAATAGCAAAAGAAAATGGAACAACCGAAAAAGCAGTAAAAGAGGAAATGCAGTTTGCCATTCGGGAAGCAATGAAAAGTGCTGAACCGGAAGCAATAGCTTTTTGGAAAGCAGTTGCACCGGGCGGAAAAGAGCCGCCGATAGAAAAGGTCATAGCAATGATTGCATTGAATGTTAATAATAGAATGTATAATTGAGGTGCTTCGGCATCTCTTTTTTAGTATTCTTTAAAAGAGTCGTATTAGGTGTTTGTAAAAAGTGACACCTTAGTGTCTGAAAGGTTACATTTCTGCCTGAAATCTTGAAATGCCTGAAAATTTAATATATAATGTTAAATGACTAACTGTAACGAAGAAGAATTATAAGATGAAGAGGTGTTACTGATGAAGATATGCTATAACAAACTTCAAAAACTTATGATTGACAATCAAATGAAAAGACAGGATTTAATGCGTGCAGCCGAAATTACATCATACGCTGCAACGAAGATAAATAAGAATGAGCCAGTATCTCTTGAAGTACTGATGAGGATATGTCAGGTGTTTCACTGTGACATCGGAGATATATGCGAAGTTATTTTAGATGAAGATTAAAACACGGAGGTAATTATAGATGGCAAGGGCTGCTAAACCAAAGAAAGAAATATCAATGGAAGAAGCACTTTGGAAAAGTGCTGATAAACTGAGAGGTTCTGTTGAGCCTGCGGAGTATAAGCACGTTGTTCTGAGTTTATTCTTCCTTAAATTTGCCAGTGACAAGTTTGAGGAATGCCGTAATAAGATTATTGCTACACACGGCGAAAAGTATGCGGATATGAAGCCGTTTTATACTCAGGAAAATGTATTTTATCTTCCTGAAGAAAGCCGTTGGAAGTACATTATTGAAAATGCAAAGCAGGACGATATTGCCCTAAAGATAGATACAGCACTTTATACGATTGAAAAGAACAACCCGGCACTGAAAGGTGCTTTGCCGGATAACTATTACTCCCGCTTACATATTGATACGGCAAAGTTGGCTTCTTTGCTTGATGAAATCAATCGTATCAACACTGATGATAAAGAGAACGACATTATAGGTCGTGTATATGAGTATTTCCTTAGTAAGTTCGCTCTTGCAGAAGGAAAAGGTAAAGGAGAGTTCTACACACCAAAGTGTATTGTAAACCTGATTGCCGAAATGCTTGAGCCTTACGATGGAATACTTTATGACCCTTGTTGCGGTTCGGGCGGTATGTTTGTGCAGTCCATCAAGTTCGTAGAAGCACACAGCGGTAATAAAAAGAAAGTGTCTATTTACGGTCAGGAATACACAAATACCACTTTCAAACTGGCAAAAATGAACTTAGCTATCCGTGGTATTTCTGCAAATCTTGGAGAGATGGCAGCCAATACATTTACCAACGACCAACACAAAGACCTTAAAGCAGATTTCATTATGGCAAACCCACCTTTCAATCAGAAGCAGTGGAGAGCCGAGAATGAGCTTGTAGACGACCCTCGTTGGAATGGATATGAAGTTCCACCAACAAGCAACGCAAACTATGGTTGGATACTGAATATTGTTTCTAAACTTTCACAAAACGGTGTGGCAGGTTTCCTGCTTGCCAATGGTGCATTATCTGATGACGGTACAGAGCTGAAAATCAGGCAGCAGCTTATAGAAAATCACTTGGTAGAAGCGATTATTATTCTTCCGAGAAACCTTTTCTACACCACTGACATCAGCGTTACCCTTTGGGTACTCAATAAGAATAAAAAGGCTCATGTTGTGGAACAGAACGGAAAGCTCAAACGCTATCGTGACCGAGAAGATGAAATACTCTTTATGGATTTACGACAGATGGGCAGTCCTTATGAGAAGAAGTACATTGAATTGACAGAGGAAGATAGAGCCAAAGTTACAAGTGTATATCATAACTGGCAGCAGGAAGGCTATGAGGAAACTTATGAGAATGTGCCGGAGTTTTGCTATTCTGCTTCTTTTGAAGAAGTAAAAGAAAAAGGATTTACTCTTGTACCAAGCAGATATATTGAGTTTGTCAACCGTGATGAGAACATTGACTTTGATACAAAAATGAAGTCATTGCAGGGAGAACTCAAAGAACTTCTTGTTCAAGAGGAAAAATCCAAATCAGATTTGCTTGCTGTATTTAAGGAGTTGGGATATGAAATCGAATTATGATATTTTAGGAAACCATATCCGACTGATTGATACTCGGAACAGAGAAAGCATAACAGACAGAGTTTTGGGAATTAACATAGACAAGTTCTTTATGCCGTCGGTTGCAAATGTCATTGGTACGGATTTGAGTAAATATAAACTGATAACAAAAGGAAAGTTTGCGTGTAATCCAATGCATGTTGGTCGTGATGAACGACTTCCGGTTGCATTGTATGATGAAGAAAAACCTGCTATTGTTTCTCCGGCATATTTTATGTTTGAGGTAATAGATAACAGCATTTTGAATGAAGATTATCTGATGATGTGGTTTCGCAGACCGGAGTTTGACCGTATTTGTTGGTTACATACTGACGGAAGTGTACGTGGTGGGATTACTTGGGACGATATTTGCAGACTAGAATTGCCTATTCCGCCTATTGAAAACCAGCTTGAAATAGTGAACAGTTATAAGGCAATTACGGAGAGAATTGCTTTAAAGCAGAAGATAAATGATAATTTAGTGGCTTGATAACTGAGCCAAAGCTGTGGCTTGCAGTTCTTCAAGTAGAGCGATTTCCTTTGTGTTTAAGGTCATTTGCTCAACTATTGCAGCAAGATTCAGTTCTTCAATAAACTCAGACGAAGGCACAACAATTTTTATGTTATCAATGAAGTTCTTACTGAGGTTATCTTGGGCTCCACCATTAGAAAGTCTGCTTATTGCCGCTTGGCTCTGAATTAGTGAGAAGTACAAGTATGCTGCATCAGCTTTTGAATTGCAAATCATACCACAAATAGCTTGGTTGGTCGTTGCTTCAATAGCAAGATAACCAACTTCTCCAGCGGTAACGCCATACATCGCCATTAAAACTGTGTCCTTTGGAAGCAGTTTTGTGGAACTCTCACTCAACCCTAATGGAGTGATGTATTCTTCCGTTTGAAGCGTAATATTATTATGGACTTCGCCTGATTTTACCCAAGAAATCGTTCCGTTCTCCCAATATTCGTTGTTGGTACGAGATGGAGTAGAACCAGATTTTGTTTCTCTACAAAATTCAGATACGGTTTGAATTTCAAAATCATCAGGCAAAGTCAGTCTATCCATTTCTGGCTCGGTCAGATTTATCAATGCACCTCTGCCGACATTCTTTTGGATAGAAGCTGTGCCAACCGCCACTAAATTATCATTTACAAGGAGGAACCTATGTCATTAGCAGATATAATTCAGATTATAATCGGAGTATTGTCACTGGTGGCAACAATAGCAGTTTCTTTTTTGATTTATTGGTTGCAATCACGACATGAAAAGGAAATACAGAAATTGCAATGCGAAAAGGAACGTATAGCATTGCAAGAAAAAGCTCGACTTTTTCTAATTGATAATCAAGAGGAAAGAGATTATTTGCCGTGGTGTATTATAGCAGCTAATCTATATCCGCTTGAAAAGCATACAAGGAAAATTTATTCGGAATACTGCCGGTGTTCTGAAGAATTACAAAATGAGATATTAAATCAAGCCGGATATAAGATTAAACAATTTACGGGAAAGTATTGGTTACAGGGATGTATAGATAAACTTCAGCAAGATATAGAGAAATATAATTTGGGAAGGGATTATTTGTATGATGGAGCAAAATATTTTCATCGAAGCTATGATAGATACCGAGAATTAGAATGGAACGGCACTCCTAATATCTTTGAACCTATAAACAAAGAAAATCGTCTGATGATGATTTTGAATGTGGCTCAAATATCTATTGGAGAGTATATTGATGAATATTTCTATTATTTCGTAGATAAAAAAATGGATTTTGATAAGGAAACACCTATACCTCCGATTGATTATGTATGGGAATATCAAAGTCTAGCACACACAAGAGAAGAAACCGTTTGTATGTGGATGATGGAACTTGTTGAGAATATAGCAACAATTATAAATAATAAGTTTGGCGAAGATGTTGATTGTCAGTTTTTCTTAGAGTATACCGACGCACAAGCAGAAACTTATGAAGATAAATATTATGAAACAGTACAAGCACTTTATAATGCTTATTATACAAGTGTAGTTGCATCATAATTTGATGCAGAATACCAAAGGAGTGAACGCAATGGCAAATTTTAATGAACACGCATTGGAAATGTCAATAATGGAGTTGTTCAAAGACGAGGGGTACACCTATGTCAGTGGCGACCAGATACACAGAGAAAGGACGGAGGTTCTGCTTACGGACGACCTGAAGCAATACCTCTATAATCGCTATGCGAAAGATGGTATCACACCGAGTGAGGTGGATAGTGTCATTCTAATGCTGCGTAATATTTCCGGTACAATTTATGAAGCAAACAAAGCTGTATTTAAGTTGCTCTGCGATGGATTTATTCTTAACCGTGAGGATAGAACGCAGAAAGACCTCTATATTGAACTTATTGATTTCGACACTCCTGAAAACAATATTTTCAAAGTGGTTAATCAGTTTGAAATTGAAGGCGTAAATAATCAGTTGCGTATTCCTGATGGCATTGTGTTCGTAAATGGTATTCCTGTTGTTGTTCTTGAATTTAAGAGTGCGGTACAAGAGAATACGACCATAATGGACGCATATAAGCAGCTTACAATCCGTTACCGTAGAGATATTCCGGAGATTTTCAAATATAATGCGTTTGTTGTTATCAGTGATGGAGCAAATAATAAATATGGTTCTTTCTTCAGCCCGTATGATTTCTTCTATGCGTGGAGAAAGATAAACTCAGACGATAAAGAACTGGACGGTATCAATTCTCTTGTAACAATGATAAAGGGACTTTTCCGAAAAGACCGTTTGCTTGAAGTTGTCAAAGATTTTATTTATTTTCCGGATAACTCAGATAAGGATTTAAAGATAGTGTGCCGTTATCCACAGTTCTTTGCGGCAAATAAATTGTATGAGAATATCAAGGCACATCTTCGCCCTGAAGGAGATGGTAAAGGTGGTACATACTTCGGAGCAACAGGGTGCGGCAAGAGTTATACAATGCTTTTCCTTACCCGTATGCTGATGAAAAGCAAATACTTTTCCTCCCCGACTATTCTTATTATTACAGACAGAACAGACCTTGACGACCAGCTTTCCAAGCAGTTTGTCGGTTCAAAGAAATATATCGGAGATGAAACTGTTGTAAGCATTGAATCCCGTGAGAAACTTCGTGAGGAGCTTCAGGGACGAGAGAGTGGCGGTGTTTATCTGACTACCATTCAGAAATTTACAGAGGATTTGCAGCTTCTTACAGACAGAACGAACGTTATTTGTATTTCTGATGAAGCACACAGAAGCCAAATCAATCTCGACCAAAAGGTTAAGATTACAGAGTCAGGTGTTCAGAAAACCTATGGCTTTGCCAAGTATCTGCACGATTCTTTACCAAATGCGACTTATGTTGGATTTACCGGAACTCCGGTTGATGGAACAATCGAAGTCTTTGGTGGTGTTGTAGACGCATATACAATGACGGAAGCTGTTAAGGACGGTATTACAGTTAATCTTGTTTACGATGGTCGTGCAGCCAAGGTTATGCTCAATCAGGATAAGGTAAGACAGATTGAAGAATATTATGCTCAGTGTGAACTTGAGGGGGCAAATGAACATCAAGTAGAAGAAAGTCAGAAAGCAGTTGCCAAAATGGAAGTTATTATTGGCGACCCTGATAGACTTCGTGCTGTTGCGGAGGATTTTATCAAGCATTATGAAACCCGTGTGGCAGAAGGTGCAACCGTAGCAGGCAAAGCAATGTTTGTATGTTCCAACCGAAATATAGCATACGATTTCTATAAGATAGTAAAGGAACTCAGACCGGAATGGACAGAAAAGAAGATTTGTGATGACGGTGTTGTTCTGAGTGAGAAAGATAAAAAAGAGTTGAAGCCAATGGAAAAAATCAAGTTGGTTATGACTCGTAATAAAGATGATGAAAAAGACCTATTTGATATGCTTGGCACAAAAGAGGACAGGAAAGAATTTGACCGTCAGTTCAAGAACCCGAAATCGAACTTTAAGATTGCCATTGTTGTAGATATGTGGCTGACTGGTTTTGATGTGCCGGAGCTTGATACGATTTATATTGATAAGCCTATTCAGCAGCATACCCTTATTCAGACGATTTCCCGTGTAAATCGTGTATGCGAGGGCAAGGATAAAGGTTTGATTGTTGACTACATAGGTATCAAGAAAAATATGAATACCGCCCTCAAGAAATATACGAATTTTGAGAGTGAAGAATTTGAAGGTGTTGAGCAGTCCATCACGATTGTAAAAGACCAGTTAGAAGTTCTCGGTCAGATGTTCCATAACTTTAACAGTAGTGATTTCTTCAATGGTTCGCCTACCGAACAGCTTGCCTGCCTGAACCGTGCGGTTGAGTATGTGCAGTTGTCTGAAGAACTGGAAAGAAGATTTATGGCAGCAGTCAAGAGAATGAAACAGGCATTTAACCTTTGTAGTTCAAGTGAGAAATTCTCCGATGAAGATAAGGATTATATCCATTTTTATTGTGCTGTCCGTTCTATCCTTTTCAAGTTGACAAAAGGCGATGCACCGGATATTGAGCAGATGAACGCTCGTGTCCGCAAAATGCTTGAGGGTGCAATTCAGTCTGATGGCATTGAGGAATTGTTTGAAACCGGAAAACATATATCGGTTGATATTTTCAGCGATGAGTATATGGATAAGATAAATGCTATTCAGTTGCCGAATACGAAAATCAAGATACTTCAAAGACTTCTTTCTCAGGCGATTGACGAGTTTAAGAAAGTTAATAAAATTATGGGTGTGGAATTTGCAGACAGACTCAAGAAAGTTGTTGATGAGTATAATAACCGACGTCGTGATGAAGCGTATGCCAACGAAGTCCTTGATGATGTTGCGGAGCAGCTTGCACAGTTGTTGTCTGAACTGAAAACAGAAAAGAACTCCTTCAAAAATATGGGAATAGATTATGAGGAAAAAGCTTTCTATGATATTTTGAAAGCAGTTTCCAAGAAGTTTGAGTTTGAATATCCGGACGATAAAATGATTGAACTTTCCAAAAGGATAAAGCTGATTGTTGATGATAAGTCACGCTATACCGATTGGTCTGCCCGTGATGATATTAAGGCAAACTTGCAAGTGGATTTGATATTGCTGCTTGATGAGTTCGGCTATCCGCCAGTAACCATTGATGATGTTTACAAGGAAGTTCTTGAGCAGGCAGAGAATTTCAAGAAGTATGCACAGTAAATGAGAGGTGTAAATGTAAATATGTTTTATGACGATTTAAATACAGAAGAACAAGTATCATATCTTATTAAACCAATCCTTCAAGTCCTTCAGGAAGCAGGTGGACAGTTAGAGCGTTCTGAAATTAGAGACAGAATTAGTGAGTTAGATGAGCATATTGCTGAATTTGAACAGAAACTATATACATCTAATAAAACAGGAAATCAGTACAAAAAATTTGATTTTAAGTTTAATTTTGCTATTAAAGAGCTTAGTTATGTCGGACTCATATCTTATGTGAAATTCAATCCAAAGATTACACTTACTCAAGATGGAGCAAATGTAGATTTAACAGATTTTGATGTTAAGACAGAAGTAAGGGATAAGGCACGAAGCTATTGGGAGGAACATTCGACTAAGAACAAATCGAAAAACAAGCCAGTAGAAACACTGGAGGTTGAAGATGAGGAGAATGAATCCACAGATGACGAATTGTTAGATGATTTCAAGGTAAAACTTCAGAGTGCAATCGCAAATATGTCTCCAGCAAAGTTTGAACAATTTTCACGAGCACTTCTTACAAAGATGGGAGTGGAGTTTACCAACAAAGGCGTTCAGGTGTCAAATGATGGTGGTATTGATGGCTATGGATATCACGTAGATGCCGATGATTTTAGAACAACCAGAGTGGTTATTCAGTGTAAAAGATTTAATTCAAATCCAGTGAGTGAGCCGGATATCAATCAATTTCTTGGGGCAATGAACAAATATCAAGCCGATTATGGAGTATTTATTACTAATAGCCGATTTACCAATAAGGCAAGAGAGGCTGCGAGAGAAGGTACGCCGATAACATTGATTGACGGAAATGATTTAATCAGACTGGTTATTAAATATGAATTGTATATAACACCAGTCACAACATATGTATTGGATGGTTTTTATACCGAGGATTGACACTAACGATAGCATAATTTACTCGAAGGAATTTTAGAAGGGAGCATAGAATGATGGCAAAGCAAAAGACCTATATCGCAATTGACCTCAAATCATTCTATGCTTCTGTGGAGTGTAAAGAGCGAAATCGTGACCCTTTGACAACAAATCTTGTGGTTGCAGATAAAAGCAGGACAGAGAAAACCATCTGCCTTGCGGTATCTCCGTCATTAAAAAGTTATGGGATACCCGGCAGACCACGCTTGTTTGAAGTCGTGCAAAAGGTAAAAGAAGCTAATAACAACCGAAGATGGAAAGCACCAAATCGTACATTTACTGGTTCATCTGATGACAGTACAGAATTAAATGCGAATCCAGCATTGGAGATTGATTATATCGTTGCACCACCTCGTATGGCATACTATCTGGAGTATAGCACTAAGATTTACAGTGTTTACTTGAAATACATTGCTCCGGAAGATATATTCCCTTACTCGATTGATGAAGTATTCATAGATGCAACAAATTATCTGAACACCTATCAGATGACTGCAAGGGAACTTGCCATGACGATGATACAGGATGTTTTGAAAACAACAGGAATCACAGCAACAGCCGGAATCGGCACGAATATGTACTTGTGTAAAATTGCGATGGATATCGTGGCAAAGCATATTGAGCCGGACAAGGACGGTGTGCGAATAGCTGAATTGGATGAAATGTCATATCGCCGGAAATTGTGGAGTCATCGCCCGATAACCGATTTCTGGAGAGTCGGAAATGGTTATGCGAAGAAGTTAGAGGAACACGGACTTTATACAATGGGCGATATTGCAAGATGTTCTATCGGAAAGCCGAATGAACTGTATAACGAGGAATTGCTGTACAAGCTGTTCGGTATCAATGCGGAATTGCTAATTGACCATGCTTGGGGATATGAACCTTGTACGATGGAGCAGGTCAAAGCCTATAAGCCGGAAACCAATAGTGTATGTTCAGGACAGGTACTTCACTGCCCGTATGATTACGAAAAGGCAAAGTTGATTGTAAAAGAAATGACCGACCAAATGGTGCTTGATTTGGTGGATAAAGGACTTGTAACTGACCAGCTTGTGTTGACAATCGGCTATGATATTGAGAATTTAAGTAATCCGAACCTAAAATATCAATACAAAGGCGAGGTTACGATTGACCGATATGGACGCAAAGTTCCAAAGCACGCACACGGAACAGCGAATCTTGAGAAAAAGACTTCCTCTACTCGATTGATTACCAACGCCGTGATGGACTTGTATGACAGGATAGTTGACGAGCATTTGCTTGTACGCAGAATAACAATCACAGCGAATAAACTTGTTGATGAAAAATCCGTCAAGCAGGAAGATGAATACCAGCAACTCGACCTCTTTACCGATTACGAAACACAGAGGAAGAAGCAGGCGGAGGAAGAAGAAAAATTAGAACGGGAAAGGCGTATGCAAGAAGCAATGCTGAGTATCAAAAAGAAGTTTGGCAAGAATGCTGTGTTGAAGGGAATGAACCTTGAAGAAGGTGCAACCGCCAAAGACCGAAACGAGCAAATCGGCGGTCATAAGGCTTAAACAAACTGAAATTTGAGGAATAAAATATGGGCATATTAGAAATAGTTTTTAATTCAAGAAAATTTGATTTGAATGATGATGTTCTGATGGGATTTGATAATTACTTTGATAAAAAAAGTAAGGATTATAATAGTTTTTGTTTAGACGAAGAAGATATTAATCCTTTACAAAACTTTGTAGCACAGATTAAGTCTGCTGACTCAGATAGTGTAATTTATGTATCTACTTATGGCTATGAAATCACAAATAGTAAAGGAGAAAAATCAACATACGCAGATGCTCTTTGGATTGACACAGTTTTACCTATTTCCCAAATAGAGAGATATATTGAAAAAAGTGGTGTTGCTGAACCAAGTAATATTTCTTTTGTTGGAGATAGTGATGAATGTGGAAACTATAAAGTATGGATTATAGCTCAGGAAGAGAATAATCCTCATATTATAGAGTTGACTGACCGCAAGAAGATAGACCATATGATAATATTATATTGGGATTGATAAGTTATAAAATTCAAGTTTGAAAGGAGTGTTAAATATGAAATTCCCATTTTATGATGCACCAAATACAGCTACAATAACCTGTTGCCACATATTAGAGAATGGAGAACCTATTTTGTATGTATCACATGATGAAGATGATGGAATGTGGCAATTTCTATGTGGAAAAGCACATGAAACAGACGAAGCAAAGTTAGTATCCTTAAAATCAGTATTCGACTTAGATAATTCTGTTGGTATTCTAAAGGATATGCCTTGCGGTTACTATGCTGAAAGAAAAGCTCAAGATGATGAATGGAGTGTTAGAAAACGGTAACTATCAGCTCGGTCAATTCAAGTTTGGAGAATTGAGAAAATCGGCATTTTGGAAGATAAAAATGAGAAGGAAAATAATAAAAATGTTTAAAGGATTTGACTTTACGGATTTTTGGACTGAAGATGAGGTTCATGATTGGGATGACTATATGGAATCAACACCATCAGATGAGCTTATTGCTGAACTTGAGGAAGAATTAGGATATAAACTGCCCGAATCTTATATATGGTTAATGAAGCAACATAATGGCGGTGAACCAAGAAATACTGCATTTCCAACAAAGAAACCTACCAGCTGGGCTGATGATCATATTGCTATTCAGGGAATTTATGGTATCGGTAGAGAAAAAGATTGCACTATTTGTGGTAATCTTGGAACAAAATTCATGGAAGAAGAATGGGGGTATCCAGATATAGGTGTTGCTATTTGCGATTGCCCATCAGCTGAACATGAGATGATTTTCCTAGATTACAGAGAGTGTGGACCACAGGGCGAACCTAAGGTTTCGTATGTTGACCAAGAAATGGATTATCAAATTATTGTTCTGGCGGATAATTTTGAGGATTTTATCAAAGGGTTAATATCTGAAGATGGTTATTGGGATGATGAAGACTAATTAGCAAACATGAGTTTGCAGGAGGCTTATGATTATGAACAATATTGAAAAGTGGATAGACAGCATATTTGAAAATACAATTCCAAATGAAGTAGTCGGCATAGCATTCAATCTGTATGAAGATGAAACCAATCAGTGGTCTATCGAAATGATAGGAAGCGCCAGCTTCGATGTTGAAGATCCTGATTGGGCTTGTGATGAAGTCTTTACTACAAGAGATCATCCCTTCGTAATAGAGTGTGAAAGTGATTGGGAA
>OHVP01000060.1_pt1 | contig 29164 bp, 27 predicted proteins | sample 1579521 | NCBI WGS metagenome assembly OHVP01 (sample SAMEA3882523, study PRJEB24775) | human gut metagenome | biome: human-associated habitat; feature: intestine environment; material: feces | place: Netherlands | collected 2009/2010
TCACAAATTTATCTTTTCTATTTTATCTGTAATCCTCGGATGCAAATCTAAGGTATCGTTACTGATATAACGGGAATAAGAAACGGCACAACGGGTTCTATTTCAGTAATTTGCACAGTTTTTCATACCTGAGGACAACTCGCTTGATATTAACTTTGTAACGATCAAAAAAGTATGAAAACGAGTATGAGCAGATCGACCTTCAAAATCCTCTTCTACGTGAAGAAGGGCAGCGAGAGAGCCAACGGCTATCTCCCCCTGATGTGCCGTCTTACGGTGGACGGTGAAATCAAGCAGTTCAGTTGTAAACTGGACGTACCTCCGAAACTTTGGGACGTGAAAACGGCACGTGCTACGGGCAAGAGCGCCGAGGCGCAGAAAATCAATGCGGCGGTTGACCGGATACGCGTGGACGTGAACCGCCGTTACCAGGAACTGATGCAGTCCGACGGCTATGTCACCGCCGCCAGGCTGAGGGACGCCTGCCTCGGGCTGGGCGTGAAACGCGAGACGCTGCTGAAGCTCTTCGAGCAGCACAACGAGGAGTTCATCAAGAAAGTGGGACACAGCCGCGTGCAGGGAACATACAACCGCTACCGTACCATATACAGGCACCTTTGCGAGTTCGTCCCGAAAGTGTACCGCCGTGACGACATTCCCCTGAAGGAACTCAACCTGACGTTCATCAACAACTTCGAGTATTTCCTGCGTACGGAGAAGAAATGCCGCACCAATACCGTATGGGGTTACATGATCGGGCTCAAGCACGTCATCTCCATCGCCCGCAACAGCGGTGCGCTTCCCTTCAACCCCTTCGCCGGGTACATCAACTCCCCCGAAAGCGTTGACCGGGGCTACCTAACAGAGCGTGAGATACAGACGCTGATGGAGGCCCCGGTGAAAAGCGGGACCTGCGAACTGGTACGCGACCTCTTCATCTTCTCTGTGTTCACCGGACTGGCATACGCGGACGTGAAGGCGCTGACGACCGACCGGCTCCAGACCTTCTTCGACGGCAACCTCTGGATCATCACCCGCCGGCGCAAGACAAACACCGAGTCCAACATCCGCCTGCTGGACGTTCCCAAGCGCATCATAGAGAAGTACAAGGGGCTGTCCAAGGACGATCATGTATTTCCGGTACCGAGCAACGGCAGATGCAACACCATATTGAAGGAACTTGGCAGGCAGTGCGGTTTCAAGATAAGGCTGACCTATCATGTTGCCCGGCATACGAACGCCACCACCGTGCTGCTCTCGCACGGTGTGCCCATCGAGACCGTAAGCCGTCTTTTGGGGCATACGGATTTGAAAACCACCCAGATATATGCCCGGATAACCAACCAGAAGATCAGCAGCGACATGGAAATCCTGTCCCATAAGCTGGAAAAGATGGAGAAGGAAATATGCGATGCCATATGAGGAAATGGTATTTATGAAACGGACGATTTTCCCCTTCCTCATCAAAGTTCGTCCGTCCCTGCGGGACTCCGCGTTTTCCCTTCGGTTTCCGGTAGAAAATTTCCGCATGGTGAAATTTTCTACCGGAAAAACGCTCCGAAAGCGCAGGGACGGACGTAAAAGGGATTCAGAAGGCGAAAACTGCGACCGACGTAGTGCATGTGCGACAAGGAAAAGAACTGTCCGGGAGCCCCTTTTCATGCCGTACCCCGGCATGAGACCGCTTTCCTCTCCGGCTGTGGTGAAGGCTCTCCTGCTCCCTCTGCATTGCATATGCGAGTTGTTCCGCCTGTATCCACGTCAGCCGGTATTGCCTGCCCTTTCCTTGGTAGAAACGGCTTGTCGCAACAGGCGGCGTGACACAAACTTTTCCGGATATGGAGGACCATTCCGGAAAATACACCGTACATTTGTACATCGAACCAATAATAACCGAATAACCGTTAAAAGAACATGGCTAAAATTAAAGTCCAAAATACAGAAGTGACAGTCATCACGTACAATGACAAGGATTATATCTCCCTGACCGACATGGTCCGCAATATGGAAAACGGTCCCGCCCTTATTGAAAAGTGGTTGCGTAACAAGAATACCGTCGAGTTTCTGGGCATATGGGAGGAGATGTACAATCCGGATTTTAATTCCCCCGAATTCGAGGGAATTAAAAACGAGGCCGGATTGAACCGTTTCATCCTTTCCGTCAAACAATGGGTGGAAAAGACCAACTCCAAAGGTATCATCGCCAAGGCCGGACGCTATGGAGGGACTTACGCACACAAGGATATCGCGTTCGAGTTCGCCACGTGGGTATCCCCTCAATTCAAGCTGTACCTGCTGAAAGAGTTCCAGCGGTTGAAAGAGGAGGAACAGGCCCAGCTCGGCTGGAGTGCGAAACGGGAACTGTCAAAGATCAACTACCGCATACATACCGATGCCATCAGGCAGAACCTGATACCGGTGGAAGTCACCCCCGCACAGGCCGGCGTCATCTATGCGGAAGAGGCGGACGTGCTCAACGTGGCCATGTTCGGGATGACCGCCAGGATGTGGCGTGAGCAGAATCCCGGTCTGAAGGGCAATATCCGTGACTATGCCTCCATCAATGAACTGATCTGCCTCTCCAATATGGAAAACCTGAACGCCGTATTCATAGACCAGGGCATACCGCAGGGCGAACGGCTCGTGAGACTGAACCGGATAGCCATCCAGCAGATGCGTGTGCTGGAAGATGATGGCGGACGAAAACTGCTTGAATGAGAATTCCGGCAGGCAACGCATCGGCATGTCCGTAAACGGGGCAAGGAGGTGAAATGCCGCCTGATCCACATTCATGCATGGGATATGGGATACTGAAGCTACGGAACGGCTTACAGCCTGATATCAAGTGTCATAACCGTTCCATGGCGGGGTATTGTCCGGAACACATTCCCGAATGAGGTCTTCCATGATTTTAAAGGACTCCGTATTTCGAAAGGAACAACGTACACATACAATTTCTCCGGAACGGCTAACCTTCCTGTCACTTCCCTGTAATCCTCCCCAAAATCAACACTGCCGTATAAACCGCATGAAAGCCCGGACATGCTTCCTGTTTCCAATCCCATTTCCGCTCCTTCTGCAATATCACGTATTGCCGTTCTCATTCCATATCCTTGAATATTTCTCCAAGTATGCCGAAGACAGAAAAGCTGCATGGTATTTTAGATTCTCACCGGACAGGCAATAGACAGGAGGAATCCGTCATCCTCATTTCTTGCGGCAAAAATAGTTGTTTTTCAGGCCGGTCCCGCAAGGCGGCCCTGCGGGCTGGTTGCTCGTGAAAAAATCTTCCTCACGCTTTGCGTGAGCGTATTTTTTCACGGCAAGCCTTGCCGGAGACCGCCGAAAAACAAACTGGAGGAAGCACAAGAAATAAGAATGCCTACCCGTGTAGGCCATGTATAACTCAAAAAAATATAAGGTTATGGCAGACAAGAGCGCAGAAAAGGAAAGACTGTTCAACGAGTGGTTCACAAAATCCTATGACAGGTTGAGAGGGACGTTACGCCGGTACGGAATGCTGGACGAGGACAATTTCCATGACACCTACCTTTTCGTAAGAAGGCAGGTGCTGGTTCCCGGAAAGGACATAACGGACTATGACGCGTATTTCATCGGATGCTACAAAAAGGCGGCCCTGGTAAAGATTAAAAGGGAGAACCGGTATGCACACCCTGAAGATGATTTCTTCCTCCGATGTGGCGAGGAGGCAAAATTCCTTTCCGAGGACGACCTGAACGGGTGCGAGCGGCTGGTAAGAGACATACTGCGTTTCGTAAGGCAGAAGTTCTCCTACGAGGAGTACCGGATGTTCATGCTCAGGTTCTATGAGGCGCAGTTCTCGTTCAAGGCACTGGCGGAATGCATGGGTATCTCGGCATCGGCCATATCGCAGAAAGTATGCAGGATAGTGGACGCGGTACGTACCCACAGCGGTTTCGCATGGAGAAGTCAGATGCTGGCGGTGGAAAGCTTCATGTATTGAAAAACAAAAACAGTTCAACCGATAAAAGAAGGACAATTATGGCACTGATAGTATACAACAGGGAAAACTCCCGTCCGCAGGAAGTCACATACAAGGGAAAGCGGACCATCAACCTTGACAGCAGGGGGACCGTCTATCTGTCAAAGACGATGTCAATCGAATTGGGAATCCTCGGCGGCGGACGGGTGAACTTCGCCCACGACGACGAGACGGATGACTGGTACATCTGTCGGGCCGATGATAGCGAGGGGTTCATTGTCTGGAAGGACAAAAGATGCGCAAGGTTCTCGGCGGGGTTTATCGTGCAGAGACTCATGCGGCAGGCGAAGGTGGAGAGGAAGAGCGTGCAGTTCATGATGGCGAGGATGCCGGTAGAGATTGGCGGAGTGGCCTATTACAAGATACTGCTCTCGAATCCGATACTCAGATAGAGGCATGGGCCGGAGGAGTCCGGCTGTATATGACATGACGGAGACAGGCGCATCCGACGGGACAGGAGCCCGGAGGATGTGCCTGTTTTTATGTGCCGTCATGTTTACACACGGACATGCGGTTGTCACCGGCCGGCATAAGGTCACTCCGAAAAGACCGGGAAACGGCATTGCCGGAGGATAATGATACCGGTACGGAATATGCCGTCATTACGGGAATGGATCGTCCCACCGGTACACGAACGACCCGCCCCAATTTCAGAATAACATAATGACATAATAAAATAAGGGTCTTTTTTTATAATGGAATCCCCGTATCTTATTGCCATATCGGAAAAATGTTTCCATGTCCCGCCATGTTATGCCAATGTTGTCACCGGATCATAATTCATAAAGAGAAATACTCTGTGTATAAATACTTTATGAGCAAATTAAAGTCGTTCATCCGATGGAAAGAAAACGAAGGGGCGACCGGTATGACAACCGACCGCCCCTTTATTCACGATCCCGTACGGAACATTTCTAAAGTTCCTCCGGCCTGGTTCTCGCCTTCCGGTAGCAGCCGTCAAGCAGCTTCTCGATATCGGAAGAACGGTACAATATCTTGCCGCCCAGCCGGGTGAAGGCAAGCAGGCCGCTGTCACGGTACTGTTGCAGGCTGCGGCGGCTCACTTTCAGCTTTTCAGCCAGTTCGCGGTCCGTATAGAAGTTCTCGCCCGCCATCGCCGGTGACCTGCCGGCAAAGAGACGCTCCATGGAAACGGAGAGACGTTCGACGGTGGAGAAGAACTCTCTTATATGCTCGCTGCTCTCACGGGTGAGCAGACGGTTATCGGTATTCATCATGACTTGATCTTTTTTTTGTTCGACATTCGTTTTTCATGGCCTTTCAGATCAACCTTCCCATATTTTCAGCCCGCTTGCGGCGCTCCTCCACTATCCGGATGATACTTTCCACGTCCCCGGGCTTGTAATAAGTCTTATGGCAGATCTGTGTATATGCCAGCGTGCCGTTGTCACGCAGGGTCTGCAGGGTTCTCGGGCTGACCTTCAGCAGCAGGCACACCTCCTGGTTGTCCAGCCATTTCTTCTCTTCCATGTCACCGTACAGCCGGCAGAGGGTGTCCAGCCGGTCCGCGAACGTCCGGAAGGCCGAGAGCATCGCCTCGAAGGTCCTTGCCTCAATGTTCACTATTTCCATAATCAATGCAATTTCAGGTTTGACATCTGTTTCATTCTCTTTTCGGATCCGGATTCCGTGCCGCAATTTAGTGAATCCCGGCGGAACATCCTGAATTTCAAGACAGGATGACTACCTTTGACACCATATGCGTACTTGTTTCATCTGCAAAGTAAATGATTGTTCCCGGATATGGTTCCGCCCCTTCATCAGATGTCATTATATGTCATCAGATGTCATGGAAATCGGATTTTAATATTCATTTGCTTTTAGTAAACAGACGTTCAGATCCGTTCCCGAAGAGTGGGAAATTTCCGGTGCGTATATTTGTGAAGTCATCACCGTCAGACTGATCCAACAATATGAATAACACGGCAAACCCCGCCAATCGGACCCGTCCGTTTCACAGCACTTGTTATTATCGTTTTATTTGCTTCCGACAACCGGGCAAACGGGTAGACCGTGCCCACAGTATCAACCATCTAAAATCCATGTACAATGAAAAGTGAACCGACTGAAAAAACGAAAGGGAAGAAAATGGCGGTATCCGAAACCGCAGACAGAAAGAACGGCCGTAGTCCCGGAGCCGGCCACGACGAGTGGTGGGAAAGACTCATGATGGAACCCGGTCCGGGGGAATCCGCCGGTACGGACGCTTCCGTGACGGAATCGATGATTCCATCCGGGCTCGTTGCGGAGGAGGTATCCGGGGAGGCGAGAAGAAAGGACACCCCGCCGGAACCGGAAGACCCCGTGAGAAGAAGAACGAGCGGCAGGCAACGCAGGGCCTCGCTGGAGGAGTACCGGGAAACATACCTCACCGTCCCGAAGATCAGGAACCGCAAGACGGTGTTCGTCAGTGAGGATGTGAGGGACGAACTGGACGCCGTCGTCCGCAGGCTCGGCGGGCGTGGCATGAGCGTTTCCGGACTGCTGGAGAACCTTGCCAGGGAGCATCTTGCCGCCTACCGCGGGGACATCGAGCAGTGGAGAAAAATCTGACAGCCTGTAACCGGGCGTGGAGTGTACCCGATGTATGCACCGTCCCCTGTGTACCCGCTTCAATGTGGAAAATGCGGGGGGATTTTTCTGTGGGGGGAGCAAGGGTATGTTTCCGGATTCCCGAAAACCCTTGCTCCCCGCGCCCGGCGGTTGCAGGGAGGGCAAATCCGCTCCCGCCGGTCGCAGATTTTGGAATGAAAGAAGTACGGACGAAAAAGAAAAAACATATGACAAACGATGTGAATGGGATGAAGAAAAAATGTGGCCGTCCGGCACTGGGCAGGACGCGTAAATTGACCAGAGGCGTGACGGTGAAGTTCTCCCCCGTCAGCTACGAGGCTCTCAGGTTCAGGGCAGGGAAGTCCGGCCGGAGTCTGGCGGTCTATATCAGGGAGGCAGCACTGGCGGCCACCGTTACGGCAAGGCATACGCCTGAAGAGAACGCGCTGCTGCGCAGCCTGGCGGGAATGGCAAACAACCTGAACCGGCTGACAAAGCTCTCGCACCAGACAGGTTTTTACAGGACAAGGCTGCTGATAGAGGGGCTGCTGGGAAGGCTGAAGCGGATCATGGATGATTACAGACCTAAAGAAGGATAGCCTCATGATAGGGAAGATCAGGAAAGGCCGCTCGTTCGGCGGCTGCATACGCTACGTGACGCAGAAGGACGACGCGAAAATCATCGCCTCGGAAGGCGTGCTGCTGGGAACGGCGGAAGAGATGGCGCGAAGTTTCCGGTGGCAATGCCTGCTGAATCCGGACGTGGCGAAACCGGTGGGGCACATCGCGCTCAGCTTCAAGCCGGAGGACGCACCGAGGCTGACCGACGCGTTCATGGCAAGGCTGGCGGAGGAATACCTGGAGCTGATGGGGATACGGAACACGCAGTTCATCGTGGTGAGGCATCACGGGACGGACAACCCGCACTGCCACATCGTCTTCAACCGGGTGGACTTCGACGGGAAGGTGATTTCCGACAGCAACGATTTCAGGCGCAACGAGAAAGTGACAAAAATGCTCAAGGACAAGTATTCGCTCACCTATTCCGAAGGCAAACAGGCCGTTAAAACGGAAAAACTGCACGCTTCCGAAAGGGTGAAATACGAGATATACCGTGCGGTCAAGGAAGCTTTGAGGAGTGCAGATACATGGAAGGAATTTCAAAATAGGCTCTTAAAAATGGGCGTGGAAATGGAATTCAAGTACAAGGGAAACACTAATGAAGTGCAGGGAATCCGCTTTATCAAGGACGGTCTGTCATTCAAGGGGAGTGAGATTGACCGCAGTTTCAGCTGGTCAAGGCTGGATGCGGCATTGGACCGTAACCATGTCACGTCCCTGGAAAATGACGTTTCCCGAAAGCAACCGTACCATGAACAAAGTCATGGTTCTGTTATTGATAACCTGGTCGAAGTCACCGGTACGGGTGGCGTGTTCATGCCGTCGGTGGCACCGACGGAGGACGAGAAAGAGGCGGAACGCCTGCGGAGAAAGAAGAAGCGCAGGAAAGGAAGGAGTTTGTGAACCATATGCCTAACGTTATTTTTATGTCAATTATTTCCAAAAAGCTACAGCGATTTGGATTTAGCATGGCAAAAGCCACATATATGTCTTGAAACGGACAGTTGGTGGGCAAATCCTTCACCGTCGCTTAGGGTTAGCTTTTGCCGCAAGACTTCGATGTGGTACACAAAGTTGAGGTTAATGATGAAACGCTTACCTATACGGGTAAAAGTAGAGACACTTTCTTTCAGGTTTTTGATAAGCACGGTTTGCATCTGCGAAAGGTTCATCAGAACAGCCTCTTCAGTTTGTTGCAGAAGAAGAAATTGGTATAATTGCCGTCTGCCTCGAAATAGACTATCTGAAATACGTCTATTTTGTAAAACTCGTCTCTAGAATTAAAATACCAATATTTCTTCGTATGTCATTGCCTTTGGGTTCATGCATTTTGGCAAAGATGATGAACTTTTTCTAATGATTTGACTTCATCTTTACAAAAAACGAAGCATTTACACGACTCTTTCATTTAAAGAATAGACGATTATTGAGAATAATCCTTATTTTATAGAAAAAAGTGGTAAATTTGTGTACAGTGATGCGAAGCACCGCTTTCGGTGTTTCTTTTTCATCGTTATTTGTTTTTTTAAGAGGCGGGGGTGTTAATAGGTTCCCCGTCGAGTAAGTAGAGGGGAATTTCACCCCGCTCTTCTCTCGGAACTGTGCTTGACTGTTTCCTGTTACACGGTTCTTCGCACTTAACTCTTTTGTCTTTTTAATAGTTAATTAGCTCACTATTTCATGCACAAAGTCATGAGAGATTATGAATTAAATGACTGTTTCTAGATGATTTTCTGTTTCAGAATGATCTTCCCATTTTTTCTGACAACCAAAAAATCTTTGAATTTGTCTATACCATTTTCATCATCATAAGTCTCGGTATAACATATCTGATATTCATAAGGTCCATTGCGAAAAGTAAGATTATCATAATCATCAGGATCTTCCGGCTTTACAATGATCAAGTCAGGCTTGTCTGATATACTCTTGGGCTTTTTCCAGGAGGCATACCGCAACCGGTTACCCGTCAATCTGTCTACACGTCCGATATAGTCCCGGGTAGTAACGTATCTGACCAGTTCTATATACTGAGACAGTGAGGGGTGCAGTCCTTTATGAGGATGTTCTCCTAGAGGGACAAACTTGTCTCCGTCAAACTGCCAAACATGGTATCGGTCCGTTATTCCACGGTCGACTCCAATAGGTATGTATAGTTTCCGGGATGTCGGATCATATTCATGCAACCAGTCGTAACCCTCCCCATACGTGGTAAAATACCAATCAGGGATACAGTAGTTGATCTCGAATGTGCGTGATTTCTCCGTTTCTTTCCCATCAATCACATCGACTTGTCTGAGTTCACCGTCTTCTATTGTATAGGCTTCCACCCACTGATAACCATCCGAACTGCTTGCCTTGGCAAAGCATCTTACCATATAGTAAGTTGATCCGTCCTTTTTCTGCAGCGAATGCACGTGGCTGATGAACGGGGAATCCAGAACTCGGATTTCATGCTGCTCATTCTTTTCATTAGTAAAAGTCCAAATTGCCCAATAGCTTGTTGCGGTACCGCTTTCCGGACAGATTCCGGACTCAATTTTGACACGTCGGTCCTCGGAAATGCATATATCCCCATCTTCGAACATCACAGGATGGGCGTATGTTTCGCCTTCTGAAAGGGCTGTCTCTTCAGCGAGCGCTACATTATTGGGATCTTCTGCTACATCTTTTTTATGATTGTAGCTACAGGATGCCTGTATAGCTAACATCAGTATAAGGAATTGTTTTTTCATGGTGCTCTTTCGTTTCAAATATCAGTTTTTATTTGTTGAATCAGACTTCAGTCCGACATGTTTGCAATATTCGTCAATTTTTATTAAATCTGCAACTGTTTGCAGTTCTTTGTGTCTCAAGACCATTATTGCCCTTCATCGTGAAGCAGTATATCAGAGCGAATGATACAGCAGTTCGTAAACGGCACAAAAAAGATGTCTTCCAAGAAACTTATCGGTAATTTGCAAATTCCCGATAGAAAATTTTGATTGTCTTTATCTTTGCAATGATGGAAATGAATGATACAATTATGTTTAATCCAAACTTAACGGCTATGAAAAAGAATACATTGACAAGCATCTACAAAGAACTCAGCGCACTATGCGAGGAAAGTTTTGCTTCGGATACAGACCGGTTCAGCTTTACATTGGCCGGAGGTGTATTGCTTGGTGACCGCAATCCTGATTATACCACGTATTCATTGTATCGGAGACATTTTTTTCTAGTTTCGGAAGGAAATCAATTTTACGTGTTGATCTATTTGGATAACTACGAGAACGGGATAAGCCAATCGCTGCAGAATCTGCCTTTGGAAGTGTCACTGACCAGCCAGGAAAACAGAGAGTGGAGCACCTGCATTGAGGGGTACGAACTGATGCCAACAGCGGAAGAATACATGATTATTTTGCGTATTTCCCTCTGCTCTGACCAACTTCCCCTACTGGTAAACCAGCAATTATGGCTAAATGTTCGGATAGCAGGGAAGGAACCCGATAATAACTATTTCTTCTTTCTGAAAGATTTCGGGAAGGAGCGCCCGTGTCTGAAACTCCAGAGTTTGGACTTTCTGCTGGACTCGGCAGACTACGGTCTGGACGGCTCTCCCCACACGGGAATCCCTGTAGGATGGGAGCCCTTGGTCCACCTGCAGGGAAAGGTTGATACCGAAATGCTGTACAAGGGATTGATTCGAAATCCAGGTAAATCGATAGACCATACGGATGCCTTGGAATACGAGTGTGTCATTTTTTCTTCTGAAGGCAGAGAAGTGCTGTTCAAGCAGGACCAGTTTACGCTTTCCTATGGAAATTCGGAGGGAGAAATCGAGGTAAGCCTCTCGTCTTTCCTCTCTTTTTCTGAACTGGAAGCGGGGGATTATATATGTGCAATCTATTTCGCGGGAAAGCCGTGGATCCATGCTCCATTTTCCATCTCGAAGCAGAAAAAGGAAGGGTCACCCTGTCTCTCTTTTCTCCAATCCTATACGCAAAAGGTATTAACGGAAACGCATGCCTTGGAAAAGTTGCAAGCTATGATTGGATTGTCCGATGTCAAAAGTCTGATCATGAAAAACCTTCAATACATGAAGCTGATGGAAGCGCGAAAGCTCATCGGACTGTCAGCGCCCAAGCGCCTGTTGCATATGGTCATGTCTGGTAATCCGGGAACCGGCAAGACAACCGTGGCGCGGTTGTTGGGCAACATCTATCACGAAATGGGAATACTCTCCAAAGGACATTTGGTGGAGGTGAACCGCGATACATTGGTGGACAACATGATCGGAGGTTCGGAAAAGCGTACCCGCGAGGCCATCGAACGAGCCAAAGGAGGGGTGCTATTTGTAGACGAAGCCTACAGCCTGACACCGATAGGCGTGGATGACAAGGATTATGGCCGTCAGGTATTGGATACTTTGTTGCCCGAACTGTCTGATCCGCAGGATCTGGTGGTTGTCTTTGCCGGATACGAGAAGGAGATGGATGCCTTATTGCAAAGCAATCCGGGTTTGGCTTCGCGTTTTCCCATCCGATTGAAATTTGCCGACTACAGTTTGGATGAACTGGTGGAGATTACCCGGCTGTATTTTGATACCCACATGTTCTGCCCAACCACAGAAGCATATGACCGATTGAGACTTGTCTTTGACCAGGCCATGAAGGCACGCAACTTCGGCAATGGCCGTTTTGTCAAGACATTCATTGAGAATGAGGTCTTGCCGGTCATGGCTTCACGCCTGTATGGAAAACTTGAAAGTGAAGGGGGCTTGAATGACGTGCGTATGCTGAGTGAAATCATCGCGTCGGATATTCCTGCACAGCACAACACTGGTTCTGCCGGATATAAACTTCGGGAGACACCGGTCATCCGGGGATTCCGAACGGGACGATGACAGTACTTCTGCTTTGCCGGCGACCACATTGACTCATCGATGACGGTAAGAGACGAAACACAGGTAAAGAATGAAACCTTCCTTTTTCTTCGGTTTCTGACCGTCTCGAATTTTTCTTTTTCTATACCACATCTTTTGTGAATTATCTATTTTTCAATATTTTTGCATTGAAAAAATTGAATACTATGTTTACTCGCTTACGACTTCTGACCTTGTTGGTTTTCTGTGTGATTGCCACCTCCAACTTTATAGGGAGAGCTACACCTTTAAAGGTAACCTCGAAAGAACGCATGGAATATCAAAACCAGATCAAACACTTTCTACAGGAAACCTACTATGCCACATTGGGATTAGCCATTACGGAAGAGGATATTCACCGGGAAGTGGCCGAAGACCTGATGACCGAGGATGCCGTAAAGTATCAGCCGGAGTTCTATCTGCACAGCCAAAGACAGCGTTACATGTCTCCTGCACAGTACCTAATGGAACTGGCCGCAACCTTTAGGAATCTGGACGGCGAACAAATTATGTTTTCTGTCTCTAACATTGCCTTCGGAAGGGACTTTAAGCGCTACGGTCTTTCCGGCTGCTATGTACAGGCGGATTATGATTTGACTATCCAATACAAGGAACAAACCTTAGTCAAGCGTAGTTGTAGGATGATCTGTCTGTTTCCCAAGGCAAGCTACAGCCGTCGTGTGCTGGCGTTGCAGGTGGAGCCGGTGAAGGACATCTACATAGCTGAAGCCCGCACTGTTTCATCCCCTCAATCTAACCCGGAAACGCACAGGCAATCTGTTACAGGGAGAACTTCAAAGAATGAGTTTGTTGCTGCAAAGGAAAGCAAAACCGCAACCCATACATCCGAACAGAGTAAGAATGACGCAAAAGGTATTATGGGAAATTCAAGCGAAAGTGTATCGGGAGAAAGTGTTGATAATGAACACCTTGAGGATATTGTAGAATCTAAAATAAAGAGTTTCTCCTGGATAGACTGGTTGGTTATTTTCTTTGTGTTTTTACTGACCTACTTGATTTTGGATGGCCGTCCGGCAAAGGGAATTGCCAATGTGTTTGGTTGGAAAAGCACTTGGTTGGAAGATTTTTTAGAAACTATCCGTGAATTGGAGCCCCAATCTACTGGTTTAAAGATTACAGCTTACTTGATTCTTTCTTTATTGTCGGTAATTCCTTTCCTGTTTTTTATGCCTATTGAGTTGAATGGCTGTGACTGGACTACAATAGTGGCCATATCCTTTTTTGCAGTAATGCTATATGGCTCATGCGGTGTTTTTCTTTGGTTTGTCGGATTGATAATCTGCTATTTTTTTCAATGCATAGAAGAGAAAGGAATTTTGATGGGCACACTCAGTTTCTTTAAGAGAATAACACTCATAGTTTTGGGTGTTGTATTAGTTTGTTTTCCATTGACTTGGTTGTATATTTTATTGGTTTATCTTGCGGGTCATTATGGTTGGGGAACTATAAATACATTCAATAAAAAAATAGAAAAGAAACTTGATTCTCTTTTTGATTTTATGTCTTGATGATTATATTGAGTGAAACAGGAGTGAATGTCAGTTTAATAAATTGAAAACAGGTTGAGATATGGCAAGAAGGAAGCGATTACCGACTCAGAAACTGCATGAGATAGTATGCATGATTCTGGAAAATGCCTTACATGGAGATAAGGGTTATAGCACAGATGCGGAAGGCTATATCACCATACAGGAAATACATGCCCATCTTTTGAATGAGCAGGACAAACTGGTGGGTGATGGCAACGGTCTGTACTACGAAGACTGTTACAACATTTCTGAACTCATAAAGAAAGGTATCAATCCTTGGCTGGAACCATTGGGCAAGGCGATATATAGTAAGAAAGCCGGCAGGACTTTTGTTTATAAAGGCTATGACGGAGTCTTGGAAGACTACAAGTCCTCTCGCGAAATGCACAGCAGCAAACCAATCGAAGAAGGAATGTTTGAGTTTGTCAAAGGAACTGTTACTTTCCAAACCATGGCTGCCATACGGAATCGCATCCGGTCCATCGAGCAAGAGGCGGATAGGAAGTCCCGGACAGCAAAGTTTTCTCCCCGTTCATTGATGCTTTTGAAGAACCTGGCATGTGGGGGCGCATTTCTCTGCTTCGAGGAATCTGAATATGAGTTCTGTGAGGATTACCAGGAGCGCATTGCCCGAGAGCAAACGCTACTACTTACACTTACAGATGCCATTATCCGCCAACAGGTTGTAAAGGTGTCTTACCAACCTTTTCATTTTCCCCGGGCGAAGGAACTGGAGTTTCATCCGCACTACATCCGTCGCGTGGGAAAGAAATTGATGGTCTACGGCTTCTGCAAAGACAAGGACAGCGAAGCGGACTATGTCTTGACCAATCTAATCATCAGACGTATCCTTTCCATCGAAAGCCTTTCCGAAACAGTCCCCTTTCGGAGTGCCCAAAGATTCGGGATTGATTATAACCATAAATTCTTCCGCCATACCATGACTTTCAATGCCAACATACGCAACAACGACCGGTTCTCTCCCGTCAAGGTAATCCTAAAAATCAGGAAAAGCTACAGGACCCAGCCGGACGGAAGAATGGTTTATCCGTTTGAGCGTATCCTGTCCGAACCTCTGCATCATTCCCAAAAGATCTGTGAGGATTATCCTTCAGATAAAAACTACGGTTATATCAGCCTGAATGTCAGTGACTATTTATACATTAAACCCATCTTGTTATCCTGGGGAAGTTATATCGAAGTAGTCAGTCCGCAGGATTTACGCGAGAAGATGGCGGAGGAAGTGAAGCTGATGGTCCGGAACTATCTAACAGAAGAATCGAAGCAACAGCATAAAGGGCTCACGCTATCATCAGAGACCACTTCACGTGGGAACTCCTGAATTCCCATGCGGAGATGTACTATTTTCACTACATTTGCATTGCAAACCTTAAAAACCATATTCTCATGAATCGCATCATATTTACCTTTTTGTTCCTGTTTCCCTTCGTTGGACATTCCTTTGCCCAGCAGCAGAAATACGAAACTCTGCAGGTAATGAACGAAGAGCGGCAGGAATACCAGAATGAAGTACAGCATTTCATTACACATACTTATTATGACATGTTGGTGGAAGCCATTGCCACAACAGAAGTCCACAATTCCTTTATCAACTATCTAATGCAGGAGGATGTGGTCAAATACATGCCCGAATTCGTATCTAATTATGCTGACAAACGATATATGAGCCCTGCTCAATATTTTGGATGCTTGCATCGTGCTTTTTCCGCATACAATTCGGATGAATTGAAGTTCTCGATAAACAATATGCAGGTAGATAACGATTTCTATTCCTATGGATTGAGAGGATGCTTTATCCGTGCCGAGTATGATTTGGAAATCAAATATCAGAACGAAATCCTTTCCAGAAAGCGTTGCAGGATGTATTGTCTGTTCCCGAACAGGAGCTCAAAGAATATCATCAAGGTGATGCAGCTGGAACCTGTCAAGGATCTAATGTCCGAAAACGATACAGGAAGCGGTTCGGAAATGAGAGCAATAGCCAAGTTTCTCTCGTGGGCGGAAAGTTATGAAGAAGGGTTGCAATGGCTAAATATGGAGAAGAAAGAAAATTATATGCCAATTTTTGCAAAACTTGCTGAGGAAGGATATATAGAAGCACAATGGCGATATGGAAAGTGTCTGCTAGAGGAAGGTCGATATGGTCAGGCTTTGCCTTGGTTTGAAGTCGCAGCAAACCAAGGCCATGTTACCGCACAAAATGACCTAGGATACATGTACGACATGGGCCTGGGTGTCAATCAGGACCTCGAAAAGGCTGTTGCGTTGTATTGCAAGGCTGCAGCACAAGGGTGCGGGCAGGCCCTGCTTAACCTTGGGTGGTGTTATGAGCATGGAATAGGTGTTGTTAAGGACGAAAAAAAAGCTTTCCTACTATATTCCAAAAGCAGTGAAGCAGGAAATTATATTGCTAAAGCAAGGATTGCACAATGTTATTACGATGGAATAGGTGTAGAGGAAGATAAAGAAGCCGGTTGGAAATTTTACAGATATGAAGTGATGCGAATATTAGGCAGTGGCATAAAAGATGTAGGTTTTCAGATTTCAGGATGTGGACGAGGTAATCATTCCATTGGTAAAGATCTGGTAAAGTGGCATAAAAAAGCTGTTGTCAGAAAATCGCATTGCAGTGCTATACGTACTCTCGGCTATTGTCAATATTATGGAATAGGGATAAAGAAAGATCGTAACAAAGCATACCGTTTGTTCATGAAATCTCAAAATAAAGATTGTTGTAATGAAGAAATTTTAGGAATGTGTTATGAGTATGGTTTTGGGGTAGAACAAAATTATTCTAAGGCTGTAGCTTATTATCGATATGATGGGTCTTGTGTGAGTTACTTTCGTTTAGCAAGATGCTATGAAAACGGTACTGGAGTTGAAAAAGATTATAAAGTGTCAGCAATTTTCTATCGGAAAAGTGCAGAAAAAGGAAATATCCGATCCCAAATGAAATTAGGACACATGTATTTAACAGGCAAGGGAGTTTCAAAGGATACAACAGAAGCAAAAAAATGGTTCATGATAGCTGCTGACAACGGTAATAATCTGGCCAGGTTGATTGTTCGAGAGTTGAACTTAAATTCGGTCAATACAAATTAAGAAAGAATACAGTAGTGATATTGAAAATAATTCACAGGATTTTGTAAATTCCCATAAATAACCAAATGAAATGCCCATGAGATAAAAAAATCACGCCAAAGAGAATGAAAATATTCAGCTGAAGTTACCTTTGTAGTATTACAATCAAACTATGATGAAGAATAAAATTAAATACCCGATATTAGGAATGTTGTTCATGCTATCATCCATAGCATGTACGGCACAGTCCGTTTTGAAAATCACATCCGAAGAACGTGCCAAGTATCAGGAGGAAGTGGAGCATTTCGTGCAGGAAACCTATTATGGTTCCCTGCAGGAATACATTACCAATGATGTATATCAGGATTATATCATCGAGAAGTTGATGCTAGATTCAGAAGCGAAGTACAAACCGGAGTTTTCCAGAAACAACACGTCAGATAGATACTTGACTCCCCTGCAATATCTACAGGAATTGAGTCGGTCATATTCCTGCTATGAAGAGGGGGATATATCCATTTCCGTTGACGGGATAGATGTAGCAGATTCCTTTTTCAGTCATGGCCTTGCAGGTTGCTATGTAGAAGTGACCTATCATATCAATATTACATGCATGGGAAAAGAATTGCAGGGTGGTCGCTGTAGGATGTATTGCCTGTTCCCCAATAAGGCGGTGCGGCGAGATATCCGTGTTCTGCAGGTTGAGCCTATAATGGAGGCTCAGGCTTATGTAGATGCACTGGCAACCGATTCCGCTGCGCCAAACATTCTAAAGGAAATCTCTTCTTTGGAAAGAGTGGGCAATTTCATTTCCCGTTATTTGTTCAACCGGACGTTCCTATTTTTGTTCACGCTGCTGATTGTTTTAGGAGCGGTGCTTTTCTGGTTGTATAAGAAAGGTGGCATGGAATCATTCATAAAGGTGTTTGCCGGACAAAAGACTCATCGTATATCGACAGATATTGTACCTGACAAAGATGTATATCACCCGTATGAGGATAGTGGCACAGAAAATAAAATTATTTCCACTGCTCATGAAGAGACTAAAGCGTCAGTGGAAGATGCTATTCGTCTTTACGAAAAAAATGAGTATAATGAAGCTGTCAAAATATTTACATACTTAGCTAATAAAAATGATGTAAAAGCGCAATATTACTTAGGAAATTGTTATCTTAATGGATATGGTGTTAAGCAAGATAAGCATGAGGCTGCTAGATGGTATCATAAAGCAGCAGAAAAAGGGCATGCTTATGCACAATTAAACATTGGGAATTGCTATTATTATGGCATAGGTGTTACTCAAAATAATCAAGAAGCAAGAAAATGGTATAGATTAGCAGCTGCTCAAGGATTTGGGATTGCCGATATAAGGCTTAAAAAGTTGAATGACAGCATACCATGAATCCCGAAAAAGGCATTCGGATTTTGTAAATTCCCATGTATAATCAATTAAAATAACTATCTTTGCTCCTATACTAGAAAAACAACCACTATGAACAATTCGAAAAAGATCCCCAATGATATGCGTGCCAATCTTCAGCAGAAAGCGAGAGGATTGCGTAGAAATAAAGACGCAGCCATGCCTCAGGAACACCAGATTCCTGATAAAAAGGAGCAGGAACAGGAATACAACGTTCCCCAAAAAATAGAGGAAATCAAGAAAGTACAGAACAAGTCTGACCAACAGGCTGAAGAGTGGGATAGTTTCGTTGCAAACAACTCCAGTGAAGAAGATGTTATACGTAAGAAGATTATTGACTATGCTTCCCAAAACAATGTTGTTGAAAACGATCGGCCATTAGCAAAGGGAGCCATTGTGACTCACAAAGGTGTGAAAAATGGGCAGGAAGTTGCCACTTCCTATGAAATCATTGACAAAATCAGTTCCGGAGGTTTTGGAATTACCTATAAAGTTATCTTGGCTAATCATGTGAGTGAGAAATTCTTTGTGTTGAAGGAGTTCTATCCCCAAGGTGCGGGCAGAAACCCCCAAGACAAGCACATCAATATTAACATGAATGATACGGGAATAGTGGATGCGTTGGATGCATTCTACAAAGAGCCTACCCGCATTCGAGAATTGATCATCCAACACTATACTCCGAACTCCGAGAAAGGCTGGAAAAGTCTTAATCTTGTGATTCCCAAGACAGATACATTTGAGTCCTTTCACAACCTCTATTATGTCATGGACTATGTGGAAGGAACCCCATTGTTCGATCTGGTATCTGGCTTGCCAAACTACAACGCTTTGAGTTTGTCAGATCGTTTGTGGGTTGTGCATGAACTGTGTAAGGCGGTAGGGAATCTTCAATCTATAGGATGTATTCATCAGGACATTACACCAAAAAATGTAATGGTTAACCTGAAAGGAAAACGGGTCGTGCTGATAGACTACGGATTATGTACCAATGTGATTAAACAAGGAACGAATGCTTCGATATTCAAAGCTGCAGGAACTCCGGGATTCTGGGATATTCAGAACTTTAAAACCTATATGGACAATCCCAGCAAACGAGGGTTGTTGCATATTTTTTCTTTAGGAGCCATGCTGGCCTACACTTGCCTTGTTAGAGAACCGAAAAAAATAAGCAGTAATTTTCTGTTAGAACTGGAACCCAAAGAGGAATTGAATGGGAAGTATGATTCTGTAAAATGCAAGATAGTCTATAATCAGATCAAGGATTTGGTCAGCCGTTCCATAGAAGGAGATTTGGACAAACGGATTCAGACCATAGAGGAGTTTAAAGATTGTCTTGATGCTATTATTGAATGTAACAAATCGGCCGAGGACAAAATAGATGCTGGTAGCTTTCCAAGCAAGGATGAAAACGAACGGACAAATTCTGTGAATGAAGATGGGCTGACAAGCAGTTCTGGAACGAAAGACGCCCTCTTTACGATGAACGAAGTTGCATCATACCAATCAGATGGGCTTGTATCCCAACCGATACAGTTGCTAACTTCCACAGTTCAGGAAAAGGTGGAGGGAGCTGAAGGGGCAGGGCAGAACTGCCTGAAGGAGAAACAGGAAGAAAAGGAAAGACTACGACGTGAAGAAGAAAGTCTTCGGCGGGAAGCGGAAAAAAAGAATGCCGAGGAGGAAGAGCAAAAGCGACAGAAAGAGAGACTGGAAGCGGATAATAAACTGAAGGAGGACCCAAAGGGGCGTAACCCCAAATACGTGACAGGAATTCTAGTCGGTGGATTGCTTACTTTGCTTCTTGTATGGGGATGGAATGAATGGAATAATCGCCTGACTCTTTCAGACGCGGGAACGGGAACGTCCACCACGACAGTGGCTGATTCGCCCGAAAATCTTCTAGAAGAAAAGGTTATCCCTGACACCGGCACTGACGATAAATGGATGGAAAATCCATTGGCTAACCTGGAGAAATTGAAAAATGACCAGATGATGGCTGTGCTCGAACGGGCACAACAGGATTTGGATTTCCGCCATCAGCTGGAGCACCATTACCATCGTGACCTGACTATTCTGCAGTTAGACCCAAATGGGGTGCCTTTCAAGACAACGATGCTGCAGCTGTTCATGAACAATGAACTGGGAAAGGAATATGAAGTCAGCGAAACTGAGATTGTTGACAATAAACTAAAAAGAATAATATTAACAAAAAAATGATAATCATGAAAAGAGCCGTTTTTATGTTGACTCTGTTGTGCATGGTGTCAATAGCCTTTGCACAGCGCGTTTCGCTTACCGCAAGAGAACAGGCTTCGTTGAAAGAGCAAGCTGTCAAAAAAGTCAAGTCCTTTCAGGAATCCTGCAAGACTATTGCAGATTCCGACATTCCGTTTTACAAAAAGACCTCGAAAGATGGATACATCGATGTAACCATGCTGGATTTCATGGACGGTGCCCGGATTCGTATAACAAGTCTGGACGGAAAAAGCTTTACGGAAAAAGCGGTCAAGCAATACCTAAAGAGACTGGCGTTGTTGTCGAACCGTGTATACAAGGAAGTGCATATTTCTTCGTTTGATTGTGCCGTTTCTGCAGATTTCGTTCCTGATCGCAACAAAGGAAAAGATTGGTATGTGGGAGAAGTGCAGATTATTCAGGTCTTCCGGGCCATCCGAAAAGGAGAGTATAACGTCGAAGTGTCTGATAAGGTAATTCGAAAGACCAAGGTGTATGCCAAACGCGGTTCTTTAATTGTGAATAGCAGAAACGTACCTTATTGGGATGTCAAGCTTGGCAACATTACAGCCAAGAATATCGATTAAAGCCAAGAATTGTGTAACCCTCAAATAAAAAATCATGAAAAAAGTTGTTTTTATGCTGTTCGCCTTGTGTCATGCAGTTTTTTCTTTCGCACAGCACACTCACCTCACACTTGAGGAAAGTAAAGAAATCAAGGAAATAGCAATGAAGAAAGTGGAGTCGTTCCAAGCAGACTGCAAGAAAATTGCAGATTCCAACATCCCGTTTCACAAAAAGACCTCGAAAGATGGATACATCGATGTGACCATGCTGGATTTCATGGAGGACGCCAGTATTCGTGTAACGAGTCCGGATAAAAAAACTTTACAGAAAAACCGGTCAAGCACTATCTAAAGAGACTGGCATTGTCCAACCGTATATATAAAATGGAAGACTTCACTTTGTCGAATGTCACTTTTTCAGCTGATTTCGCTCCTGATCCACTCCGTGGAAAGAACTGGTATGTGGGAGAACTCTGTTATAATCGGATTTTAAAGGCCAATCACCAGGATACGGGTAGAAAGGAGCATTTGAATGAAAAGATGGCCGTACGAGTCCAAATCCATGCTCATCGCAAATCAATTGTTTCGGACGGCAAGGAAGGAAAATTCTGGGAAGTCAAGCTCGGCAACATTACAGCCAAGAACCTGAAATGAACGAGAAACAAAAACTAACTATACAAAACCGCTATGAAAACAAAGATTATCGTGACACTGCTGGTCATCCTGTATCTCGGTGCAACCGTGTGGGCAGCGTTCTACCATGAGCCGGTCACCCCTGCGGAGAATGACCTGACTGAAAACACAGACTCGTGTATCTCAAAGCCAAAGGATACGCTGGATTTCCAGCTTCACCTGTTAATGACCGAAGCACCTCAATTGAGGGCGAAACGGGCAGTGATGGATACCCTTGCCCGGAAGACTCCTACCCGATACGGGGAGACCTCACTGACCGGAGAGGGGCTTGATCCTTCTATCTATTTGCGTTCGGACCGAATCAGCCAGTTCATCCTTCGCTTCAATGGGGATTCTACCGCTATGGCCGCTTTGTCCGACAAGTTCGATTTTACGGCTCAGGGCAGTCAATCACTTCGGAAAGGACATATTCTGAGTCTGGTCAATGCGGCAGACGTACTACACGACCAGGTGCTGACTGCATTCGCCGATGACGTCTGTCACAATCGGCTGTTTATCGACGAACAACAAGGAAGCAATTGCTTGGCTGTCACCACCATGGGTTTCAAGGACATCTGGGGAAAACTTTTCCCGGTGCGTATCCTGCTCCGTCAGTCGGACGCGGACGGAGCACCGGTCTGGTACATAAAAGGAGTGGAGTCTCCGTATTTCACCTATGGCATCTCGAATGCACCTTACTACATCGACCTCGTGGAACGTGAGTTTGACTTCATGGAGCTGTCCCAGCACACGGAACGATCCGCAGCCAGTCTGGCGGGACCAGATTTCCGAGCGGACAATCTGAGCACTTTCCTGTTCCTGTATCACAAAGGGTTCATCAAGTATGACCATGCAGAGACCACCCTGTTTTTCTTCACATTGGGAGACTATACGTTCCGGGTGGAGGAAGTGGAGTCGTTTGAGCACAAGCGCTCCGGATACCTGATTACCCGAATCGTCAAGGACGGACGGGTGATTTTTGAGAACAGGCCGGTAGAGTGAGCAACTTTTCTGAAAAATTCTAAACCCTGAAACCTTTAAAACTTTAAAGCCCCCTCGTATTCATATGAACGAAAAACTTAACTCACTGAAGCCCATCGCTATATCAGGTGGCGAACCAATTCCCGATGGGTATCCTGCCTGGCTGGAGGATTTGGATACCGGAACGAAGTATCTGATTCCCTATGGTTCCTGGACCCTTGGCCGACAGTCAGAAGAATCGGAAGTGGATATCCCGATTCGTACCTCTGCGGACAATATGCTCTACATCAGCAAGAAACAAGGAATCGTAACCTTGAAACGGAACCTGATTGGTGAGAACGCCCTTTATCTTAAGGATTGCAAGAATGTGGCCAACCCCTCCAACGTGGAAGGATTTGAAACGAACCGTTTCTTCAACTACCAAATACTTCATGAAGATCTGGTACAGATTGGAGCGACCTTCTTTCGGGCTTATCTGAATCAGCCGGGTGAAGAATGACCTTCACCCGACCGACTTTTCCTATTGCGGCTTAGGGGTATAAAGCTGGGCTATCAGGCTCGGCGCCTTCTTCGCTGTCTTCCCTTTGAGTAACTCACGACGGTAGATGATGTGCTCGACCATGAAGACATAGAGAAAGAGACCAACCAGATACTCCGAAACAATCAGGAAATAGCTATAGGGAAGTTTTTGAGTATCCGTCCGGCTGATTTTGTCCAACAGGTTCAGGATTCCGGCAGTGTAGGAATTCGTCTCCAGATTGGTATAACGGGGGTTCCTATCGCACAGCTTGTACAGTCGGCGGACTTCCTGCATCAGCTCGTTGGCATTCATATCCTGTGCCTTGGCGGGCAATCCCGGACAATTCCGCAACAGATAGTCCCTGAGCATGTCCAGAAACTGGTAGGTAAGGGTCAGCATCGGTGTCTTCCCGTCTCCGTCACCGACCAGGTTGAAGAAGAGTTCCAGGTATTTGTCAAACCGGTTCAGGTAAGCTTCCATATCCTTTTGGGATCCCAGCAGGCGGAGTTGGAAGAACTCAACCAGCAACTTGGCGAATTTCTGTCGGAATTCTTTGGCAATCTCGTTTCTTTTCCGTTTCAGCGTTTCTTTTTGCTTCTCGTCTTTTTCTGCGTAGCAAGCGTCCTTTACCTGCTTGTAGTTGTGCCAATAGCCCGGATCGAGTACTGTCCGATTGTCAAACAGCACCGTAAGGTCGGGCAACAGCAGATAGTCTGCGAGAATATGTCCTGAATGTACCCAGCATTCCTGCGGGGTAACGTCGTTGAAAAAAGCGTTCCGGTAATCCATGTCTTCATGCTTTGGGTTCTACAAGTTCGATTTCTCTGCTCTCTTCCAGCTTCAGGTGGTAGTAGGTGTAGAGGATGAAACCCAGCAGCGTGGAATAGGCGCCTAAAAAGGTGTACCGGTTGAACTTGGTAGTGAGTCCTACCGATTCGCCGTGGATTTTTTTGTTCCGCACCTCTGTAATATGCTTCAGCTGCTGGACAAGCACACCGATATTGAGTTGCCGGGGGAACAGCTCCGGATGTTTTTTCTGACATTCCCCTATTTTTCTGCCCAATAATCCCCGATAATCCAACAGAGGCTTGGAACCGGGCGATTGGGGTGCGGACGGATACTTCGGGCTCAAAGCGTTCAGGTTGTCCTTTTCCTCGGGCCAGAACTCCGCAATCGTACTTTTGATGTAAAGCTCGAGAAGGGTACGTATCTCGTGCAGCGCCAGGATAGATTCCACTTGCTTGCCGCGTTCCTCGTTGTGTTCGAGGATGGCACCAATGTATCGGTTGATGTTGGCGGCATAGCGCCGGTGTCCCTGTTCCGTCAGCTCGTCGAAACGACGGAACATCCGTTCAATCAGCTTATAGGTATAATGCTTCTGGTCATAGTAGAGCAACTTTCTAAGTCGCCTGTCATACAGGTTCACAAGAGCCTGAATCATCGTATCTTTATTCATGGTTTTAGAATTTTTCCGAAAAATACGAAAAATAGAAAGAACTTGCCATTTCCTTGGTCGTAAAAGTGATAATAATTAAATTTGTCATCGGAACTTGAATCATTTCAAACGAATTCACACTATGAAGAACAAACAGACCCTCATCCCCATTTTGTTTGCAGTCATACTGGTTTCACTGTTCATAACCCTTAATGCAAACTATCACGAGAGATTCGTATCGGTTCAAAAGAAACTGCATGATCGGTCCGCCGTCGTTTTGGACAGGCAGGCCTCTGTCAGACTGCTGTCAGACCTGCTGCACCGGCATCAGTATGTAGAAAGTGACAGTGACTCTCGGTTTGTAGCCACCTTCCTGTGTTCCCGACTGGCGGAAGGACACCAACCGGAAGCCATTCTGGACCTGAAGAAACGCGACTGGCAGATTCCTGCCTCATACATTGACAGTATAGGTACGGCTGCATTCCGACACCGGCTGTTCCGGTCGCAGATGGCTCTAGGACAGGCGGAAGAAGGATTTCTCTCCCTGACACCGGACCGGCATACACCGGTGCTGCAACTGAATGAAGGGACGGGAAAGCTAACTGCCAAAGTGATTGACAGCTCTTCCAAACAAGCTATGCAGGGAGTCTGGGTCCGGTTGGACAGACACGGTCTGGATAGTATTGGACGGCCGGATTATACCGTCGAAGGTTATGCCTGTACGGACGCTGACGGCACAGCCACGTTCCAAGGACTTGATTTGCAAGGGTCGTACAGTCTGCTTCCTGTCCATCCGGGGCATGAATTCGGACTGCCCAACGGGACAGTAGGATGCACTTTGAAAGATTTGGACGGGACACAGTTCCTCTTTCAGGCGCTTCCCCACAGCCTCCGTCCGTTCACAGGCGAAGCCTTGCAACGGATGCGGGATGACGGATGTATTTTGGTCCGTTCCCCTGAGGATTTCCTATCGACGTTCAATATGTGTTTTTTGGTTTTCCTAGGGGCTTGGTGCTTGGTCTTTATCCTGAGCTGTATGCGGAACGGAAAGATGGACAGGGTCATGGCCGGTCTGCTGTCATGTTCGGCATCCATGAACCTCTGAGCGAGTCCATGATGGGAAGTCAGATGTCCGGAGGTATCTGCATGGGGGTGTTCCTGATGGCGCTCCTGCAACTATTCAATGTCCAGCGATTCTTCCAGAACCGGTACAGACTGAAATTTGACATGTTCGATAAACCGATGAACTTCCTGTTGGAGTTCTTCTGCCTGTCTCCGGTGCGTGGCTCCGGTTACCTCATGCTGTCTTTGCTGCTTACAGCCGCCTTGTTCATATTTGGAGGAAAAGTGGGTGGTATGACCGTCAACCTGAATGTTGGCGGACTGGTCTTCCAGCCCAGTGAAATATCCAAATACCTGATTGTGCTCTTTATGGCGGCCTTTTTCTACGAAAAGGGGGAGAGTATCGTGCGCTACTCCAATTTGGGCGGCAAGAACGCTTACATTTCCACTGCCCATACGGTTCGTCCACTCTGGCAGAAGGTGAAGCTGATGGCAGGGTTGCTGGGCGGTATGGGCGCCTTGCTCATGTGCTACCTCGTGCTGGGGGATATGGGACCGGCCGTGATTCTTTCGCTCACTTTCGTAATGATGTATTCGTTCATCAAATCCCGTACAGAACTGTCGGATACTACCAAACGGTCGGATTGGAACCTGTGGAACTGTGACCTCGCTGTCTTTCTGTATGGCGTGATTTCCTTCATCGTTTTTCTTATCATCGGAAACATGTTCCACAGCCAGCTTCTGTTCTCCTTCCTGTGGTTCATAGTCTGGATAGGATGGGGCATGCGCAAAAGACAGATTTATGAGTCTCCCATCCTCTTCAACGTGATTGTATGGGTGTTTCTGTTCAGCGGTGACATACTGCATCGCCTGGGATTCGAGCATGTGGCCAACCGTCTCTCCCAACGCACAGAGATGTGCACCAATACCTGGGGTGATTTGGGACTGGAGAGCGGCATTCTCGACCCGGGGGTCAACACTCAAGTGGTGGAAGGACTGTGGGGACTGGCCTCCGGCGGTATTTTCGGCCAAGGGCTCGGCAACGCTTCGTCCAAGTTCATTCCCGCCTACCATACGGACATGATTCTGCAGAGCATCGGCGAGCAGTTGGGATTCCTGGGTGTAGCCGCTGTCTTTGCGTTGGTTTCCATGCTCCTGTACCGAACGTTGAAGGCCGGATTCCGCACGGACAATCTGTTCGTGCTGTACCTGTGTGTGGGTATCTCGGTCGTGACGGCTGTCCAGCTTTTTGTAATCGCCCTTGGAAGTACAGGCTTCATCCCGCTGACCGGTGTGACCGCTCCTTTCTTCAGCTACGGCAAAGTCAGCATGATTCTTAATCTGGTCGCTTTCGGTCTGGTATTGTCTGTCACTTCCCGCTGCCAATCGGTCGGACGACCGCATGACTCTGTCCGGAAATACAATGAACCTATCATATTGAGCTGCATGACCTACACCACGATACTGCTAGGGGTATTGGGAATCTTTTTCTACTATCAGTTCATTGTCCGCGACCGCACGCTCATCCGTCCCGTAGTAGTCTACAACACGCAGGGGGCTGCATCCATCGAATACAATCCTCGCATTGCCCGGTTGGTGGAGCGGATGAAACCCGGAAATATCTATGACCGGAAAGGGATACTGCTGGCCACTTCATTTGCCGATAGCCTGGTCCATTACCAAAAGACCTACAAACACTACCAGGTGACAGGCCGGACAGGCAGTATTCAAAAACGCTATTATCCGTTTGGCAAACATTTGTTCTTCATGCTGGGGGATTACAACAACAAGATTTTCTTCTCGTCGGCAGAAAACAGTCCGAGGGGATATATGGCGGATGCCAGATTCCTGACGGAACTGCGGGGGTATGACAACCTCCTCTATGATGAGTCTGGAAAAAAGGTCCAGGTCGACCTGGTATCCAATCGTTACCAGCCGGGGCGGTTCCTGCTTTCGGACCATGAGTTCCGTCAGCCTGGTGTGCAGCTGCGCGACTACTCGGCACTGATTCCGTATCTGAAACAGGGCATAAACAGCGAACGAGTCAACAAATACAACGAACGTAGCGAGGGGTGGCTGGATTTCGGACGGATACAGCCCCAAGATATACATCTGACCGTCGATGCCGGTCTCCAGACCCGCATCCAGCAGGAGTTGTCACGGACGGCTCATGCGGGCCGCAAACGGTGGCATCGTTATCAGCGCATGTCCGTAGTCGTTCTGGATGCCCGGTCGGGAGAACTGCTGGCATCGGCCAACTATCCGTTGCCGGACCTCTCACTGCTGAAGAATGAAACAGCCGGATATACGGACAACTATCGTCCCGTAGAGTGGTCCGCTTACACGGACTGCGATTTGGGGATGGTTTTCCCTACAGCACCCGGCTCGACCGCAAAGATCATGTCCGCACTGGCCGGATTACGGCACATGGATGCCGTACATGGTGACATCATGGATGAAAAATACCGATATCAGGTCTACCCGAAAGAGCAGATCCACCAGGGAGCGGAACCTGTCGGACGCATCAACCTGCACGATGCGATTGTACATTCATCCAATAACTACTTCATCAATCTGGTTAATGATCTTGACTTGTACGATGAACTGGCCCATATCTACGCTGCTGCAGGTATCACGGTCGGCATGTCACCGGCTTACCGGATAGACTATGCGGAATACGATTCCGAATCGGACTGGAAGCGACGGGTAACTTCCGCCTCACCGGCGGCTGTAGAAGGATACCGGACCTATATCGACCAGCGTACATCCGACCCAAAGACACACCGGAGAATGGTGTTCTGCGATCCGTGGTGGCGATGGACGTGGGGACAGGGAACCATGAGTGCCACTCCGCTAGCCATGGCCCGCATTGCATCGGCTGTCGTCAACGACGGCAGGATGCCCGTCACACGCTACCGGTTGACGGACGAAGAGCCTCTGTGGATAGAATTCGCATCCAAGGAACAGGTAAAAATCCTACAGAAAGCCATGGTTGCCGAGGCGCACAAATCCCTAAGGGATGGATCCAGACGCTTCGTCGCTTATCCAACTTTGGGAGGAAAGACAGGCACACCTGAACGTGTCCTGAAAGAAAAGACCGGCACCCCTTTGCGGTCCAATGATGCATGGTACATCTGCTTTGTGAAGGATGCCCATGTCTTCCACCAATCGGAAGACGGAAAGACAGGCGGCACATTGTCTCCGATAGCCATCGTGGTCCGTACCGAGCGAACCGGAGAATCCGGGTCCGGATATGCCAAAGGATTGGTGGACAATCTTGTTTTGCCGATACTGAAGGAGGAAGGATACCTGCCTTGAGCGTTTTCCGGGAGGGAATTTACAAAATCCGTCCTGGATTTCCATCGTTTTCTTAACTTTGCATGATTACATTTCAAGTCACAAACAAGAAGCTATGAAGAAGAACATAAAATATTGGTTGAAAGCCGGAGGTCGGTTGGCTAACCGGCTGAAGCCATCAGATGCCAGTCTGAGAAAACAA
>OHVP01000062.1_pt1 | contig 28999 bp, 29 predicted proteins | sample 1579521 | NCBI WGS metagenome assembly OHVP01 (sample SAMEA3882523, study PRJEB24775) | human gut metagenome | biome: human-associated habitat; feature: intestine environment; material: feces | place: Netherlands | collected 2009/2010
TACCGTTTGGCCGTGTCAATGAAAAAGACCAAAGAGCCTATTTACCTGCCCCTCTCTCCTGAAGCGTTGAAGTGGATGCCGGAACGTGGGGGCAAATCATCAGAAGATAATGTGTTCGACCTGCCGTCCGCCAATACAATCAGAATGCAGCTCAAACCTTGGGCGAAAGCAGCCGGAATCTCCAAGCGGTTCTCCTACCACACCAGTCGCCATACGTTTGCCACCATGATGCTGACGCTCGGAGCGGACTTATATACTGTCTCGAAGCTGCTCGGCCATGCCGATGTGAAAATGACACAGGTGTATGCCAAGATTATCAATAAGAAAAAGGACGAGGCTGTGAATCTTGTAAACGGTTTGTTTCACTAATTGAAGGCATTCTGTGGTCCATGTCTAATTTACAAACATATATTTACGGCATTTCTCCGGTTGTAAATGCAACCGAAGTTAATGCTTCCATCACATATTATAAACTCAAAAAGGTAAATCGACATGAAAAGACCTGAAGACGGCCTTCTCTCTTTTTGGAGGGAGCCAACACCTGCAGCACTTCGCTGCGGACAAGGATGTGGCGAATGAACTTTTCGCCCTGCTTACCGAAGCAAAAACAGTTTATCTCCACGATGTTGTGTTGGGTGGTAAACAGTACCACCGCTATGTGGACGATTTCGTAAACGGACACCGGTACATAGACTGTGACCATGCGGCCTGCCGGAACTGCCACGAAATGAACATCCACATCGTCAAGGGACTGCTGACCGACTGCCCCTACCTTATCCAACCGCTTTTTTCCGCCCCGAGCCTCTCTTTCGAGGAGTGCATGGAACTAAAGCGGAAGTATGACACATCGGAACTGGCATCTTCCGATTGTAATCCGGCAAAGTTTTCATTTCTTTCTTTTGACTGCAGTCTTTCGCGCAAACAACTGGCCGGTATCGTTTCTTGCGCCAATACTTATCATCTGTTCTGTTCTCCCGTAACTATTGACGACATGGAATCTCTCTTCTCCTGCAAGATAGGTTTCTGTCTTCGGGTGAACAGCGTGCGCCGTGTGGCTATCCTGTTCGATGCCCTTCTTGAGAATTCATTCATTCAGCCTTACTGGCAATCAGTCCTCGAAAGAGGGCGTTTCCTGCAATCCAAGGACGGCTCGCACTTCATATCCGCAACGAGCATATCCACCACGCTTTCGTTGGTCAGGAACAAAATGACTTCAACCGCTTACAATATCAGAAAGTTTGTAAGCCAACTGAAGGAATGAAAGGAAGTGCTAAGAAGTCAACCATGTGAAAAGCAAAAGTATGATAACTGATATGCTACCAAACCGGTATCATACTGTCATCCAATGCTTTTAGATATTCACACTCTACCTTTGCCTCTGTATACAACGCGTTACAAACAGAGGTGCATCTCTTATTGTCTAATTTAATCACGAATAATATGTCCAACAGATTGACATTCATGGAAAGGTTGAGCGAACGGCTCACGGCCCTTGAAGCGATTATCCGGAAATTGGAACCGGTCGAGAGCTTTCTGGAACGGGTGGAATTGCTGGAAAAGAACATTTACGCGACCAAAAAGGTCTTTACTTTTTCGGAAGCCTGCATGTACATCGGGGTATCAGAAAGTATGCTGTATAAACTTACGGCCAACAAGGAGATTCCTCACTACAAGCCTCGCGGCAAGATGATCTACTTTGCCAAGGAGGAACTGGACGAATGGCTCCTGCAGAATCATGAACTTGCCGTCGATGATGCCACGCGGATGGCACACGAGGCGGCAGCAGTACAACCCTTCTTAAACGAGAAACGCCATGGAAAACGAAAGAAGAACTGACCAGAAGACGGGAATGGGATTGGAAGAGACCCGTCTGTCAGATATTCTTTCAGCTTCCCAAATCAAGGCGACGGATACATACGAGACCCCGCCGCAAATTATCTGGATTGACAATTCGACCATAGCGACTCTCGGCAATTTCAGTGCATCGACCGGCAAGGCAAAATCCAAGAAGACATTCAATGTCTCCGCCCTTGTCGCCGCTTCCCTGGCAGGTAAGCAGGTGCTGAACTACCGGGCGCATCTGCCGGAAGGCAAACGCCGGATCCTGTATGTCGATACCGAGCAGAGCCGCTATCATTGTCACACGGTGCTGGAACGTATTCTGCGTCTGGCCGGGCTTCCTACCACAGCAGACAGCGAGAACCTTGATTTCATCTGCCTGCGGGAGTATTCTCCGACAGTCCGTATAAGTGTGATAGACTATGCCCTTCGTCAGGGTAAAGGTTACGGGCTGGTTATCATTGACGGTATCCGCGACCTTATGCTGGACATCAACAGCACCAGCGAATCGGTGGAGGTAATCAACAAAATGATGGAATGGTCCTCTCGTTACGACCTGCATATCCATTGCGTGCTGCACCTGAACAAAGGGGACAACAATGTACGAGGCCATATCGGTACGGAGATGAGCAACAAGGCGGAAACAGTACTGGTCATCAGCAAATGCAACGAGAATCCGTCTGTCAGTGAAGTCCATGCCCTGCATATCCGGGAAAAGGAGTTCAAACCCTTCGCGTTCACCGTGGACGACAACGGGCTCCCGGTCATCGCCGAAGGGCACACGTTCGGCGACACCCCGAAGCCCAGGCAACGGACAAGCTTTACGGAGCTGAGCATCGAGCAGCACCGGGAAGCCCTTTCCGCTGCCTTTGACGGCAAACCCATCAGGGGCTTTGAGAATGTACTGCAACGTCTGATCGCCTCTTATGAAAACATAGGCTTCAAACGTGGCCGCAGTGTCATGATAAAACTGCTGCAGTACCTGACGGACAACCTGAAACTTGTTGTCAAGCAGGACAAGCTGTTCTACTATGACATGACCCCCGCAGAAGCAAGGCTTTTTGATGAAGAATGAAGCCGGGCGCGGGCATATATATTTCAGTTTACTTTAGTATGTATATATATAGGGAATAAAACTAAACTAAACCATTTCCGTGTGAACAAGTGAAAGAAAACAGCCATGACTATAGAAGAAGCAAAACAGGTACGCATAGTGGACTTCCTGGCGCAGCTCGGCCACCATGCGCAATACGTTAAATCGGATCAGTACTGGTATCTCTCGCCGTTAAGGGATGAACAGTCGCCGTCGTTCAAGGTCAATGACCGGTTGAACGAATGGTATGATTTTGGGGCGGCCACCGGAGGCGACCTCGTGGAATTGGGTAAATACCTTTACCAGACTGAAAGTGTAAGCGAGGTACTGGCATACATCGGGCGGCATTCCAGCGATATGCCTTTGCCGAAAGTCCGTTTCCAGGCTCTTCCGCCCCGTCCCGTGGAATCGGATATGAAAAATCTGATTGTCGTCCCGTTACGGCATCACGCGTTATACTCTTACCTTCAGTCCCGGAAAATAGATGCTGACATAGGACGTATGTTCTGCAAGGAAATCCATTATGAATTGCGTGACCGGCATTATTTTGCCCTCGCGTTCGGTAATGTTTCGGGCGGATATGAAATGCGCAACGCCTATTATAAAGGATGTATCAAGAACAAGGACATCTCCCTGATCGGACATCAGTGCGGAGAGATACAGGAACGGGTCTGCGTGTTCGAGGGGTTCATGGACTTTCTGTCTTACCTGACATTGAAGCAGTCATGCAACTGGACCATTTGTATAGACCAGCCTTGCGACTACCTTGTCATGAACTCCGTAAACAACCTGAAAAAGGCATTGATGTACCTGCAGAGATACCTGCATATACATTGTTATCTCGACAACGACCTTGCCGGGAAAAAGACCGTGGAAACCATAGCCGGACTATACGGCGAACGGGTCAGCAACGAAGCTGTCCGATATAGCGAATACAAGGATCTGAATGATTGCTTGCGAGGCAAGAAACGCTGACCTAAAAAAATCGAATCTGCCAATGGAAGCCCTCCTGAACGGAGGGCTTTTTTTATGCCCTGACTTCTTCGTTTTTCCCGTTCATTAAGGCGATATAGTACGATTTTATAGTACGATTTTCAAAATCGATATAAATCTTGTAAAGAAAACATCTGTTTAATACACAATTATTTCGTAGTTCGGAATTCTCCTTTTTTATTTGTGAAATCAAACTAATACAAAATTCAATATCCATACTAAAAGATATGAGATCATATTTCATTTTTGCCATTGTTCTGACGGTCGCGTACCTCATTTATTACGCGGTCATCATTATGCAGGATCTCTATGGAAAAAGGAGAACCGGCAAGACAGAGGAGGAAGTTTTCGACCTCGGCACACTGGAGGACGAAGAGAGTGTTGCCGTGAGCGAGAGTGAAACCGGGTTCCGTGTCGGCAACGAGCAATACGATACTGAAACAGCATCAGGCGGCGATTCTGCCACCGACCAGAAGCCGGCGGACAAAAAGCCGGAGACAAAGGAGACCCCGGAAGAAAGACTGGAGCGTCTCAAAGCCAAGGCGGAGGAAAAGATGGAGGAAACCACGCCCTACCTGTCTGATGGCTTCAGTGCAGATGAAATGTACAAGGCGATGCTTTCCAGGGGCAAACTGGAAAATCGTCCGGAGATGGCCTGGAAACCAATTAAAGACAAATTGTAGCATGTCGATTAAGCAAAAGATAGTATGCCTGTTAATTCTTGTACCCTATGCGGCTTTCGCCAAGAGCGGCAGCGTGAACTACAGCTGGGGAGCGGATGCGCTGGCCACGATGCACGACTTCGTGGTCACGATGATGCTGTATGTCCTGTATATATGCTACTCCATCGCATCCGTTCTGGTCATCGTGTCCGCCTTCCAGATCTACATCAAGATGAACACTGGAGAGGACGGCATCGTCAAATCCTTTTTATCGCTGCTTGGCGCGTGCCTGTTCATCATTGGGGCCTCCATCGTGCTTCCGGCATTTTTCGGTTATCGCATATAAGGCTGTTTAACAATCCAATACATAAATATTAACTCAAAAACGATCAAGTATGTTTCAGAAAGTAAAACAAATGTGCCGAAAGGCAAAAGGATTCATCCAAGGTGTTTCCACCAAAGTGAAGATGCTTGCACTCACTTTGTTCTCTGGTACCACGGCAATGGCCCAGAGTACGGCCGGCGACTATTCAGCCGGTACTACCGCACTTTCTACCGTGGCGGAGGAAAACGCATTTTGGATAAATCATACTCAAATCAAGTATGACAAAATGAATATCAAACTAAAGAAAACACGCTACAAATGAATGTTTTACGAGTATAATCCAAATCTTAAACTTCTTAAACAGGTTTGCAATAAGTTTGATTTCTATGGGAACAATTGTGGGAACCATATTAACTTTGTACCGATAAATCGAATATAAACAGATAAAATTGAAGGAACATGAAGGTTATAGCAGTATTGAGAAAAAGCAACTCTCTCGTGTATATCCGAGTGCGAGACGGAAGGGGTAAAGACATAAAGGTATCAACGAGTATGTATATCGACCCCATCTATTGGGACAGTAAAATTCCCGGTTACAAGAACACAAAGAAAGTGCCCAAGGAGGTGCGTGAGAAGTTCAACAACACATTGAAGGAAATGATAGCGTATGTGGAGGCGAATGTTGACAAGGATGTGACCTGTCCTGTTCTGACCGCCATCATTGATGACTTCCTCCACCCCGACCGAAAGGGCAAGGAGAATACCGAGGTTGAGGACACTACTCCATGGGGAAGCAGCTTCTTTGACAGAGCCGAGCAGTATCTGACCGAGTACAAGACCAAGAACGCAAGCGGAATCCGTGCCGTGTTCAGAAGGCTTGAACGGTTGGAGGCGTGGAAAAGGGAAATGGAAGGTGATACCGATTTCAGGTATGAGGTTTCTACCTTTGGAGCGGAGCAGCTGGAGGAGTATATGAAGTATGTGACGGAGGAATACGACCTCTATGTGAAGCATCCCGACTTCTTAGCCAAGTTCGGGTTGTACCACTCCACCATGCGCCCCTCTTCCAAGAACTCCTCTTTTAGCGGAGGACTTAGGTTGAAGGCATTTCTCAACTGGTGTGTCAAGAAGGGCTATTCGGACGATGTGTCTTTCCGACAGGTGCAGACCCACGGTCATGTCTATGGCGATGCCTACTATCTGACCATCGAGGAGCGTAACCAAGTCTATCAGTGTCAGTACGGACGCAGTTACCATGCCTCTCTTGTAAGGGACATGTTTGTCTTCCAGTGCCTTGTCGGTTGCAGGATGGGCGACCTGTTCAGTCTGACACGCAGCAACATCATTGACGGATGGTTGGAGTATATCCCCGGCAAGAACCTGAACAACGGCAACACCGAGCTTGTGCGTGTGCCTCTATGCGACACAGCCAAGGAGATACTGGCAAGATACAGCCATGTCTCGCCACGTCTGTTCCCTGCCATCTGCGAGGCTCAGTACAACATGTACATCAAGTTCGTGCTTGACTTCGCTGGCATACACCGTATGGTCACTGTGCTCAATCCTCTGACCAGACAACCCGAACAGAGGATGCTCTGCGATGTGGCAACCTCCCACACGGCACGCAAGACTTTCATCGGCAACCTCTATGCCAAGGTGAAAGACCAGGCTTTGGTCTCCTCACTCACGGGGCACTCGCCCCAGAGCCGTGCATTCCAACGTTACCGCACCATCGATGACTCCATGAAGCGTGAGCTGATTGGCATGTTGGAAGAGTGATTTCACCACCTTATATATAATCATTAGATATATACATACTATGAACGTAACAGCATTTGTAAGGCAGACCGCCACTGCCAAGAAGAAAGCAACCATCTATATCCGTGTTCGTGACAATGACACCAAGACCGACATCAAGGCGGCAACGGAACTTTCCATCAATCCTGCCTACTGGGATGCGGACAGGCAAGGCTACAAGAGCCGCGTGACTATGGTTCGTGACGAGGAGCGCAGGACATTGAACGATGCCGTCCATGACCTGTGCCGCACGGTGTCGCAGGAATACTTCAAGGGCGCAACGAGCGACTGGCTGAAAAAGACCATCTTCTGCTTCCACCATCCGAATGCGTACAAACTGACGCAAACGACCGTACAGGAAACGAGACTTTCAAAGTTGGTGGAGGAATATATCTCGCACAAGGACTTCGACAAGCGGCAAGCCACTTCTGTAAGGGGACTGGTGGGCAAGATTGAGCGTTTCGAGAGGTTTCAGCGCAACGTCCGCAAGAAGAAGGACTACACCTTGAATGTGGACAATTTCACCGTGGATGATTTGGAAGCCTTCCAGCATTATCTCATCCATGAGAATGAATACTACCACCAATACCCGCAGCTCTATCTGGGCATGGACAAGTGGACAGCAGGAACGAAACGTTCGGACAATACGCTGCATACGGTATTCACCCGACTAAGGACAGTTGTAAGGTGGTGCATCCACCAAGGCATCACTAAGAACAACCCCTTTGACGTGTTCGAGATACCCAAAGCCATCTTCGGCACTCCGTTCTTCCTCACCATCGAAGAGCGTGACAGGATATGGAGCCACAACTTTTCCGAGAGCCCTCATCTGGCAATGTTCCGTGACATGTTCGTCTTCCAATGTTTCATCGGTTGTCGCTTCGGCGACCTGATGCGTCTGACCAACGGAAGTGTCATTGACGGGGTGCTGGAGTATATCGCCCACAAGACGATGAAGCACGATGCGAGAACCATACGTGTGCCACTCAGCAAGACTGCCATGACCATCTATGAGCGATACCGGGGTGTCCCTACCAAGTCGCTTTTCCCACACTACAATGTGAGCGACTACAACAAGGGCATCCGTGAGGTGTTGCGGACAGTGGACATCAACAGGATTGTCAGCGTGCTCGACCCGGTGACGAGGCAGAATGTACAGAAACCGCTCTATGAAGTGGCAACCTCCCACACGGCACGCAAGACTTTCATCGGCAACCTCTACAAGCAGGTGAAAGACCCAAGTCTGATTTCCTCCATGTCGGGACACACCAACGGCAGTCAGGCATTTGCCAGATACCGCACCATTGATGACGAGATGAAAAGGGAACTTATCGGGATGCTCGACTGACAGGACATTTGCCACTATTGATGCCACATTCTTATGGCAGGAATATTATATGAGAGACTACGGCTGCAGGGGATTTTGGCTGTACACAAGTTGTACCAGTTCCCCCCTGTTGCCTTTACAGAACAAGATTGTTTCAGGATAACTTTTTTAGATTTATGGACCTACTAAGCATGATAGAAGCAGGCGGCAAGATGAAAATCGAGGTGTCGAGTGACGACCTTGTTCTCTTTGCCGACCGACTTATTGAGAAAGCGATGGAAGCCAAGGCATTCATGATGGAGCAGACTCCCGAAGATGAGACCTGGCTGAGTACGGATGAAGTTGCCAAGATGTGCGGTGTCTGTGAGACCACACTCTGGTCATGGGAGAAGAAAGGCTACCTCGTGCCTTCACGCATGGGCAGGAAGAAGCGATACGCTCTTTCCGCCATCCAAAAGTTACTTTCCTCACATACCGATGCGGCAGCAGCCGACAGATAGCGATTTACAGCCATTTGTATCAACCACGGTTCGGTATGGCTTCGCAGCCTTGCCTCTCGGGTGTTCACCCTTATCTGTCTTCCCTCTTTTCCCTTTCCGGCAGCGCAGCAATCTTGATTGCCATGTTTGAGAAGAAAGTTTGGAGTGTTTGGGGAGCAAGTATAGGTTTTACGTCCCGAAAAACCACGGCTGAGAAGCCGACCGTGCCACACACGACAGTCAAAGATATGGATAATCCCCAAACACCCAGGAGCGGAAAGCAGAAGAACAAGGGCGGTCGCCCAAGGTCTGACGAGAGGGAGAAACGGAAGTATTCCGTCAAAGTGTATTTCGACCAAGGCAACTACACGAAGCTGTTGCGAAGGAGCAAGAGCAGGCAGTGCTCGCTGTCCTCACTCGTCTATGAACTTGCCGTAAACGGCTACGTCCGTGAAGCGATGTCGAAGGAGGATGCCGCCAACCTACGCTCCCTGTCGGGCATGGCGAACAACCTCAACCAGCTCGCCCATGAGGCTCACGTCCACCATTTCTCCTTTGTTGAAAAGAGGGTCTTGGAACTGGCAGGGAGAATTGACGATGTTCTCGTCCGGCTCAGCAACTCTTAGTGATATATACTTACTCGTCCCTCTATGTGCACTTACTTTGCCAAGTATCTGCACATACTTGGGCATTTATCTGCACATACTTTTTTATAGCAACTTTTATGATAGCACAGATTAACACCGGCAGGGGATTCGGAGGGCTGGTAAACTATGCCAATGACATTGCTCATAAGAACACTGCCATCATAGCATCGGCTGGTGTAAGCACCACCTCAAACGCCACTATCGTTGCCAGTTTCAAGGCACAGGCTCGGATGCGTCCATCACTGAAGAACTTCGTGGGACACATATCACTGAGTTTCCACCCTGATGACACACCCAGGCTCACCAACGAGTTCATGGTGGAAGTGGCACAGGAATATCTCCGCAGACGTGGGATTGTAAACACCCAGTTCGTGATATTCCGTCACCATGACCAGCCTCACGGTCACGTCCATATCGTTTACAACCGTGTCGATAATGACGGCAATGCCATCAAGGGCGACTGCAATTTCCGTGCATCGGCAGCAGTCACCAAGACTCTGACGAGGGAGTACGGACTTACCTTCGGCAAGGGCAAGAGGGATGTAAGGCGCAGCCACCTTAAAGGCAGGGATGCGGTGAAGTACCAGTTGTATGACACCATTTCCGCAGTCCTCAGCCACTGCCACGACTGGCAAACGCTTCGGACAGCACTGGCGGTTCGGGGCATCACCATGCACTTTGTCCAAGGCGATGACGGTCGCATCTGTGGCATCACTTTTACGGACAACAGTCATGGGGTCACTCTTTCCGGGAGCAAGATAGACCGCAGTCTGTCCCTCGTCCAGTTGAGCAGGACGCTGGGCGCACCCGAGAACCAAGCTCACCTCTCTACCCTCATTTCCGATCGTGACGAGACCCGGACGGAAGTAGGTCAGTCGGTCGGCTTGCTTCATGGCAACACATCTTCCAACGAGTGGCAGCACGAGGCTTCTGCTTCCTCACCTGTTGGCTCTGATGAAGTGGCAGGCAATGCCGATAACGAAGGTTCGTCTGTCGGCAGCAATATAGCGGAAGCAGTGGCAGAAGTTATACTCCAGCCAACCATTGCCCACACATCAGGAGGTGGCGGTGGAGGCAACGACCGTGGTTGGAATGACGAGGACAAGGAGAAGAACAAGAAGAAACGTAACGGAGGAATGAGGAGGTAAGCGTATGGCAAACAGAAAAGTGACACCATTGAAGGATGAACCTGGCACGTCTTTGGAAGACATACAGGTTGGACTGTCCAATTGTATTCAGGCAATCAACAACCTTTCGGGCAAGATAGACACCCTTGCCAAGCCCACTGCCAATGACACGTCTTCATTGAAGGATGCTGTGGGCAAGGCTGCGGCAAATGAGGTGAGGCTGCTGTTGGAGGCTCGGCAGAGGAAATTTGAGGAAGAGGAAGAAGCGGCAAAGGCAAGAGGTGAGATAACACAGCAGGAATACTTCCAGACCTTGACCGAAAGATATGATGAAGTACTCGCCAAGTGCATCGCTCTTGTAGATGCCCACAAGAAGCATTGGCCAGAGTTAGTACACCAGTGCGAGGACACCGTTAAGAGGGTCGGAGAACAGAGCAGGAAGAACTCCGAAGCCTTGACCAAGATAGCGGATTTCGTCAACAGAGTAACAGGAGCGCAACAGACCAAATGCTTTCCTCCTCCATTGCCCAAGGACAAGGCAGAAGTCATTCCGTTCTTGAAGCAATACCTCTTGTATGTAGTCAAACGGCTCTGCCACTCCTGGCACTTCCAAAAGTTTCTCCACATCTGCATGTGTACATTGTCGGCAGTATTCCTATGCGCCCTGTGCATCATCGCCAACGACAACGCAAGGCTGAGAACCATCGAGGAGAAGTATGTCCTTCTCCGTGACTTCTCCAGACTGGATGACCGCACCTCACAGCGAGCCGACTACATCGAATGGCTCTACTCGGACGAGAACGAGCACCGTCAGGAGATAGATGAACTTTGGCAACAGAGACAACAACGATTGATTAATAAGAAACCAAGGTGAGTACAAAAATGCCATTCATGAATATGGAAACTTCCCTTGTGAGGTCTATCTGAAAAAGAAATGCAGACAACTGAACAATATAGATTCAATTGTCTGCACACTTTTATTTTGTAGGAAATAAAATATCTTCCTTGTTAATATCCCAGTCTGAGAACCTGAATTTCCAGCGGTCTTCCATAAACTGCAACATCAACAACCCTCGTTCTTTTATTTGTTCGGGAGTCCACTCTGTTTGCTTAGAAACCTCTATTTCGCTATATGAGCCATTGTAATAACCAATATCTTTTCCGTCTTTATTTTTCAGGCATTTTTTCCTTTCAAAATCAAAATTCTGCAATTTGGAGTTTTTCGAACGACTCAAAAGTAGCAGATTGCCTAATGAATTAAGATACAATCTCTTTTCCGATGGCTTTAGATGTCCAAAATGCTCTTTCCAGTATTCACTTGTTGCAGATTGAGGAAAAATGTGTTCAATAGTATCCTCTTTCGACCTTTTGCTAAAATCTTCCCATCTTACTTTTGTATTAGCATTGTTCTGCAAAAATAGTTCGTATTCGTAAAGGAAGTACCGTAGTCCATTCCATGAATAGAATCCGTCTTTTTCATTTTTCAAGAAAAGTTCCTTGATATGATTTCTGAACCTTTCCAAGTCAAACCATCCTCGATAGTAGTTTTCATCTTCTCCATCAGTCAGGAAATCTATGTTTGCAGTAATGGTCACAATATCAGTATCACCCATATAATACTCTCTTGTCATTCTATATATATTACTGTTTTGCGTATTGGAAGAGCGATGAGATATTGCGAAAACAAGGAAATTAAACCTTTCACAAGCATCCAAAAAGTCCCAAATTAAATCTTCCCGAGATTCTTTTGTAAATACCGCCATTATCATCGGTGGAAAAGCCCCCATTCCAACACGATCTAATTTCTGAATTTGCTCTTTTATTCTTTCCGAGTAATCAGACTGTTCAATGTTATAAATATAGTACCACTTTTTGACACACTTTGCCAAACTGTCAATATAATCTTTAATATCATTAATGGTAAGAAGGCCGTTTAATACATTTTTCGCTGTAAATTTCCTTTTCAGCAAGAAGTCCGCATAAACATCAGATTGGCTTCTATCATAAGTGTAATACATTATCCAATGGTTGAACAAGAAGACATCGTCATCTAATGGGTTTTCCTTATTCTTTCCCAGATATTCGTATACAGTTTTCCAAGTTTCATTTATATCTTTTCTTAAACGACTCTTGGTATCATCACTCTCATGCAATAGAGTTGATAAGTATATCAGACGGTTTTTTAGTAACTCCAAGTGAGACAAATCCTTACCTCTATTATTCATCGTCTCGAATGTTACATAAATATCCAGAGAATCGTCAATCTCGTAATAATTGAATTTTAGTTTATTGACGGCTTTGTCGAATATTTCTTCTTTTCGTTCTCTACTAAGGTTTTTAAGTTTCTTTGCAAAATACTCTTTAGCAAACATGAGATTTGCAGTGTACAAAGTCTCTGGATACTTGTCGGCTGCAGAGGATTCCTGTTCCAAAATTCTTGTCTTGAAAAATTCATCACTTGGATTATCCTTCTCATACCCAAATACAAACGATTTGTATATTTGATTAAACGAACGATACAAGAACCTTTCAGTCCATTCACTCTTTGAACCAAAATTTATGCCTTCATCTTCACTAAATGTTCGCAAAATCTCATGCAACAAAATAATGAGGGTGGTCAATCGTTGTTGCCCATCGATGACATAGTAAGCAGTCATCCCTTTTTTCAGAAGCCACAAATCATCCTTCCATTTTTCCACATTCTGTATATCAGAATTGTTAATTGGCTCAACGGTCAACAATCCTATATAATGAATTTTGTTAGGATGTAAGTTTTGAAGATCCTCCCAAAAATCATCAAGTTGGCGTTCTTCCCAGGAATATCCGCGCTGGAAGTCTGGAATACGAAATATCCTATTGTTGAATATCTCAGAAAGCGATTGTAGCTTGGAATCACTCATTTTTTTTATTTGGGGTTAATGTGTTTCTGAAAAAATTACTGTGCATACAGGAAATTATATGTTAAGGCTTGGGTTAGCCTGTCAATATACATCTTTTCTTCTAAAGTCAAAACCTCTTTCGCAGCATTAAATTGTGGAGCTAACTTTTCCACACGTTTTGTGGATTCCTTCTTTGAAATTATGTGCTTGAAATTCAATTCAAGGGGTTCTATTGCTTTATAACTTAAATCAACTGCACGTTGCAAATTGTTCGACAAAGAATCTCCTTTCGAAGCGGTATTAATATCAACTAAAAAAAACTTGAACTTCGGATAACTATGCATTAAATCGTCTGAATACGAACCATAATGTGCTTCTCCGTTAGCTCTCCTTCTTATAAAACCATCGAAATAAACAGTCGAATAATTACTAAGATTCTTTACTGTATTATAAATTTTATCCTTTTGCAAACTGTCTTTGGGCAAAACATAATCAACTTCAAAGGTAACCTCTCTATACTTCTCTGGAGTATATTGTAATTCAAAAGATAAAGCAACAGAAGAGTTGCCCGTTTCTCTACTATTAATATTCTTGATTCTCGCTTCCCAATTAACGAACAACCTAACAGAATCCATGTATTCACCGATAGCCTTTTTTACGCTATCATTAAACTCCTTCTCCAATATTTTATTACCAAGATTATAGTGCTTGTTGTTATTTTGTACGAGCATTTTGTCAAACTCCTCTTGGTGAATATTAGAGAACTTCCTATTTGGTCTATTGTTGTCAACACAACCAAACAGGATAAAAACCACTGCTATGTTTATTAAAACTTTCAAGTCTTTCATTTTTTCTATTCAAAAATTATACATTACCTTGCAAAGGTACTTAGAAAAATTGAGAGTAAGCAAAGTTTTGGAATTTTTCTTAGTTGGACAAGCTGAAAATCCTACTTTTCGAGCTGATTTTTGCAAAAAACGACAAGTAAAGACTTGTTGTTAGGTACATTTTGGGAACAACTGAACAACGTTGGTCGTAAATTCCCCTCAATCTCAACTACATATCATAACCCTTTCATATTCTCGGTAGAAGTGCACAGTATATCATATTTCATCGAATGGAGCATTAACGCCCTCTTGTATCACACGCTCATATTCCTCTTGGTTAAAAGTATAGCAACGGCATTCTTTTGCCCTTGACGTATCGAACTTTTCATTTCTTGATATTTGAAGATATTTATAAAGCCTACATATCTTTTCTGTTGCGGTATAACTATCAACGTAGTTCTTACATAGCAAACAGTTTGGTATATGAAACTTATCATATCCAAGATATTTGGCAAATTCATAGATACCAAAAGCAACTGGGGTATGGAAACAAACCTCGTATATTGAGTATGGGTTAGACTTCTTCAATTCTTTACAATTACAGCAGTCTTGATAGCAACGTGTCTTTCCAGATTTATAGAGGACGTACCGAGAGAACTCTATCTCCGTGTTCATGCTTTCATTCATATAATCAGAGTTCTTGAATCCATATATCTGGATTTTTGATTCTGAGATTTGGTCGTATTCATCATCTTTTTGCTTGTCTTCTATAAAACCATTTGTAATTATCTTGTCTATATCTGATTCGTCTTCTATGATACATTCGATAATTTTGTTTCCACTATGCAACTTTTCTTGTTCACTTGCGTGAGTGACACAAAACTCGATGTAAATTGGAGGTCTTTGTGGAACTGTCGAAGAAAACAATTTCAAATCAGAACGTCTTTTGATTCCGTCATACGCAACTTCTTGTTCACACCTATCATAGTAGTCTTTCAGATTGAAAAGCCTTCTTTCCTTAGTATAGCAATAGTCATACTTTACAAACTTACACTGATTCTCATTAGGGCAATATGACCTGTATTCAAAGTCAAGATAAAAGTGTTCTGCATTCTGAAATGCGTATTGTACACGTTCCTTGGCAAGAAGATGCAACATTGATTCGTATGCCAAATCGCATTCCGAGCCAGACTGATGCGCAAAATGGTGAACACGAACCAATCCGTTGTTTTTGGCAACCAAAGGCTCTTTACAGGCAGGGCAGATGCAGTTGCAATCTTGCCCTGTCTGTACCTCATCGACATTGACAAAACGACCATCATTGGAAATCGCATATATAAGCATATGCGATTCATGCCTACGTTGTATCTTCCTCATAACAGTATTTTAATAGAACCTTCTTATCCACCGCTTTGATGTTTCCATACCCCATTGCACATGCCATTGTCTTCCTGTCACCTTATCAAGAAGAATGAATTGGTACATATTCTTCGTGGGGTACAACTCAAAAGTTCCACAGCCAGAACCAAGGGACAAGTCATCGCTGTTGATTGTGACAGAACCTTCATTGTCACTATCCAACGACCACTGCAATTGGTCTATCTTGCCAGTTGCAGTGTCCAACTTCAAGAAGGTATAGATGTTTTCTGTAGGATATAACTTAAACCTATTCATACCATTTATCCTAAATTCAATGCCTTCTAACTGCTTTGAAATATAAGCGAGAGTGGAATCACACACATTGTTTTTAGTTGTTTGAGAATAACCATTTATTGTAATGGTAATCAACGAAATAAACAAAACAAATTTCTTCATGCTAATTCTTTTTTAGTTCAACAAATTCTATTTTATATCCCATTGCTTTAGCGATTTTTGATAAGACATCTATGCCTGCAGACTGTTTTCCTTGCTCAATCCTACACAAGTTCGCAGCGTCTATTCCTGTTAGCATAGAAAGAGTTTTAGCTTCTATTTTTTTCTCTTCCCTTATTTCCTTTATTCTATTTCCTATTCTGATGCGTTCTTCATTTTTTGACGTACCGACACCAAGGGGCATTTCTAAAGAATGTCTGAGAAACCATCCTGTAAACACACTGAACAGATCATCCTTAGGAGACAAGTCAGGCTTTTGTTTAACCAATGCATTTATAGCTTTAAGATAGTATTCTTGTGCTTGCATTGGAAATACACTGCTGAAAAGCAACGTTGTTGTCTCTCCTGTCGAATGTTGTAATCTTATCTCCGACTGGTTTTGTCCTTTTGCTACAAATTCAATGTTCTCTATCATAGATATGTAATTTTGGTGCAAAGGTAACAATATATCTTGAATTGGCAAATAAAACAATTAAAAAATTGGCATAAATAACAATTATATTTGATTTCCCCTTTTCAAACAAAGGGAAAAGAAGGAAATAAGGATGACAGATTTAAGCTGATGACTGACACCTAAGACCCATCTATTCATCTTTCACGGCAAATAGTCTATATCGCATTGTGTATGATGTGGGTTCAAACAACCCCATCGGAGGAGCAAAGCCAAGACTATTCAGTTCTTCCATAGTTACGACAGGAAACGCACAGTTGTAGAGTCAAGGCAAAATCCAGCCTCCAGTTATATCCAGTTGTCTTCACTTGCTATGTTTTGTTTGCAATCGGTCAAAATGCCGTGTTAATGAATGTGAACGGCGAAATCGCCATTTGAAGCCTAATTTACCTTACTGAACCATTGTCTTTGGATATTACACACAAGTTTGCTTCCTTGTCTCATTTTGGGAACAATTTTATTATCAAACTCGAAATTCTATACTGTTTATCAATGACTTATGAGGATATTGTGCGTTTCGGAGGAAATTGCCAAGTATGTCCCCATCATGGTCAAACTGTGTTACGCCATCGCAGGCGTGGTGGCTATCGTGGGCGCTATCTCGGTATATATCGCCATGAACAACGAGGAGCAGGACGTAAAGAAGAAGATCATGATGGTCGTGGGAGCCTGCATTTTCCTAATCGCTGCCGCACAAGCACTTCCGATGTTCTTCGGTCTCGGCGCATAAACCTCCCGCACGATGAAAGGCAAGGACGAACGTTATCCCGATTACCCGTTGTTCAAGGGTCTGCAACGGCCTTTGGAGTTCATGGGGATTCAGGGACGCTACATCTACTGGGCGGCAGCCACAGCGGGAGGAGCCGTTGCGGGCTTCATCCTCGGCTACTGCATCTTCGGTTTCGTGGCAGGACTCGTGCTGCTTGTCCTCGCCGTGGCTGTCGGTGGCGTTCTCATCGTCATGAAGCAGCGCAAGGGCTTGCACAGCAAGAAGAGTGACAACGGCATATTCATCTATGCCTATTCAAAGAAAGTGTAAATAAAAAAAAAGAGAATCCATTATGTCCAAGTGGAATGCTATCAATGATTGTAAGTGAATGGAGGTGGGGGCATCACGTATGAGGGTGCGCCCGCCTTTTTGCGATTATTATTCAAAGTAAAAGAACAATGACCCTATACATCATACTCATATTCTCAGCCATCTGCGTGGGCATGGCCATCAGTGTCAAGGCATTCGGCACGGGAGGCAAACGCAAGCGCATCTTCCAGGACATCTACTTCTCCATTGAGGAAGTGGATGGCATCGGTGTGCTCTATACCAAGACGGGCGAATACTCTGCTGTGCTGAAGATGGAGAACCCCGTGCAGAAATACTCTGCCAATATCGAGGCCTACTATGAGTTCACCCACCTCTTCGCCGCCCTTGCCCAGACCTTGGGCGAAGGTTATGCGTTGCATAAGCAGGACGTGTTTGTGAGGAAGGCGTTCAAGGAAGAGAATGGAGGGAACCATGAGTTTCTGAGCCAGAGCTACTTCCGCTATTTCAACGGCAGACCGTTTACCGACAGCGTCTGCTACCTGACCATCACACAGGAGAACAAGAAGAGCCGCCTGATGTCGTTCGACAACAAGAAATGGCGTGATTTCTTGGTGAAGATACGTAAGGTGCAAGACCAGTTGAGGGATGCTGGCGTGAAGTCCCGCTTCCTCGGCAAGGCAGAAGCCAGCGAGTATGTGGACCGTTTCTTCTCCATGAACTTCCGTGACAAGGTGGTGTCGATGACCAACTTCAAGGTGGATGACGAGACCATCGGCATGGGCGACCGTCGCTGCAAGGTGTATAGCCTTGTGGATGTCGATTGCGCCAACCTGCCGTCGGTCATCCGTCCCTACGCCAATATCGAGGTGAACAACACCTGTATGCCTGTTGACCTCGTGAGCATCGTCGATAGCGTGCCCGGTGCCGACTGCGTGGTATTCAACCAGATGGTGTTCGTGCCCAACCAGAAACGCGAGCTTGCCCTGCTCGACAAGAAGAAAAACCGCCACGCCTCCATGCCCAACCCCAGCAACCTGATGGCTGTGGAGGACATCAAGCGAGTGCAGGAGGTGATAGCGAGGGAGAGCAAGCAGCTCGTCTATACCCACTACAATCTCGTGGTGGCAGTGAGCGGTGACACCGACATACAGAAATGCACCAACCATCTTGAAAACTGCTTCTCGCGCATGGGCATCCACATCAGCAAACGAGCCTACAACCAGTTGGAGTTGTTCGTCAACTCCTTCCCCGGCAACTGTTATGGCATGAATGCCGACTACGACCGATTCCTCACCCTCGGCGATGCCGCCACCTGCCTGATGTACAAGGAGCGCATCGTGCATAATGAGGACACACCGCTGAAGATATACTACACCGACCGCCAGGGAGTGCCCGTAGCCATCGACATCACTGGAAAAGAGGGAAAGGAAAAGCTCACCGACAACTCCAACTTTTTCTGTTTGGGTCCTTCGGGAAGCGGTAAGTCGTTCCACATGGAGTTTTTGAGGTCAAAGCAGATGCAAACGGAAGCAAAAACTTAGCATATAAAACGCTGATAAACAGCGAACAAGTTTTAACAAGGAGCGATTTTGCCTATTGCCATTTCGTCCTTATTGGAGTAAATTTGTACCACATTTGTACCTCGAAAGGAGGGTCACATGGCTCGACAACCTTTCAACAGTGTGCAACAGTATTCAACAGCGTACAATAAAATTTCTTCGATAATGGACCGTCTAATGAAGCAGAATTTAACAGGTCAGACCAACTTGGATTGGGATTTGGCAGGCAAACAGTTCCTCACCATTGAGGAAGTGGCGAATCTACTGCAAGTAAGCAACAGAACCGTATATAATCTGATATACAAGGGAACGCTTCGGGCTTGCAGGATAACGTACCATATTACACTTATCACCAAAGAGGATTTCTTTTTGATGATTAAGGAAACAACCTACTGCAAGCGCAGCGTTTCACCATTCGCTAAACGTAGCAGAAAAACAGAAAAGAAAATGAAAGAAGAAAAACTGAATACAGAGAACGTTTCCATTTCCCAACAAGAGGGAAAGGAGAAGCCTAAAAGCAAAACAAGCAAGCGGAAACTCATTCCTGCAAGCAACTACAAACAGTCCGTACGTGACACATTCACAGAGGCGGAAAACGCAGGGGGCGACCTTTATACATTGGCAGAGATATGCCAAAAGTTCAATTATACCTATGGGCGGTTTTACAACCTCCGTATGCGGTACTCCATTCCATGTATCAAAGCCAACTCCACCAAATGCTTTCCGAAAGCGGAGGTAGACAAGGCGATGGCAGAGGAAACGGAACGTTTGGGAAAAGACCTTTCGGAACATTGGTACTCTTGCTTTGACATCATGCGCCTATTCGGTTTAGGCAAGACGCAAGTACGTAGGTTTGCACTTACTCATGGAGTAAGGACAAAACGTATCCACGGCAACAGGCTTTTTTACCTGAAAGCCGATTGGGATGCAGCTCGAAAGGATGCAGAAAAGAGGAGTACAAGCACGAAAAGCAAGCGTAAAGAATAACCCTTTTATAAACTGACACAGTAACAATAAACAAAATACATAACGATATGACAAACATTTGTACGAAAGTAACAGTAAGGAAACGCCCTATCAAGAATGGGCAATTGTCGCTCTATTTGGATTTCTATCCACCTGTAAAAAACCCAAAGACAGGCAAGACAACAAGACGTGAATATCTCGGCATCTATATTTATGCCAATCCGACAGAAAAGTTTGAAGCCGAGTTCAACAAGACAATGCTCCGCAATGCGGAACTAATTAAGTGCAAGAGGACGGAAGCCATCATCAATGAGGAGTTTGGCTTCCTTGACCGCAACAGGGGCAAGGAGAGTTTCTTAGATTATTTCCGCTCAAAGATGGCTGACGATGATAATTTCAGAAATTGGAACACCGCCTACAAACATTTTGAGAAATATTGCGGTGGCAGTTGCACCTTTGATGATTTGTCTTTGGATTATTGCCAAGGCTTCCTGACTTATCTGCTTTCTCTCACCACGCAGACCAAAGGTAAGATGATGGCATCGTCTGCCAACAATAACCTGAACAAGTTGAAGTGTGTCTTGCGCTTGGCTTATGAGGAGAAGCGTATCAGAGAGAATATCGCTCCACGGCTGAAACACGCAAAGGAAGCCAACACAAGGCGTGAGTTTCTGACCCTTGAAGAAGTAAAGATGCTTGCCAATACACCTTGTGAGAAGCCTGTCATTCGGACTGCCGCCCTGTTCTCCTGCCTTACAGGATTGCGTATCAGTGACATCATCCGCTTACAGTGGGAGAACATTGTAAAGGCTGCCGATGGCGGTTGGTGTATGCACATAGTAACCAAGAAAACGAGGATGGAAGCAGTACTGCCCTTGTCGGAGGAAGCACTCGCATTGTGCGGCGAGCGTTCAAGCGGACAGGTATTCAAAGGACTGACCCAAACCATACTCCCATTATACTTGAAAGACTGGATAAAGTCGGCAGGGATAACGAAGCACATCACATTCCATTGCTTTAGGCACACCTATGCGACCCTGCAACTTGCTGCAGGAACTGACCTTTATACCATATCCAAGATGCTTACTCATAGCAACGTGGGAACAACACAGGTATATGCCGATGTGGTAAATGACTTGAAGCGTAAGGCTTCCGAGCAAATCTCACTCAAATAACAATAACAAAAAGAAATAATCACATATGGATAACATAACTTTTGAACAGCTTCCTCAAGCGGTTTCTCTCTTGATAGAAAAGGTCGGACAGCTTTCGTCCAGAATTGAGGATGTCTTGAAAAAGACGACACCACAACAAACCGAATATCGCAGACCGCTTAACTTGGACGAAGTGGCTACCTTGCTTGACAAATCGGCTTACACCATCTATGCCATGACTTCCGAAAAGCGCATTCCATACCACAAGAGGGGCAACAAACTCTATTTTTTTGAAGATGAAATCATCCGATGGATTGAGCAGGGGGGAACGGCAGGAATAGGCACGGAAAGCGACTTTAACAGTCGGCTTGAAGAGTTGCGCAACGGCAAGAAACGCAAGCCAAGTTCCCTAACAAACAGATGACCATTGTACCACCCTAATATCATATATTATGTACAAGAATACAGAAAACATACACTACTGTACCATTCTCTCTGCTGAACAATGGAATTTTCTTTTGGACGGCAAATCATCCGTATTTAGATTGAGGTGCCTGCACAAGCTGATGACCGATGCGATACGCACGGAAACCTCTTATAGCATCAAGGGCATTCAGGTCACTTTGGAGGTGGGACAAGTAGCAGCTTCCGATGTGGAGTTATCAGTATACTTGGGCTGTAACCGCAAGACTGTCGGAAAACTCATTGACAGTTTTAACAGGCTGGGGATGCTGACCACCATGACCAACAACCGAACTTCCATACATACACTGCATTTTCTTACAGGGTGGTATGTGAACGGTGTCCTTATGACCAATCCTCATTATATCAAACCAACGGCTAACACCAATAGGCAAAATAGAGATATGCGGACACCTGTTTTCGATGGCGACAAGTCGGAAGATACTCACCTGCCAATTCAGAGTGGCAGCGAAAGCCCGATGCAGGATGCAGACAGCATGATTGCTGAAACAGCTCCATTTTCTTCTCCCTCTTGTTCGTCTGTTACATTTTCCGAAGCCGACAATAAGCAAAGTTTGGACGATTACACATTACCGCCAAATTTGATTTTAGAAGACGATAACGGCATTTCTGTCTAATTTTAGATATGGAGATAGTATGCGTAAAAAGAATGCCGCAGAAAGCCGATAAATGCCAAATAACGGTATGCAGAGAATTATCCTTGCCACAGGCATACATGTAAGCCAATGAACAGGTTTTAAGCGGTACTCCGTTGTCGTGGTTTGCTTGACAGGGCTTGCCCTGTATATAGCCCACTATAACTTCTCCGCTTCGCTCCCGAAGTTGTGGGCTCTCCCGAGGGGCTGGGCGTTGCCCCGTCCCACTTAGGGCGCTGCCCTAAGAACCCGGCAAGGGCTGTCAGCCCTATGCAACCCGACCAAAGAGTGACCCTCTCTTTGGAAACTCCGCTCATTGGTTTCCACCCCTGAGAACCCCGAGCAGGAAGTGACCCTCTCCCTGCACCCACCGATTAAGGCTCTGCCCTAATAACCCGATATTGGGAAACAACAACATAACAAATCAACCATAATGGCACAAAAGACATCCATCAATATTAAGCCTTGCAACACAGGCAGCAGTGAAGAGCATAACAGGCGAAAAGCCGAGTATCTTGCCCGTATCAACAAAGAAAGGCTCTACATACGCACCGACCTTATGGCTTCAAACGAAACATGGGTAGCACCTGAATTGGGCAATAGTTCATTGTCTGACCGCTATAATCAGATTGCTCAAATGGTAAAGGAAAAAACAGGTCGGGCAATGCAGACCAAAGACCGTGAGCGAGTGAACAAAAAGACTGGTAAGGTGACCATTGTGCGTGGCAGTACTCCACTTAAAGAGGGTGTAGTCGTAATCAATAATAATACGACAATGGAACAGTTGCTGCATTTCTGTGAGATGTGTAAGGAGCGTTGGGGTATCACACCCTTGCAAGTGTTCATCCACCGTGACGAAGGACATTACAGCAATCCGCAAGACCCTGCCACTTGGAAGCCTAATCTTCATGCCCATATCGTATGGGATTGGATGAACCATGAAACAGGCAAGTCTTGCAAGTTGGACGAGAAAGCCATGAGCGAGATGCAGACACTTTTGGCTGAGTGTTTGGAGATGGAAAGGGGCATCTCAAAAGAACTTACAGGTAAGAAGCATTTGGAGCGCACAGACTTCATTATCGCCAAGCAGAAGCAGGAAGCAGAGAAAGCCAAAGCTGAAAAAGAAGCCGCTCTATCTGCCAAAGAGAAAGCCGAAGCCGAGCGCAACTCCATTGAAAGTGAAAACAAGGTTAAAGCTGAACAAAGTGCGGCTCTTGACAGTGAGATTGCCGACAAGCAGAAAAAGCGTGATGAAATCCGCAAGAAAACGGTAGATGGTATTTTGGATAGTGTCGGCAGTTTGGTCGGAATTGGCAAAACCGCCACTCTTGAAAAGGAACACAAGCTGCTCACTCAGGAACTTGATCGCCTTAAAAAGGCGTTCAAACCAACGGTCAGCAAAGAAGTGGAAAAGCAGACAAAAGTATTGGCTTTTGAAAAGAAGAAAGCCGAAACGGAACGTGATAATGCCATTGCACAAATTCGCTCTCTTGCTTCGGAACGAGACAGGGCAGTTAGCCAACTTAACAGCCAAAACAAGAATGTACAGTTACGCATCAATAGTGCGGTCAGACTTGCCAATGAGGAGAAAGACAAGACCATCAACCGATTGCAATGTGAACTAAATTTACGCAAGCAGATTTTGGCTATCCTTGCCGATATGCTCTATGCTGCAAGCGATGTTTTCAAAAGAGCCATTGATGCGATTATTGCATACGGCACGGAAAAGTACAAATCTATTTTTGGTAATGATGAAGCCGCAGACATCAAGAATGTTATGCAGAGCTATGGCAATACCAAAGAACAGCAACAAGCTATTGGAACTTGGCTTTGCGACTATGCGGATAGCCGACAGACCTTAGATGAAATAAAACATCGGCAGACCTATAAAGAGGTTGCCGATGTTGCAGATGGTAAGTATGATTGGAAAATTCAAAGAGGACAAGATACAGGAATCTCAATGTGATATTCACTGAATTATTTGTCACTTCCAAATACTTTGCTGACAAACTTATATGCTCTTCTTTCACCTGTTTCAGGATGTGTCCAATCGGCATCCTTTGGAATAGATATGACAATGATGGCATACTTATAACAGACTTCTTCATCATCCAATATATCGTAGAAATCTTGGTCGGTCAAAGATACCCCTCTCATTGGATAACGCAACCCACTCCATGTGAAATCAATCTTAGCCTTGCCATAATCATTTTTATAAAGTCTGACATCTGAAACCAATAATATAGATTCAGACGGTTGAGTTACATTTTCCAGTTCGTCCTCTCTCAAATACGAATAACCGTTATTCCAAAAGCCATGATAGCCGTATTCCCTGAAAGCCTGCAAAACTCTCTTCATTGACTCAGTACCAATCTTTCTGCAAGAATGATTGTCAATCACCCAGTTCTCTTTTTGCTTACCCTGTGGCATCGGACGACCGTCAAACTCTATCACATCAAGCGGTTGGGCAAAATCAATCTCATGCCCTTGTACTGCACCAGCTTGACCGTCATCCCGTACAATACGAATCCACTCTTTAGGATTATCTAAATCAATGCCACCAGGGCATAATCCTCCGCTCTTGCAACTGACAGCAAGAAGAAAAACTCGCTTTCTCATTATAGGTTTCCTCCGAATTTAATATCGTTTCTAAATTTATCGAGAAGCATCTCGCTAAGAACTCTTCTATGGCACTTTTCGTTTGTCGGCTCAGAGCATAACAGCACAACATTTTCATACTTTCCAAACTCTTCAACAAAGTTGGAAATATTGGATTTGTATTCAAGTTGTTTCCTATATGCCACCTCAAATAATTTGTAATTCTTACTCATAGGACAAGACTTATCTCTAACCTCTTTCAGTAATTCCTTAGTAGGTGCCAAGTCCACACGGTGTTTATATTTACAGCCATTTGCCAATTCCGAAAGGAAATACGGTAAATCCTGCTCAAAAGCAAAACGTGATAATTGCCCATTAGGATTAAGTCGTACATCCACAAGGCAATCAATATTGTTCGCTTTGATGATTCCAAAAAACTCTTTTGCAGTTTTTTTTGTGAAGCCAATGTTGAATAAGTTAATCATAGTTCTCGGTATTATTGTAGTTAAACCTTTTCCATCCGTGTAATAAATTCCAATATCTATCGCAGAAGTCATAGATCTTTTCTTGCTCGGTATTTCCGAAATAATTATCAAGGATTTCTTCCTTGAACATCATATTCAGCACTTTTTTCTTTTCGCAAACAAAAATCTCAAGATGCTTATCCAAATCCGAGTTTGATATAAAGTGAATTCCACCATCAGGCTTTTCGACAATATGCCTTACTTCAAGCCAATCACCGTATCTTTGTTCAAGTGCTTTGCTCACCAAAAAATATCTGTGACAATCCATTGGTTTCTTTTCACTGCACATCAAGCACAATGTGTAATTTTTGTCATATGCATCTTCAATGCGTTTTAATCCGCTTACAAAATGCTCATCATGCCTAAATTTTCGAAAATCTACAATCTCATCTGAGCCAAGCAATTCTGTTTTCTCTGGACGATAACTTTTTGCTATGGGGAAAACCTCTTGCTCGAAGAATATGTCCGCTGCCTTAGAAAATACCTCTTGCTGACTATTGGCTTTGGCACCAATTTCCGGCATATTCATGTATGGTATGCCCAATTCCTTTCCTGCAATTTTCATATTGTCTGCATTACATTGTGGATATTGCTTGGAGAAGGGAACAGAACGCACATCTACTAAAAAGTTTATTCCATATCCTTTTAATGTTTGAAACATACGCTCAATTTCAATGTCAAAACCATTTTGAAACAGCGTATAACCCATTGTATAGATAATTTTCTTCATAATTACAACAATTTCAATCTTGTATTATTTTTCAACAGTTCTATACTACGCAAATCAAATTCTGAACTATAATATGAGTCAAAGTAATATACATTGAAAGCCTTTTTGCTTTTATGTATATTAAGAAGATGATTATAAAAACAAGGCTCATTCTCAAAATGCCTAAAAAAGACATCGCAACCTACAGGAACACTATCACCACTATCAGTAAATACTCGCCCATAATATTTGTTTATAAACTCCTGAATTTTTGTATTCTCATCATTGAATTGACAGGCAAACTGAAAACATTTTCTGGGAAAACTCTTTAATAAATATATGATAATAAATTCTTCTAAGCCAATCTCAAAATATCGACAACTTACTGCCCAATTAAGAATACTGCATATTGAACCATCTATGTCTGAATATGTAATGGCAGAACAAATACCTAAATTATCACCATTTGAACGATACATTTCAAAGAATAACGATTTGGTATTAGAAAAATCTATCGGTTCAGATACAAGCTTAAATTGGTTTGATTTTGCATACAGTTTTCTTGCCTGAATCTGGTTTATATCATCACTAACCTTGACAAGTAACTGCGGGAGATAACTTTTCTCACGTTCTTGCTGTAAGACCGCATATAATCGTTTACGACTTCTTGATTTCAATGAAAGCTCAAATCTATCAAAAGCACCACAAGTTAAAAGCAAAGTTAGAAGTTCATCATGATTATCCCAATCGGGCACAAACACCTCAGGCAAATTCTGTCTGACTTCTTCACGAACAATTTGGTTATCATCAATAAAGACACAAGCACTTGTTAATATTGATAACTTTTGTGCTATGGCTTTTATGTTTTTGCTCTTATCGTTATAATTAGCGACAATACAGTCTATTTGGCCTTTAAGAGGAAATTCCTCCTCATTGAGTCGGTCAATAGCGGACAGAACTTTTTCAATGTCATTGCGTGAGCATATTGCAATGTACAATCCCTGTTCTTTCGCTAAGGCTTGTATGAAACGCATAAATCCTACAAACGGAATTGCATCATTTGAACGGAGACTTTGTTTAATTGCATCGATACCATCTTCTGCAAGGGTTCCTTTCCATATCGTATCGTCTAGGTCAAGAATGATAGCTTTATACAAGGTCTTTGACTTGCATATAATCTGTGAAATGATTTGCATAACCAGTATTCCAACAATGGAAATTCCCGTTTTACTTGATAAATATATAGTTGATACAAGGTTTTCTATCTTGTATACAAGAAGTTCATCATTTGCGTTCCCTCTAATAGTATATTCTACCTGTATTTCATCTATGGTATCTTGCCCGTTGGATATTGTCACTTCAAAACCATACGTTTGCAATTTGCGAAGAAGAAAGGACAAATCATGGTCGTCTGTAGCAATAAAACCAGCAACACCACCTATATTAACTATGTAATTGCTTGTGATGAAGTTGCGAAATTGCCTTACATAGTTGTTGATATAAACATCTATGTATTTGTTAACTGGTGACTCTATTTCTGTCATAATCAAAACGTTGTCTCCCAGTCCCCGAAGACCTTATATTATTCTACACCAAAGCGTGGAACTGCGATGCCACGTCTAATTGGAGGTCGTATGAAAAACCTGTGTACGGATATGGAAATAGCAGCCCATGCTATAGCGTGAGAACCACTATGCCATCTCTTGTACACAATTGAAAGTTTCCTACGTTTCCAATCACAAGATAAGCATAACGCTTCTTTGATTTATCATATGTCTTAGCAAGAGTTACCTCTAACTAAATACAAAGATAGTGAAATTCCTGTGATGCACAGTTTTGTTCAGATAAAAATCAGTAATTTGATACTTATTTTATTGTCTGTTTGTACATATATTGGTTCATAATATGCTTAATATATTGATTTTCAGCATTAGTCAATAATTCTCCGACAAGTCTTTTGTGGATTTGGCTTCAAATCTACATACAGGCGATGAACCATAAAAATTCAAGCCAATTGTTAAAGTTTTGTTAAATTTTTCATCAAAAACCACTCTCTTTTTCCCTTTCTGTCTATACCTAAAAACGACCTTTATACTCTGTTTTACTCTGATACAATATTTGTACCTTTTTATTTGCATATAGCTGAATATCAATAGCTAAGATACTCTCATATCAATCCCACATGAACAGCGTGGTGCGCCAGTTGTGGGAGCAGAACACCGACATCGTCATGGTCGATACAGGTAACTCTTACGAGGGACTCTGCGAGTACGTGGGCGGCAAGTACATCGCCTATACGGAGGACAAGCCCATCACCATGAACCCCTTCAATATCAGCAAGCGGGAGCTGAACATTGAGAAGATAGACTTCCTGAAGAACCTGATACTGCTGATATGGAAAGGTTCGGATGTGCAGATACCCGAACTGGAGTTCCGTGTGGTGGAGCAGTTGGTGACGGAGTACTATGACTTCTACTTCAACGGCGTTCAGCCCTATTCGTCCTCACAGAAGGAGACACTGAGAAAGAACCTCTCCACCATGGAGAAGCGGCGCGGCACGGAGCTGACGCAGATACACGACAAGGTGGAGAAACTCATCAAGGGACTGGAGGATCGGCGCATGGCGTTGGCAGTGAAGACACTGTCGTTCGACTCGTTCTATGAGTTTGCCTGTGAGCGTCTCGACCAGATATGTATCGAAAACAACATCACCACCATCGACTGCGACAACTTCGCCTACATGCTCCAGAACTTCTACAAGGGCGGCAAGTACGACAAGATACTCAATGAGAATGTCGATAGCACCCTGTTCGATGAGACCTTCATCGTCTTCGAGGTGGATGCCATCAAGGAGAACAAGCAGCTGTTCCCCATCGTGACGCTCATCATCATGGACGTATTCCTGCAGAAGATGCGACTGAAGAAGAACCGCAAGTGCCTGGTCATCGAGGAGGCATGGCTGCGACATGTAAGTCTTGTATATGATTGTTTAACATTCCATTCCACGCGCTGGA
>OHVP01000113.1_pt1 | contig 21661 bp, 38 predicted proteins | sample 1579521 | NCBI WGS metagenome assembly OHVP01 (sample SAMEA3882523, study PRJEB24775) | human gut metagenome | biome: human-associated habitat; feature: intestine environment; material: feces | place: Netherlands | collected 2009/2010
ATGTGGTTTACTTTTTCAGCATCAGTCCAGCTTTCGTGATGAACAGGCTTAACATACTCACTGAAAAGGATTGCGCCAGAGCCGTCAATGATAGAAAGCTGAAGGATTTCATCGTCATAGCGATTCAGTCCTGTTGTTTCTGTATCAAGACAAATAATGTTCATTAGATCACTTCCTTTATTCAGTTTTATCCCAACCAACCTTCTTGACTAGCTGCTTCATATATTCTTTGATTCTTTCACGGCTTACAGCTGGTAAAGACACATACATTTCAACAAGTGCCTTGTCAAAATCGTTCAAATCATACTGCGCGCACAATTCATCAACGATTGTCTGCGGCAGATCGTCAAACATTTCCCCTTCGCCATACATCAAATAATCATAATTCACATTGTATTCGCGACAGATCGCCTTCGACATTTGTTCAGTTAAGTTTCGATTATTGTTTTCGATGGCTGATATTGCACCCTTTTTCACGCCTAACTTTTCCCCGAACTTTTCAAGCGTCAAGTCCAGCATTTTGCGAATTTCCTTTACGCGTTCGCCTTGCGTCATGGTCAACACCTCACTTTCTTATTCATAGAATAGCACGAACAATATAAAAGGTCAATAAAAAAGTTCGCAGAGTAGACAAAAAACTATTGACAAGGTTTGCAATGTAGAATATAATGTCTACAGAGTAGAGAATAAACAACAGAAGGGAGCAAACAACATGGCAAAGAAAAATGAATTTTGTGTAAACGATAAAAAACGAGGAAGCTGCTGGGGCGAAGTCAAGACATGGGATGAAATAAAGGAAATGACCGACAGTGCAGACCTTCAGGAAAGCAAAATGATGGGCGTGCTTGAAGACTGGAACGGCAAGCGATACGCATGGATCAGAAATGACAATGAAAGCGAAAACTATTTTGTTGAGATATAGAAGGGAGCGAAAACAATGGAAATCAGATCGGAAGAACAGAATTTCAGCACATACAGAAGATTTTGCTTTGCAGGGGAAGAAGACGGAAATGTCGGCGTTGTTGAAATAGAAATCAGATGCAAGGAAACGGTCACAAGCGAGATAGCAAGAAAACTGGACGAACTTGCGACAGCAGCGCAGCAGAAAGCAAAAGAAATTATTGAGGGGCAGGAAGCCCCCCAACAATTCAAGCCAGAAGAAGGCAAGACAGCCGCATTGGTTGATGAATGGATCAATCAGTTTGGTCAGAATTGCGAGCATCTTCGATCTGCTGATGGTAGTCCTTCAAAATCTGAACAGTAGTAAAAGCAGAAACCTTCGCAATCAGTTCAAGTTGCTTCGATAAAGAATCGGATTCAGGAAACTTGTCGCGGAGGTCTTCGGAGGACTTCAAAGCGTTTTCGACAGCATTAAGATACAGCTTGTCAAAATCAATATTCATATTTCTTCACTTCCTTCCCTGTTTGAAATGGTGGTACATCTCAATTATAAGGAGTGAAGAAGAAAAGGACAACAAAAGAAATCGTATAAACATTACACGAAGGGAGGAAACAACATGGCAGCAGTCACAAACGAAAAGAAGAACCTGAACAGCCAGACTGAAGATGTCAGCGAATTTATTAAGCTGCTGAAGCAGATGTCTGACAGCGACAGAATGGTCATCAAAGGGATGATGCTGTGGGCGACAGGGGAAAACAGACCAGTAAAAACAGCCTGAAAAGGCATAGGATGTCCCCGACAGAAATGTCGGGGAGTAAATGAAAGGAAAGTACAACATGAACACAAAAGGAAAGATTGATTTTACAAAGACAGATAACATTCAGTTTATTGAAGAAGTAGCCAGCGAGATCAGCAAGGAAGACAAGAACTGGCAGTGGGAAGCAAGAGAGATAAAACAGCATAGCTTGTTGCTGTGGTGGGAATATCTGGAAGACGAAAAACAGGAAGGCTTCAGGATTGAATATGACGAAGCTGAAGAAGTATTCAGCGTATATGACGAATGGGACAACGACATCACATATGAACTGGAAGACACACTTGACCTGAAAAGTACGATGCGAAGTGTGTTCTGGTATGCATCAAGCAGATATTAAGAAGGGCGGTGCAGCAGTATGACAAAACAGAATTTATTCACAGAAGAAGAACTAGCAAAGGTTACGGACGAAGCAGAAAGAAAGCATCTGATCGAGTGCGCACAGGATCAGTCAAAGATTGATTTGCGGTATATGAAGATCATGGACAAATATGACTTGTGGGAAAAAGGGAAGCGCAGCAGATACTTCCACGCAACAACACATGAAAATGCAGAAAAGATCATGCAGGACGGAGTGATCCGAAAAGGAATGGACGGCGGCGTGTATATCTGCAAACAGCCACTTGAAGCAGCGAGATTTGTTGCGATCCGCGGACATGAAACAGGAACGATCTTTGAAGTCGAACTGGAAGAAAGGAAGATTGTGGAAGCACACGATCACAACGAAGCCTTATTCGGCTGCAAAGCATATATGCACATGGAAGCTATGAAAGAGATACCAGACAAATATTTTGAACTTGCGATATGCGATCCACCATACGGAATCGGGATTGACGGACAACATAGAAGCTTTTCAAAGAATCCGAAACACAACAGAAAAGAACACAAGCAGAAAAGCTGGGACAAGTCAATTCCTGACGAAAGCTATTTCAGGGAACTGGAAAGAATATCGATCAATCAGATCATATGGGGGGGGGAACTACTTTGTCGAACATCTACACAAGGGGACAAAGGGCTGGATCGTATGGGACAAAGACTACTTCACAGAAGCAGACAAGAGAATCAGAAACGAACAGGCACAGATGTCAATATTTGATTTTATGAAATAGAACAGGAGGAAACACAATGGCGAACATAGATGTCATGTACAGCAGCAAGACGGATCAGTGGGCTACGCCCGAAGACTTTTTTGAAGAACTGGACAAAGAATTTCATTTTGACCTTGATCCATGTGCTGACGAAACAAATCACAAATGTGAACATTATTTCACGAAAGAACAAAATGGACTGAAACAGGACTGGGGGGGGCATCGCGTCTTTTGCAATCCACCATACGGCAGAGCAATCACAGACTGGGTGGAAAAGTCCTTCAGGGAAGGAACGAAAGACAACACGATCGTTGTTATGCTTATACCAGCAAGAACAGACACGCGATATTTCCACGACTTTATACAGCATAGATCAGAAGTCAGATTTGTCAAAGGTCGCCTGAAGTTCGGGAACAGTAAACAAGCAGCCCCATTCCCTTCGATGGTTGTTATATTCAGGGGTGCAGGAATGTGAAAGGAAAAGAGAAGATGAAGACAAATGAAGTGATTTACATATCAGGAGCGATCAGCGGAACATCTGACTACATGGAAAGATTTGAAAAGGCTGAAGCGTTCCTGAAGGGCAAAGGGTACAAAGTTATCAATCCAGCAAAAGTGATGTGTCCGCTTGATGGCGTTCTGGGCTACGAAGACATGATGGACATTGACATGATGCTGATTGACAGGGCTGACATCATATTCATGCTGAAGGGCTGGCGCGAAAGCAAAGGAGCAAACAGAGAATATGGACTGGCTATGGGAAAAGAAAAGATTGTCATTGAAGAAGAAGACGGCGATCTGATCAAGTCGATGCTTATGAGATAGACACAGAAGGGAGAAAGAGCAATGAAACCAGATGCAAGAAGAATATTTGAAGCAATAGCAATGATCCTGTCGAACAGGAATGATGGAATCAGGGTGCAGCTGTCAGAGATTAAGACAAAGGCAGCGAAAGCATCTTGAAGGGCAAAAAAGAAAGCCTTCGGACTAGCTTGGCGGCTTCCGAAGGCGATCCCGATTGTGACTTTTAAAGGTCTGCACATCTAATAAATATTATACAGCAGACCTTGAAGAAAGTCAATAAAATCGGCGTTTTCAAGCGGCTTCGCGTCCTTGTAATAGATAGTAACAAATCAAAGAAATATATAAATATCTATAACAGGAGCGACAGAGCATGGGAAGAAGAAGGAAAGCTGTATACATAGAATACGACTATGAAGCAGCCTACCAGAAAGCATTGACAGACATGGAAGAAGACAACATGGAACGAATGCTGAAGGAAGGGCGCGTCAGATCACTGTATGCAACCAAAGAGATCAGAGCAGGGGAACAGATGGATGTTGAAATATATCCAGAGTTCAGAAGAAGTGAAAGGGAGCAGATACCAGACGAAGCGAAGAAAGCAAGGCAGAGAAAAGCACAACGCAACCTGAATGAAAAGAACAGCAGGAAGGAATGCGAACGGACGATCAATGCGAACTTCGGGAACGATGACATCTGGGGAACATTGACATACACAGACGACAATATGCCGAACAGCATGAAAGAAGCGCAGCATGACATGACACTGTACATCGGGCTGCTGAATTACGAACGAAAGAAGATGGGGCTTGCAAAGCTGCGTTATGTGTATGTGACAGAGTGTTCAGACAAGGGACGCTGGCATCATCACTTTGTATGCGATGGCGACATGGGACTGGAAGCAGTCGAAGAAAAGTGGAAGAAGGGGCGCAGAAATCAGGTGCGCAGGCTTCAGAAGGATGAACACGGACTGTCAGGAATGGCAAAGTACATCACGAAACAGAAGCACCCTGAAAAGAAAGGCAAAGAGCCGAAACCAGTTGAAAAGTATCAGAAGGCATGGAAAGCCAGCAAGGGACTGAAAAAGCCTGAAGTGAAGAAGAATCACTATAAATTCAAGCAGAAGGACGTTGATGAAATTGTCACAGGCAGATGCGATCTGGAAGACAAGCTGAAGAAATGGTATGCAGCAGACGGATACAAGCTGACATCGTATGAAGTCAGATATAACAACATGAATGGCAGATTTTACATATACGCAAAGATGTACAAGCCAGAGGAAGGAGGACAAAAAAAGAGTGGCAAGCAGAAAAATAAAGCTAAACCGAAGACAAAGAAGAAGACGCAGACGAAGAAGACAGCTGATCAATGCAGCAGTTGAAGCCGTTCAGGGCATCAAGGGAATATTCCGAAGACTGGGCGCGCTGATCAGCAGAAAACCAAAGCTGTCAGCAACAATCCTGATTGCATTCCTGATCCTATATGCGGCAGTGATGGAAGTGCTTGCATTCAGGGGGGATGATGACGAAAGGCGACACAGTGACGGAACATACAGAAACAACACAAGCAGCAGAACCGACAGAAAGTGACCTGAATGCGGTTGAATATCCATTCAATACAATGTCACAGGATTGGAGTGGCGAAGACATGGAAGGCTTCTGCTATCACGAAATCACTGACGAATGCAAGGCAGCAGGCGGCACATTCCCGATCATGGCGCAGATATATACATACATCGTCTGTGAAAATTATGGCGTTGACTATGAAATGGTGTTCGCCCTGATCGAGAGGGAAAGCGAATGCAGATGGAACGCTTCAGGCGATGGCGGCACATCATGGGGATATATGCAGATAGCGCAGAAATGGCACAAAGAAAGAATGCAACGCCTGAACTGCACTGATCTGACAAATCCATATCAGAATGTGACAGTCGGCATTGATTACCTGAAGGAGATTCAGGACAGCTTGCAGGAAGTTCCAGAAGATGTGCGTCCATATTATGTGCTGGCAATTTACAACTACGGAGCAAAGGGAGCGAAAGAAAATCTTTTCAATCATGGCGTGTTCAAATACACATACAACACAGAGATCATGGAAAGAGCAGCACAGCTGAAAGCAGAGAAAGCAAAGAAGGAGGAACAAAAGTGAACAACAGTGACAGATTGAACCTGAACGCGGTCATCACGAACGCTGAAATATATGCAGTGAACGTGATCAAGACAAGACTTGAAGCGTCAGGCATCAAGGAAGGAACAACCGACTACAAGATCATAATTGCAAGGACAGCGGACTTGCTTGTGCATCACAAAGAAGAAGTGCGCGACATGTACAAGAAGAACAAAGCACTGCTTCAACGCTGGATCATCGGAGAAACGCACATGGAAGACCTGAAAGCATTCAGGAAGATGCAGAAGTTCGGATTCACAGGCGACATCGTGGAAGACATGAAGAAGGTGGGTGCGGATAGATGAACATGAGATATGCAAGAAGGTCTGAAGACACCGAACAGATCAATGTGATCAGCTGGGCGGCATGGCAAGAAGGGAAATATCCTGAATTGAAGTGGCTGCATCATATCCCGAACGGCGGCAGCAGGGGAAAAGCAGAAGCCATCAAGTTCAAACAGATGGGCGTGAAGTCAGGCGTTTCTGATTTGTGCTTGCCATATCCGAAGGGAATATATTGCGGACTGTACATCGAAATGAAATACGACAAGGGAAGACACCAGCCGTCACAGAAAGAGTTCTTGACCGATATGGCGGCAGCAGGACACTATGTTGCGACATGCTACACAGCGGAAGAAGCGATCAAAGTCATTGAAGAATATGTCAATCTGATTGACGGAAGCGGAATCAAAGCAATGTTCATTGAAGGAGAAAACAAAGCAATGATGTCAGTCCAGAACAACAGCGTATGGAAAGACGGCGAAGTGAAACCGCTGAAGGTGTAGGACATGAACGGATATGCGGCAGCAGTCAGACAGTTTTATGACATATACAGACCGATTGCAAGGAAGTACGGACTGCGAATGTCAAGCCACACTTCAATATATGACGATGGATGGATAAAGATATATAAAGGCGAAGGAGCAGACAGACAACAGATCATCAAGATTGAAGAAGCGAACGACACAGACCTATACGACAGGGCAAGGGAAGCAGTGATCAGCTGGGAGAACAGCAAGAAGGAAAGAAATGCAAGACGATAGGAAAGCGCATCAAATCACATTGCAGGAACTTGGGATCATACCGAAAGAGCCAGAGCGAAAAGAAGAAGTCAGAAAACAATATGCTTCTCCTTGCGGCGGTTGCGTGTGTAGCCACTGCGCAAACAATGTGGAAACGCCAGACACATGCACAGGAGAAATGAAAGAACCTTGCTTCACATGTGACTATTGCAAGCATTATGACGGAAAAGGAACAGACAGGCGACTTCAAGATTGTGACAAATACATTGTGACGGACGAACACGCGAGAAGGTTAAGAAGACACATGAAAATAATAAACAGGAGGAAAGCACATCAATGAAAATAATAGCAGTAATGAATCAAAAAGGCGGCATCGGAAAGACAATGACCGCAGCAGCTATCGCCTACATAATGGGCGAAGAAAAAGGAAAGAAAGTATTGATCTGCGATGCAGACCAGCAGGGGAACGTGTCACTTTTATATGACAGATTCGATCCTGAAGGACAGGGAATGTCGGAACTGCTTGAAAATCATCAGGCAGCAGGCGGCGAATATTCGACAACAGACCTGATCCAGACGACACCATATGGGAACATCGACATCATACCAGCGAACGGATATTTGATGCGAACAAATATGTTGCTGCTTCAGGAAGATGGAGAAGATCAGATCCTTCGATTCGCGGCGGCAATGAACGAAGTCAGAACAGTATATGACTATTGCATTGTTGACTGTTGATTGCTTATGGACATGACAGTCACAAATGTGATGATTGCAGCAGACCTTGTGATCGTGCCTGTCAAGATCGGAGGGTTTGAGATTGAAGCAGCATCGAACATGGACAGTCAGCTGGCATCGTTCAGAAGCGTCAATCCCGACATTCGCATGAAGGTGTTGATGACGATGCGCCAGAAGAATCAGACAACACTTCAGGTTGAAGAATGGCTGAAGACACAGTCAGGACATGACTGCTTCGCAACAGCAATCAGGCGTTCAATAATCGCAGAGAAGTCAACAGTCGCACAAGTACCACTTCCGAAGTTTTCAAAGAACTGCATCGTGACGCAGGACTATCGTGCGGCAACGTATGAACTTATGAAGGAGGTATGAAGAACATGGAAGTCAAAGGACAGGTCACAATCAGCATTGACGACTTTGAAAAGCTGAAGGCGGCAGCAGACGCGAAGGAATATGCAGAAAACCAGCTGGAAGCGTTCAGGGACAGGATGACACAATTCTATGAACTGGACGACACAGACTTCTGGAAGCGTATAAAAGAGATTGACAGCACACCGAACATGTCGGACAGGCAGATCGGGAAAGCAATAAGCGAAGCCAGAAAGACACTGAAGATCGTGATTGATACAGACAAGCTGAAGAAGCAGATCAGGGCATCAATAAACAAAAAGGCATACAAAGACGATGATTCACACATTGACCTGAAGAACACGACAGACAATGAACTGGATGCAATAGAAATATGCTTCAAAGAGAAGGAGGACTGAAGATGGCGTGGAATGTAATGGAGCAGCTAAACAAAAACGCACAGAAGGCAGCAGTCGGCGATGAAACACCGAAGGCAAGATTCAGGACGAAAGACATCAACATCAAAAAGCTGTACAGCAACGACAAGAACTTCTATTCGGTCACAGACATTGAACCGCTTGCGCAGAAGATTTTACTTGTCGGGCTGATTGAAAATCTTGAAGTTGTTCACGATCCTTGCGATCACGGCGAATATAGGATCACAGCAGGCGAAAGAAGATGGCGCGCACTGAAGCTGCTTGTGGAACAAGGCTATACAGATTTTGAAATGGTAACGTGTCAGATTCAGACACCAGCGTCAGCAGATGAAGAAATGCTGCGCCTGATCATTGCGAATGATTATCGAAACAAGACAGTCGCAGACATTCTGGAAGAAGAAAAGCAGCTGAAAGACATATTGCAGCGAATGAAACAGGAAGGAAAGACAGTCAAAGGCTATAAACTTGACAGCGGTCGCCTTCGTGATGTTATCGCGAAGATGCTTCAAATGCCAGCGACAAAGATCGCACAGATTGAGAGTATCAACAAGCACTTGATCCCTGAATTTGCTGAAGAACTGAAAGAAGGTCGTCTGACATTTTCTGCTGCCTATGAGATCAGCGGAATGAATGAAGAAGCACAGGCAGAAATGCTGGAACGCTATCAGGAAAACGGATTGACTTTCAAAGAGGTTAAAGAGATCAAGAAGCAGCAGGAAGAAAAGGCAGCATCAGAACAGATTGAAAGTCAAATGACACTGGACGATGAAGGACAGCTTGCAGATGATGGCGAAGACATCGAAGAAGCAGAAGACGATGCGGACAATCAGGACAAAGAAGAATGGGAAGATGCACACCCAGAAAGCATCACATCGCTGTGTTATAGCTGCCAGAGATATTCAGAATGCAATGTGAAGACAGGAACATGTCAAAGATGCGATCAGTATGTGAATAAGGCAGAAGCCGAAAAGACCGAAGAAGAAAGATACAACGAAGAACAGGACGCGATTGACAGAGAAACAGCAAAGAAACTTCGCGAGAAGGCAGACGAAGAAAAGATGCAGCAGCTTCCTTCGCAACAGGAAAAGAAAGTGCATGACGTGAAACTGGGGACAACATTCTTTGATGATGTCAAAACAGGGCGCAAGACATTTGAATTGCGAAAGAATGACCGCGGATATAAAGAAGGCGACATAATCGTGATGCACGAATACAAGGACGGAACAACGACAGGCAGAACAATCGAAAAGAAAATTGTGTACATGCTGGAAGACTTCACAGGGCTTGAAGACGGCTATTGCATTTTAGGACTGGGAGAAGTAAAGGCAGGCGAAGAATAATGAGAAACAGACCAGAAACGACAAAGATGCTGTCATTGTCAGTAGAAAAACACATAAATCCGTATAACGATACAAGAATATACTGGGCGCGTGAAGTGACCTTTGATTATTCAACATCAAAAGGGAAACGCGTTGACTATATGCTTTTTAAGCCAAAGAACAACACACCTTCAGGAATTGAAAAAGGCGACTTTTATTGCTACGAAGTGAAGTCATCGGTTGAAGACTTCCATTCAAAAAACGGGCACAACTTTCTGGGCGACTTTAATTATTATGTAATGCCTGAAGAAGTATATGCAGCAGTGAGCAATGAAGTTCCATACAATGTCGGTGTGTATGTTCCTGACGGATTGAACCACAAAGGGACATGCTACGACTTGAAGTGTATCAGGAAGGCAAGAAGAAAAGACAGGGACAGATCAGTTCAAGAAATGCTGCTAATGATGTTTAGATCGGCAGCGAGGGACAGGAGGAAGGACAATGGAATTTTGCAGATGGTATGACAAACAGTTTGAAGATGTATCAGAACACGAACAGGAGCAGTGCGAAGAAAATGGTCAGGATTGCAGGACATGTCCTGACCTGATCGCAGACAGCAAACAGGCGGCAGCAGTCGCAGCAGATTATATTGACAATCCAGTAATGGAGTTTGGAGCATAGGAGGAAAAGCAGATGCAGGACAGCAAAGAAGTGAGAGAAATGGCGAAAACATTCAGAGAAGCAGCAGACGTTCTGGAGGAAATGGCAGACTTCGCAGAAAACCGCAAGGAAATGACAAAAGAGGAAAAGGAAAGCAAGGAAGAAGAACTTCTGGGAAGATTTGCAGCGAAAATGATTAAGATTCAGCGATTCAGCTAATTGCAGGAAGGGGAAGCAGTATGAATGAAATAATCTGTAACAAATGCAACACAACATTCACACCTGACATGATAGAGATTCAGAAAAAAGTGATCACGCAGGATGAACATGGGGATGATGCGATCGAACAGTATTATGAATGCCCGATCTGCGGCGCACATTACACGATCACGATTATGGACAGAGTACAGCGCATAGCAGTCCAGAAGCGCAGACAGTACCAGACAGCAATCCAGAACGCAATCAGGGCAAGAAAGCCAGCAAGAGCGCAGACCTACAAAGACAAGGAAAGAGAACTTGCAGACGACATTCAGGCACGCGCAAAGATGCTGAAGGAAAAATATGGAGAATATACGGAGGAATAAAAAGCATGTACGAACATTTCACAAGACAACAGCAGCAGTTCGATGTCAGACGCGGCGATGTGTATTATATCAATAACAACAGAGGGCAGAGAGGAAACGAGATCAGGAAGGACAGACCAGCGGTCATTGTATCAGCTGACTTCCTGAACAAACACAGCGGTGATGTGGTCGTTGTGTTCCTGACATCACAGCCGAAGAAGGACATGTCAACGCATGTGACGATCAGAACGACTGGAAGAGTGTCGGAAGCACTATGCGAACAGCCGACAACAATCAGCGTGGAAAGATTAAACAACAGAATCGGCAGTGTGACAGAAAGAGAAATGCAGCAGATAGACATTGCGCTTCAGATAGCTTTGAATTTGGATGCAGGAGCAAACACACAGCCAGAACCCGAAAATCAATCGGGGGGGGGGCATCACACAGCAGCGATGATGCAGTTGAAAGCGAACACGATTGCATCATACGACTTGAAGCAGAACGCAACACATACAAGAAACTTTATGAAGACATTATGAACCGAAGGAGATAGAAAAACATGCAAAGTATATGGATTGAACAGGCGATTAGCAATCTGGGTGGAATTATCGTGATTATATTGCAGCTGGGATTCATTGCAGTCCTGACAGCACTGATCATCCTGATTGTTACAGAGATAATCAAGGCAGCAGTCAAAGGAATCAAAGAGCAAAAAGGAGCAAAGAAGAATGAATAAGGTCATATTGATGGGAAGGCTGACAAGGGATGCACAGACACGATATACAGAAGGCACAGAGTCTATGGCAATATCACGATTCACACTTGCAGTTGACAGGAGAACACAAAGAAATCAGGAAGGACAGTCAGCTGACTTCATTTCCTGTGTTGCATTCGGAAAGACAGGACAGTTCTTCGAGAAGTACGGACAGCAAGGGACAAAGTTTGCAATCGAAGGACGCATTCAGACTGGAAGCTATACAAACAGAGAGGGACAAAAGGTCTACACAACAGATGTCGTCATTGAAACGGCTGAATTTGCAGAAAGCAAAGCGGCAGCAGGAGAGAACCAGCAAAGACCACAGCCAACACCAGACAACGGCGATGGCTTTATGACCATACCAGACGGCATTGACGATGAATTGCCTTTTACATAAAGGAGCAGGAAGGAGTGAAAGACGTGAAACTGAAGGGATACGCAACAAAGATAAAAAACAGGCTTATGGGGCAGAATACAAAGCCACAGAAGGAAGAAAAAGACGATCTGTCAGAGAAAATCGCAGAACGTACACAAGAACTGATTGCGGAAGATAGACAGGAAGCTATCAGGGCAGCAGTTGTGGAAGCACCTGAACCAGAAGAAACAACAGAGCCGCAAAAAGAAGAAAGAAATATCAATGCAGATGTGATGAAGCTGGCAGCAGCCACAAGAGGATTGAAGATTGATCCTGAATGGACAAGAGAAGAAACAATCAAAGCTATATCAGAATACAGCGCACTTTCTGAAGAGGAAATTGAAGCATTGCTTGAATCGACAACAAAGTTCGCGCAGGAAACAGGGCAGAAAATAGCAAAGAGCATCACAGAAGCGTTTGAAAGACTGAAGCCAGCGTTTGAACAGGTAGGAAAAGCAATCGCAGAAGCATTCAGGAAGACAAAGTGGACAGGATTGCAGCTGCGCAAGGAACTGATCAGCAACAACAGGCGCAAAATGAAAGGAATGCCGATGATCAGGGCGAAGGCACTTGAAAAAGCAAGAAAGAATAAAAGGCGAAAGCCTAAGAAGTAGGGAAGAAGGTGTGCAATGTGCAAAATAGCGATGAAACACAGCAGGACATGACGGAAGCAATCAGGATCGCGGTGCGAAGGGCATTTGCTGAAGTCAGAATCGAAGAAAAGAGGGCAGAGAAGAAGAAAACACTGTATAACACACGAAGATTGATGGAATCATACATAGATTTGAAAAAATACATCAATAATGCAATTACGGAGGAAGAAGAAGTCACAGAAGCGGCATACAGCGTCCTGAAGGGCGAAAATGCGAAGCTGAAATCTGTCAAGGAAGCGAAAATGGTCACAGCGATGATGATTATTAACATTGACAGGGCATTGACCGAACTGGAAACCGAAAGCAGGAAAGAAGGCACATTGTACAAGTATGAAGCGTTCAGAATGCACTATATTGACGGACTGACCTTTGAAGAAATTGCGGATCAGCTTGATTGCGGAAAAAACAGCCCTTCAAACTGGTGCAAGGCGATTTTGAAGAAAATGTCTGTCAAATTATTCGGAATTAACGGAATTTGAAAAAAGGCGATCTGAAAAAGGCTTTTTTCGAGGGAAACGACAACGAAAGCATGGGAAAAGCGTGGGAAAAGTGAGGGTTTTTATAGGGGACATCCTAAAGTAAAATAGTATCGTGAAATGTTGTACAGAAAGACCGAAACAGCACAGAAGTGTTGAATCGGTCTTTTTTATTGCATTTCTGCCCTCTTATTTGCGGAATGTGGGTGCTTATATAAGGGCATCCACAGGAAGCATTAAAACAAGGCTTTATATAGGGGCATACCTGACAGGGGCGCATATATAGGGCATATATAAGGGGTATATATAAGCGGCTGCATATAGAGCCTATACAGACGGATATATGAAGCATATGCAGCAGTAGGAAGGTGGTGCAAGGGTTTGTTATTTCACAAGTGCAGATGTGGGGCTTTAATACCACAGAATATAGCTGAATGTGAAGCCTGTGCAGCGAAGGCAGCAGGGCAGCAGTCAAGACACATGGAATACAACAAACACCGAAGAAACAAGAAGACAGCAGCCTTCTATGTATCAAGTGAGTGGAGGAAGACAAGAGCCGAAACAATCAGGAGGTTTGATGGCGTTGATATATATGCCTTCTATGTGCTGCATGTAATACAGACAGCTGACATGGTGCATCATATCACACCTATTGAAGACGACTGGAACAGACGACTTGATGCAACCAATCTGATCCCATTGAGCAATCACAGCCATGGAATCATTGAAGCCTTGTACAGCAAGGATGAACAGACAAAAAAAGCGACACAAAAGATGTTGTATGACCTGAAAGAACGCCACTGGAAGGCGACAGGGGGAGTATGAAAAAGTATCGGGTTAAGTTTATTTAGTCGCGTTTTCCCTATTCCGTGGAGAAAACTCCCCACGGAAAATCCAGATCAGGGCATCCAAAAAGGGTGCGTGTCAGATTCTGACACACCGCAAGGAAACCAGCAAAGAAGGGAGGCAGGACAACGACAGCCGATCGCGCTGGTGCAGGCAAAAGGAAAAAAACACCTGACAAAAGCAGAAATTGAAGAACGTCAGCGAACAGAAGTGAAAGCGGCTGCGGATAAAGTGACAGCACCGCAATACTTATCGCCGACACAGAAAAGAACCTTCAAAAAAATCGTGAAGGAACTTCGTGCGATTGACCTTATATCAAACCTTGATGTTGATGCACTTGCAAGACTGGTCATCGCACAAGAAAAATACATCGCAGTCACGCAAGAACTGAACAGACAACCGATCATGGTGGAAATTGAGATCGCAACAAAGCAGCTGGATGAATACGGACAGCCAGTGAAGATCAGAAAAGAAGTCGTGAACGGAGAAGTGGAAAGACTTGCGCTACTTCAAGACAGATATTTCAAACAATGTCGTCAGGGGGCTGCGGACTTCGGACTGACAGTGTCAAGCCGCTGTCGCCTTGTAGTACCAAAAGCAGACAAGGAAACGCCGAAAGAAAACAAGTTCGCGAAATTTGCATAAGGCGAACGCATGACAACAGATAGAACTACACAATACGCGCTGGATGTCCTTGCGGACAAGATTGTTGCTGGCGATCTGGTCAAAGCAGCATGTCAAAGACATATAGACGACATGAAAGCGGCTGAAGCTGCGCCATATCGCTATTACTTTGATGTTGAAGAAGCTGAAAGGATCATTGACTTCGCAGAAACACTGACCATTGCGGAAGGCGAAGAAGAACAGCCAGTGACAGCATATCCGTTTCAGTGCTTCATTTTGGGAAGCCTGAACGGATGGAGAACTAAAGACGGACATCACAGACGATTCAGAACCAGTTATATACAACTGGGACGACAGAACGGCAAGTCATTCCTGAATGGTATTCTGGCGGCTTATTACGGCAATTTTGACAAGTACAAATATGGTCAGATCTACTGTACGGCTACAAAAAAAGATCAGGCAATGATTGTCTTCAACGAAATTGTGAAGTTCATAAATTCTGACAGCGATTTGTCGGAGTGCTTCAAGATTCACGAACACAATTCAACGATTGACTGCAAGATCACACACAGCAAGATCAAGGCACTGTCAGGCGACACGAAGTCGATTGACGGCTTCAGACCATATCTGGGAATCGTGGACGAATATCACGCCCACAAAGATGATCAGATGTACAAGCTGCTCGAAGGCGGTATCAAGAAAATGAAGTCGGCACTGATCAGTGTGATCACGACAGCAGGATTCGATCTGAAATCGCCGTGTTTTGCACTATATGAATACTGTGTGAAAGTCCTGAAGGGCGTTGCAAGTAATGATTCACAGTTCATCTACATCGCGCAAATGAATGAATCTGACGATATGTGGACACCTGAAAACTGGATCAAGGCGAACCCGATTCTGGAATATGACAGGGACGCATTGCAGAACATGATCCCGATTGCTGCAACAGCGAAGGAAATGGGAGGATCAACACTGCGCGACTTCATCGTCAAGCAGCTCAACATGTGGATTCAGTGGACGAATGATGTCTATATCAAGGACATGGATGTCTGGACAAGGGCAGCAGTCAGGAAGACGCTGGCTGACTTCAGAGGTCAGAAGGCTTATGTCGGACTTGACCTGTCATCAGGCGGCGACTTGACATCAATCGCAATCGTGATCCCATTCATGCGCGGCGAAGACAAATGTTACTTCGTACACGCACACAGCTTCATTCCGAAAAGGAGAGTTGAAGAACACATAAAGACGGATCGCGTGCCGTATGACCTATGGATCAGACAGGGGCTTGTAGAAGTCACTGAAACAATGGGCGGTGTAAAAACAGACTATAAGTACATAATTGCGTACTTGCAGAAGATCGTGAAGCTGTATGAATTGGATGTGCAGTGGATTTGTTACGATCCGCACAATGCTTCAGCATTCCTGACAGACTTGGAAGCACTGGGATTTGACAGTATCGCAGTGAAACAGTCGGCAAGAGAATTGAACGATCCGACAGTTGACTTCAGGCTGGAACTGGAAGCAGGGCATGTCGAACATGACGGAAGCGAAGCAACAAAGTGGTCTATTGCGAACGCAAAGACGACTTCAAACAGCTTCGGGGAAATAAAAATTGATAAAGAATACGCAACAGAGCGAATCGACATCGTGGATGCAATCATTGATGCATGGATGATGGCAATGAAGGGCGAAATCAAGCCAGATGTCAACAGATACCTTGATATTTGGTTTGCAGGAACAGAGAAATTGCGACAGAAGGGAGGTGCGCAAGGTTGAACATGTGGAAAACACTGAACAAAGGAATTATGAAAGCATTCGGAATGAATATTGAAACAGATACAGCAACACTGAATGATGAATCGTTTCTGGAATGGGTTGGGATTAAGCGCGACAGTGAAAGCAAGAAGCCGACATCTGACGTGACATACTTCACTTGTTTGAAAATGATGTCAGAAACAGTCGCGAAAATGCCATGGAAGTTATACCAGAAAACAAACAAGGGCATCAGTGAGCCGATAGACAACGACATTGCAAGGCTTATGAAGCAGCGTCCGAACCCTTTTATGACACCGACAACCTTCTGGAACGCTGTAGAAATGAACAGAAACCATTATGGGAACGCATATGTCTATGTACGCAGGAAATTCAAGCGCAAGAAATATGGTGGAGAATATAAAGCACTGGACATGTGGATCATGCCATCGGACAGGGTGCAGATCATAGTTGACGACAAAGGCATTTTCGCAGGCAAAGGGAAAATCTGGTACTTGTACAGTGATGAATATTCAGGCGAACAGTACATATTCAGGACGGAAGATGTCTTGCACTTCAAGACTTCACACTGCCTGAACGGAATAGTCGGACTACCAGTGCAATACATCTTGAAGCAGACAGTTGAAGGCGTGATTGAATCACAACGCTTCCTGAATAATTTGTACAAAAACGGATTGACAGCGAAAGCGGTGCTGGAATACACAGGCGAACTGAATGAAGATGCAGCCACAAAGCTGCGACAGACTTTTGAACGCTTCGGAGCAGGAAGCCAGAACACAGGCAAGATTCTTCCTGTGCCACTGGGAATGAAGCTGACACCACTGGATATTAAACTGACAGATTCACAGTTCATCGAGTTGAAGAAGTATTCTGCGCTTCAGATTGCAGCAGCGTTCGGAATCAAGCCGAACCAGATCAACGACTATGAAAAATCATCATACAGCAATTCGGAAATGCAGCAGCTGTCATTCTATGTGGACACAATGCTTTTCGTACTGAAGCAGTACGAAGAAGAAGTGAACTACAAGCTATTATCGGATGACGAAACGGAAGACGGACTGTACTTCAAAATGAATGAAAAAGTATTGCTTCGTACCGACAGCAAGACACAAATGGAAATCCTGAAAGAAGGAATCAACAACGGCATCGAAACAGTAAACGAAGCCAGAAGAAAACTTGATTTGATGGATATGGAAGGCGGCGACACATTGATTGTAAATGGAACTTATGTGCCGTTGACGAAAGTAGGGGCAGCATATGACAAAGCTGAAGAACAGGACACTGAAGAAAACAGCGATCCTGACAATCCTATAAATGAGCCAAACACAGAAGGCGGCGAAAATACGGATCAGGATGAACAGGAGCAGGAAACAGCCGAAACGAATGAACCTGACACCGATCAGGAAGGAGGGGAAGAAGATGGCGAAGAAAATGAACTTCACAAGAAGAAATCGAACGAAAAGAACGATTGAAAATGTCGGCTTCATGCAGATCAAAGACGCGGCAGCAGGCGGCGTTGAACTGTACATATACGGCGACATTGTATCTTCGGCGTGGGACAAGTGGACATCAGAAGACACCTGTCCACAGGACATCACAGACTTTCTGAACGGCATTGACAACAATGCAGAACTGACAGTGTACTTCAACAGCTGTGGCGGCGATGTATTCGCAGGAATTGGCATATACAACATTTTGAAACGCCACAAAGGACATATCACAGGCATTGTGGACGGAATTGCAGCGTCAATCGCATCCGTGATCCTTATGGCGTGCGATGACATTGTCGTGTCAACAGGCGCACAGATCATGATTCACAAACCGCTGACAATGGCGTGGGGCAATGCAGACGACTTCGCGGCGGTTATAAGCCAGCTTGACAGCTGTCAGCAGATGATCACAGACATCTACATGACAAAAGCAAAGGAAGGCGTGACAGCAGACCAGCTTGAAGAGCTGATCAATGCAGAAACATGGATGTCGGAAAGCGAAGCATCAGAGTGTCGCGCTTCAGACTATTTCAACATCAAAGTGGATGAATCAGCGGAAGCAGTCGCAGCATGTGTCGGCTACATGATAGACAGATTCAAACATGCGCCAGCAGGAATGAAGACTGAAACAGCTGAAGACATCGAAGCAAGACAACAGCAGGCAGACGAAACAGAAGAAATTCTGGGCGATCTGTATATGTATGGAATTTAAAAAAACGGAGGAAAAGCAATGAGCAAAGAAGCAAGAGCGTTATTAAAAAAGATCAACGACAAAAAGAACGCAATCAAAGCCCTTGTGAATGAGGGAAAGACAAAGGAAGCAAAGGAAGCAAAAGCAGAACTTTTGGACATGCAGGATCGTTTCAACATCCTTATGGATTTAGAGGATGACGAGGACGAGAACATCAAAGACCAGCTTGACAAGGACGAAGCGACAAGGGTTGAAGGAAAAGACAAAGCACCTTCAAAGAAAGACATTGCGCGTGCATTTGTCAATCGTATTGTCTGCGGAATGCGCAAGACAAAAATGGACGAGAAAGACAAGAAGATCATGGATGCAATGTCGGAGAAGACAGACGAGGACGGCGGATTCACAGTCCCACAGGACATTCAGACAGACATCCACGAATTAAGAAGGACAGATGACGACCTTGAACAGTATGTCAATGTTGAGCCTGTCAGCACACTGTCAGGAAGCAGAGTGCTTGAAAAAGATGCAGATTCAACACCGTGGGACGATGTAGACGAAGCAGCAGAGTTCGGAGAGGAAGAAACACCAAAACTGCGACAGATCAAGTACAAGATCGGCAAGAAGGGCGGCATCCTGAAAGTAACACGCGAACTTCTTCAGGACACAGCGGAAAACATTCTGGGCTTCCTGAATAAGTGGATCGCGAAGAAGTCAAGAGCCACAAGAAACGCTGCGATCCTGAAGAAACTTGCAGAGATTACAAACGCGAAAGAAGTTGCAATCAGCACTGTGGACGATCTGAAGACAGTATTCAATGTAACACTTGATCCAGCGATTGCAGCGTCTTCAATCGTTCTGACAAACCAGTCAGGATTCAACTATCTTGACACATTAAAGGATGAACGCGGCGACTACATTTTGCAGCCAGATGTCACAGACAAAACAAAGATGCTTCTTTTTGGTGTATATCCGATCAAGAAGGTCAGCAACAAAGTTTTGAAGAATGTCGAAGTGAAGGCTGATGGAAGCAATGTGTCAGCGTACAAGTACCCACTTTATATGGGCGACTTGAAGGAAGCAATCACTTTATTTGACCGCGAGAAGATCAGCATCGAACTTTCAACCGAAGCTGGCGATTTATGGGCGAAAGACCAGACAGGAATCAAGGTGCGTGACAGATTCGATGTGCAGGCATTTGATGAAGAAGCAGTCATCAAGGGAGAAATCACAGTTCCTGTTGCTGGTTAATGGCAGCAGGCTTCAGGAGAGGAGGAAAAGACATGGAATTGGAAGAACTGAAAGCATATTGTCGTATCGACTATGACGATGACGATGAAGTGATCAAACTGATTTATGCAGCAGTGCTGGAAGAAATGACAGACCTGATCAAAGACTTCAATCCTGAAGCACTCACGAACCGCCAGAAGTTATTGATCTGCATGTACGTCAAAGAAGCCTACGACAACAGGGACAGAACAGCACCAACAGACGACAAAGTCAGATTCGCGGTGCAGTCGATGATGTTGAAAGAAAGGTTGAAGTGATATGTCAAGCGCAAGGATCAAAATATACAAATATCAGTATGGGAAAGTTGATGGAAGGCGAGTGGAAGCAGAACCGATCTTGTATCACGAATGCTGGTGCGAGATCGGCAGCCTTTACGGAAAAGAACTGTACAAGGCAATAGAAATCAGACTTGAAGACACAATCGTGTTTGACAAGGTCAGGTATTGCAAAAAGGTCAAAGAGATAGCAGCACACCTGAAGGACTACTTCGTGGAGTACGAAGACGAAAAATACAATATTTTCGCAAGGGACTTCAGACAGAATGACAAGCAATATGTACAGCTGAAGGCGAACCGCGTTACATAGATGTGTCAGATTCTGACACGGAAAGGAAACAGCATGAAAGTGACTTTTGAATTTGAAGGACTGAAAGAACTTCAAAACAGACTGGAAACGCTTGCGAGCGATTCAGAAATCAGAAAGACAAACAAGCAGATATTCCAGCGTTCTGTTGATTATACCGAACCACGAATGAAGGCGGTTATGGCAAGGTCAGCAGACAATTCAAAGTCAGGAAAGAAGGGATACAGACCTTCTGGACACGCTGCGGATAATATCCCAACGAAAGCGACAACAAAAGGCGGCGAAGTCGGCTGGACGCTTCTGGGCGATGCTGAAAATTGGTTTTACATGAAATTTGTAGAGTGGGGGACTACAAAGCAGCCCCCACAAGACTTCCTTTACAACACAATGGAAGAATGCCGCGGACAGTGGGACACGATAGCGGAACAGGAATATCAGAAGTTATTGAATGAAAAGCTGGGAGGATGACACATGGACATTGTGAAGAAGACACTGGATGCGCTTGCAGTGCTGGAAGCAGAAGGAATCACAGTGCAGCAGGGCTGGTATGACGCAGACATCAAGGGACTGCATGTGACTGTGTGGAATCTGGGGGACTACGGCGGCGAACATTCGGACGACGACGAAGAAGTCGAGATTGCAGCAGTGCAAGTGTGCATCTGGTCAAGCACAGATCAAATCAGGTTAAAAAAGAGAATCAAGCGACTTATGAAAAAGGCAGGATTCGCATTCATGGGCGCAAATGACAACCTTGAAACAGATACAAAAATATTTATGAATGCCGCAAGGTTCATGGCGGCAGAAGAAGCAGAACAGGAGGACGAAGAAGAATGAGTGAAGCAGGAAAGCAGCAGATCATCAGATCAAGAACAAAGTCGTTTCGTGACATCTATGTCGCACCAGTAACACAGAACGATGCGACAGCATACGCAGCAGGCACACCAGTCAAACTTGCGCGTGCTATTTCGGGAAAAGTGTCTGACAAGTTCAGCGTTGAAAAGATTTACAGCGATGACGGAGTGGAGGACACAGTTGAAACCTACGAAGGAACAGATGTGGAGTTTGAAGTCAATTCCCTTGCACCACAGGACAAAGCAATGTTATTCGGTCACTTATACGAAAAAGGCTGGCTTGTAAAAAACAAGGACGACAAAGCACCTGAAGTCGCTGTCGGATATAGAGCAAAGAAGCTGAATGGCAAATATGAATTT
>OHVP01000125.1_pt1 | contig 20664 bp, 29 predicted proteins | sample 1579521 | NCBI WGS metagenome assembly OHVP01 (sample SAMEA3882523, study PRJEB24775) | human gut metagenome | biome: human-associated habitat; feature: intestine environment; material: feces | place: Netherlands | collected 2009/2010
GAAGTCCGCCGAATCGAGGATGCGGTGGTCGAACCGATAGCCTCCGTCCGCGCAAATGCGATCCACCCACCGGCGGTAATGCTCGCCGCGATGGGCGGCATCGGGCACCCACACGGGGGCGATGGTGCGGCGCTTGTGTTTGCCGGTGCCCTCGGTCTTTATCGCCAGTGGACAGTATTCGCCATGACCGGCCGATGCCTCGACGACTTTCACCACGAGCGGCCCCCACGTCATGAACTCCTTGACGTTCTCGATTTGGATGTAGTCGGGCCGCAGTGCGTCGATGTATCGGAAAAGGTGCTCGGCAAGCGTGCGGCTGTCGGCGTCGCGGCTTTGGCCGCCCTTAGCGATCGAGAAGTTGGTGCACTCCAGCGACGCCCACAACACCACGCGGGCGGCAGGGTATTGTTTCCGCATGGCTTCGACATGGGCCAGCATCCGGTCGAGGTTCAACGTGCGGATGTCTTCGACAAAGTGCAGCGCGTCGGGATGGTTGGCCGCGTGCGAAGCGATCGCGTTGGCATCGTGATTGACGCACGCGATCACCTTGGCGACCTGCTCGCCGTGCAACCGTGCCGCCTCAACGCCTGTAGATGTTCCACCGGCGCCGCAAAAGAGGTCTATGTACAGAAAGCGGATCATAGCGTAATGCTTTCAAATATCCCCAGCTCTTTACTGCGGCGTCTGTTCTCTATTTCGATATATTGGGGATTTAATTCGAAACCGATAGCATTGCGGCCGAGTTTATTGGCCACGATGCGCGTGGTGCCGGAGCCGTTGAACGGGTCGAGTACGAGGCCACCGGCGGGACACCCGGCAAGGATGCACGGCACGATCAAATCCTCGGGGAACGTGGCGAAATGGGCCTCTTTGAACGGCTGCGGGGGAACTGTCCACACGCTTCGTTTGTTGCGCGTCGTTGAAGCTTCCGGCGCTATCTCGGTGTATTCAATCGCTTCCGCACGACCGGAGCGATGGAATGATCCGTGGCCGCCTTTCCCCGTGTCCCATCCTGCCGGCTTGCGCTGCCGGTTCTTGCCGACGTTCGGATGGTTGATCAGGTTCTTGCCATCCTCGAATTTCGATCCGTTCCACCCGGTCGCTGGCTCCTTGATCGCCTCGGCATCAAAGTAATAGCGGGCCGATTTGCTGAAAAGGAAAATATACTCGTGCGCCTTGGTGCAGCGATCCGTCACGCTCTCGGGCATCGGGTTCGGCTTGTGCCAAATAATGTCCTGACGCAAGTACCAGCCATCAGTACGTAGGGCGAACGCCAGCATCCACGGGATCCCGATCAAGTCCTTGGGTTTGACATCGTCAGCACCGCGGTTACTACCGGCATAGCTATCGCCCATATTCACCCACAACGTCCCCTCCGGCTTGAGTACTCTCCACAGTTCGCGGAATACCGTCACAAGATGATCGATGAAAACCTCCGGCGTTTCTTCCAGCCCGATCTGACCGTCTACACCGTAGTCGCGCAGCCCGTAGTACGGCGGCGAAGTGACGATGCAGTCCACGCAACCGTCCGGCAGCAGTCGGGCCGCCGCAAGCGCATCCATGTTGTAGGTGGTATTGATCTGCATAGCTTTCGTTTTATCGGTTTGAAGTCAGCCGAGCCACCAGCGCGGCGCATTCGTCTTTTGTGCGGGGCAACTCGATCGTGGTGGTGCGGCCAAGGTCGGCAAACAGGCGCTTCAGCATCTTGATGCGGAGTTTGCCCTGCTGGGTGGCCATGCCCTTGGTGTCGATCGCCATGTCGTAATCCGGCAGGTAGAAGTCCAGCGTGTAGGTGATCGCCCGAACGTTCTCCCCGTTGTAGGTGAACGGCTCTTGCAGGGTGTAGCGCTTTTGAAACAGAAAGCCTATTCCGTGCGATTTCAGCAGATCGTGCATGTAGCGTTCGAGTCGGCTGTCGAAGATTACCCCGTTTTCCTCTGTTTTCGTCGCGTTTAAGACCTTTCGATTGCCGATCGGTGTAGTTATACTATTTCGGGGGAGATCGCCGGAAATAAGCCGTCTAAATTCGCTTGCGGTCATCGTGTCGGTGTTGTTGGTCGATCTTCGTCTCATGCTTGTATTGCGGCTATGTCGATTTTACGCATCCAGTACTTCGTGCCGTCGGGCATTGCGAGGAACTGGAAATCGTCCCACGCCCCCCGGCCTCCGTCCACCTCGGCGATCACCTCGTTGTACGTGTATTTGCGGCCCGTGTCGGCTTTGCGGCTCTTGATGATGATGTCGTGAGCCACGAACGAGGCAAACGTCGAGTATGCGGATTTGTTCCTGTACGCCCCTTTGTTGTCCATTGCCGCGATGATGCGGTTTATATCCTCGGCACTGAACTTGGCCAGAATGTCGCGGGCCTGCTCCTCGGTGATCGGTTCGGCCATCGCTGCGATTTCGGGATAGGCCGAATCGAGCCAGTCGAGGAACTCTGCGGTTTGGTTTTCCCCCACACCCCCTTTCCATGTAGGGATTACTGTGTGTGTATTACTCTTACTGTTACTCTTACTCTTAAAAAAAGGAAATTCGCCGATAATTGACGAAAAACCCTGTTTCCGCCTGTTTTCGGCGTCGAAAACTCCCGCCGGCTCTGTTTTTTCAACATTTTCAGCGTCGAAAATCATTTCATTTTTGGGGTTTCGCTCCTTTTTCGTTGTGTTTTCGCTTGTTTTCGGCTCATTTTCGGCGTCGATAATTTCCGCGCCCCCTGCGTCTGTTTTGCTTTTTGCCTTATTATCAAGGAAAAGCAAATCGCGCTCGCGCTTTAATAGCAAAGGTTTCAGGCCGTTACGGTGTTCGGCGGAGAAAATAAACCCATCCCCGATTTCCAACAGGCCGATTTTGACAGCATATTCTACTATCGCTATCAGATCCTCCGGTTCAACGTCGTAATCGGCCGCCAGCAACTCGACGGTCACATCGTCCCACTTGATGCGGAACAAATCGCTACTGGTCAGCGTTTCCTGCAAATAAGTCCATACCGCATACCCCAAGTGTGAAAACTTGCGCCGAATGGCCTTTACCATCGGTTTGTTTCGTTCGTTTACGTCGTGCGGGAACCAGTCCGCATTTAGTTTTCTCGGTCTTGCCATAATTTCCCAACCTTAAATTTTCTTACTCATTTAGTTTTCGGAATCCAATTCCCACAGTAATCGGAGCAGTGACGAGCTTCGAAATAGCTTTCGGGGACATCGTGGTATTCGCATTCACCATACCCGTTGGCGTCTTCATACTTGAAGCAATTGCACGATCCGCACACCTTGGTTCCGTTCTCCGTCACCCTGTTGTATTCCGTATCGATGTCGGCGGAGTACCCGGGGCATGTGTCAGGCTTATTCATAATTATATCGTGTTTTTATGGTTAAAATGGAAAATCTCGTTCCTCCTCCGTCCGGCGCTCCCTGCACGTGCTTTCGAGACTGGCGGACAAATAGAGCGGGTCATATAGACATCCGATCGCTTGGCGACCCACAGCGGTACCCGCCCGTCGCCGATGTACGCCGCCATGATCGCATCGCACAGCTCGCATTCGTCGTGCTTGATGCACCGATCGCAATTCTCGGCGTCCCAGGCCGCCAACTCGCTGCGGCTGCCAAACGTCCTTACGGGCGTGTCTTTTTCAAAGGGGTGGTTGTTCCATTCCATAATCGGGGATATTAGTTTGCCAAATACAGCCGTACACGGCCATCGATGTAAAACTGGATCCGCAGCCCCAGCGCCTCCAATACATCCGCATAATTCTCACGGATATAGTGGGCTGCCCGAGGGTCTGAAACATAATCGCGATAACGGATCACGACACGGCGCAAATCTCGCACATTGTCGGTATTAACAATATCATTGAACGAGGAGGTGCAATACTTGTAAAATCGGTGATGTACCTCTTTCGCCGCGTCCTTCATTTGCTCGAAAGTCTGTTCCATTTCATACGGTTTTTATAGGTGATCCTTTCCGCCCATCCACTCGAACGGATCGGGCATACAGTCCAGTTTTGCGCGGTCATTTACCGGTGACTTTACACGACGATGCAACCCTTGCCGATATATCATCATCTCTATGCTGCGAACCGATCGTCCGTACTCCTCGGCGATTGCCTGCACATCCTCGCCGGACAGATAGCGGGCGATTACGTCCTGCACCTCGAATTTGTCCCATCGTCTGTACATCTTTCCCATCGCTGCGGATTATTCGTGATTGTCGAACCAGCTGGCGCGGTTGCTTTGCGAGGCGACCAGCTCTATACGTTCCGCCAGCACACGGCACTTACTATTGCGGGTTCCGTCTTTGATTATTTCAATCAGCCCCTCGGTAGCCCACCGATCGACCGTACCACGGCCGAATTTCCGGTAGCATTGTGTGAGGGTGTAGTATTTCGTATCGTCGGCCAGCTCCGCCCGGGCCATACGATACCCGGCAGCGTAGGCGGCGGCTATCTGCTGCAAATGCAGTCGGTCAAGGGGTTCGTGGTTCATGGTATTACGATTTACGGGTTACTTTGATAACGCCGGTTCCCCTCAATGCGGAGACCGACAATTTGATGTTTTTACCCTTGCAGTAGCGGCTGGCGTTGGCCCGCACGCTCGATTCGGTAAACTCGGCAACGCTGAACTCGACGCTTTCGCCAAGCCTCAACGCGGCAAAGGTTTCGGTAAAGTTTACGGTTCGGACTAATTCGGCCATAATTGAAAATCTGTGTTTGTTTTGCTCCCGGGGGCGGAGTTGAACCGCCCACGTGCCACCCGGTCGGGAAATTTGTTACTTATCGCATTCGCCCATCTCGCATTCGGGGGCGGTTGTGAGTTCTCCGATGGAAAACCAACAAACTTTCTCATCGCCATTTACAAGCGCATTCTGTTTCACACAGTACTGCGATTCGTTGTACAGATAGTGGCATATTGCCGTTACCGTTCCGGAGAATCCGGACACTGTGCTGCGAACTTTGTCACCCAATTTAATTCTGTTCATAGTCTTAGTTAGTTTTGTGCCTTTCGGCGGTTTGTTTTTCAATCAATTCGGGGTTATCGTGGATATTGCCGACGAGAAATCCGAGACACGGATTAAAACCACACATATCGGGGTTATTTGTGTGGAGTTCTTTCAATAAAACATAGCCAAATCCACCCTCTGTATTATTCCATGAAACAACATAGTAGTGTAAATGTTTCGGGTCTATTCCGGCGGTGTTTACCAAAAAGGCGTATTCGTCTTCTGCATATTTGTTTGAGAAATGCAACACAATATCCCCCTCGTAAATCTCTTTACCGTGTTCGTCTTTCAACCCCGTGTACTGGCCGACGGTGGCGGGATCGACCCGAACCCAGTATTTTAGTTCTTCGCTCCAAATGAGGGTTACCCCATCGCGCGTATCAAACCACAAGGAACCGAATACCCATTTCCTTTCTGCGATACCTATACCTCTGTACCTAATCTCTCTCATAATCTCGCTATTTTGATTATATTTGTAATTACTATTGTAATTACAATGCAAATATCTAAAAATTATTTAAAAAAAACAAAAAATTATATTAAAATTTATGACAACAAAAGAAAAAATAAAATATTATATTGATAGTAAGGGAATTAGCAAGAACAAATTTTATACTATAACCGGACTATCTACATCTTTTTTGGATAGTGGAAACACTATTGGCGTCGATAAGGCAAAAATAATTATAGAGAAATTTCCGGATTTAAGTTTAGAGTGGCTTGTGCTTGACCGAGGCCCAATGCTCGCAAATAATAAAGTCCCTGAAGAAAAAAATGATAAAAATTCGGAACGAATCGATAAATTATTGGATATTGTCGCCTCCCAGCAAAAGACGATCGAATTATTAGCCCAAAAAGGGGCTGCGGCGGATGTGCAGGGTGTTGCTGGCAAGGCGGTACAAGGATAAAACAACCCGAACGATTTATACTGACACCCGATTATCCGATCAAAGACGCGGCCCGGCCTCACAACCTCGACACGACCGCCACGACAAAACGGATTACAAAACTGGATATATTATTGTTTCACGCTTTCGCAGAATAATCCAATGCTATGGTTAGCTTTAGAAAAAGAATTAAAATTGCTCCGGGCGTAAATTTGAATTTAAGTAAAGGAGGCATTAGCACCTCGTTTGGTGTAAAAGGCGCATCCGTTAGTGTTGGTAAAAGAGGAGTATATATAAATAATGGTTTGCCGGGCACAGGGATTTATAAACGCACAAAAATATCCCGCTCTTCAACAAAGAAAAGTCATACACTCCCCGTTGAAATAGGCGAGACAACAAATACCCAGAATTTATCGGATGCCCAAGTCCTCCTTAATGATCTGCGTTCCAAATTGGAAAAGTTGGAATTGAGGGATAAAAATGTCGTTATAGAGACTGAAACTTTCAATATGTACCTTTTCGGGACAATAAGGAATATTTTGAAAGATATGGGTGTAAATTTTCAAACCCTTGTAAAAAAATCAACAAATTGTGTTTTGGTCGGCGATAAAAGAAGACCATCCAAATATACGCGTCTAAAAATAGAGACTTACAGGCAAGAGGGGCAAAAAATATCGTTAATGAAAATATCGGTTCTTGACACCCCAACGATCAGCACAACCATAACCGAAATACCGACTAACATCACTCAAAAGAATATAGTGCAAAATAAAAAACTCCAAAAAATCATCCGAGTACTTTGGTGTATTTTAGGATTTATATTCCTGATTATATTGTTAGCCACAACAACATAATAAAAAATCCCCAGAGTGATCCGGGGTGTCGTTTTCCCTCTATCTTTGCCGATGTTGTCCTTTCGACCTCAACATGAATATCAAATATACATATGACGCAGAAACAAGCCATACAATTATTTGAAGAGCGCAAGGTGCGCACCGTATGGGATGACCAAACGGAGGAGTGGTATTTTTCGATCGTGGATGTCGTCGGTGTATTGACCGACAGCGTGAATCCTACGGACTATATCAAAAAGATGAAGAAGCGCGATCCGGAGCTATCCAAAGGGTGGGGACAAATTGTCACCCCCCTTTCCGTGCAGACTGCTGGAGGTCGCCAACGGGTGAACTGCGCCACGACGCAGGGTATGTTCCGGATCATCCAGTCAATCCCCTCGCCGAAAGCGGAGCCGTTCAAACAGTGGATGGCGCAGGTGGCTGCCGACCGTCTCGATCAGATGCAGGATCCGGAACTGTCGATTCAGCAAGCAATGGTCGATTACAAGCGATTGGGGTATTCGGATAATTGGATCAACCAGCGTCTGAAAGCGATCGAGGTTCGTAAAGACCTGACCGACGCGTGGAAAAAGCGAGGGGTGCAGGAGGGCCAGCAATTTGCCACACTGACTGACATAATCACGAATGTGTGGTCTGGCTTCACCACCCGTGAATACAAGGCATATAAAGGGTTGCGGAAAGAAAACTTGCGGGATAATATGACCAACACAGAACTCATCCTCAACATGCTTGCGGAGGCTTCGACAAAGGACATAACCGAAGCAACCGACCCTCGGACGCTTGCAGCACACAAAGCGGTCGCGCGACAAGGCGGCACAATTGCCCGCAATGCCCGGCTGGAACTCGAAGCAAGAACCGGCCGCAAGGTGGTTTCTCCGTTGAATGCACATCAGGTATTACAAATCGAGAAGACGGACGAGGCGGAATTGCAGACCGAAGATGAAGAATAAAAAAGCCCCCGGAGTAATCCGGGGGCTGCCGTTTCCAAATAGGTCGTCGTCAAACAATAACTACCGGTAACAGCAATTCGTCACAACACAATCGAATAGAACGGCGCCGCGAATTTGTGCAACGCCTCGATAATCTTACGACGTTGTGCCGGGCGTGGTTTACTTTTATCATTGGCATAACGTCCCAACTGGGCGGCCGGAATGCCGGTCAATTCCGCCAATTTAGTATCCTTGATATACTCTCGTGCATATTTCAATGCGCTAACCGCGTCATACTCCAGTTCGATCTCATACGCTCCGTCCAAATATGCCTTGTAGGGAAAACCCATCTCTTTGGCCGTTTTGATATAGAGTGCAACGCCCTCTTTCATGTCGGCAACGGCCGCCTTGACGGTATCGCCCATTCCAGCAAACATATCCTTTTCCATCATGGCCGAAATCGTTCCGTCCGATGCCCATTCGATGATAACCTTTACCTTTTCCATAAATCGTGTGTATTTATTTCGTTTCCGGTTGCCCGGGGAGGGGGCTTATTTCAGCCCCATCTCCCGGATAAACCGCCGTGCTATTCCTGAACCCATTTCTTTCGAACCGTGAAAAGGAACCGAAACCGTTTTGCCATCCTTTTCATAAATTACGTGGCTCCCTGCTTGTCGGATAGATCGCCATCCGTTTTTTAGGATTAGGCGGTGCAACTCACTTGATTTCATATTACCCTTTGTTATTGTTTGACAGTACAAAGATAATGCAAAATATATTATTATCCAAATAAATAGTATATTATTTTATACTTTTATAGATAATAATTAGTATTTACTTTTTACGTAGTCCAAAACAATGCGGTTATTCGTGTCGTTGCGCGTGAACCGGCGGTGAATGTACCCCCGCGTGGTCTTAAGGCTTTTGCCGCTTTCGAAGCCGGAAGCCACCCCAACGTGATTAAGCGCCAGCGCAATGTCAGTTTCCGAAATCCCGCACTCCTCGGAGGCAAGAGTAGCCCATGTGTGGCGCATATAATAAGTACTTAAAGGCACATCGATTCCCAAGTGCGCGGCAAGTTGTTTGCAGCCCGCGTTTACGTTGTGGTTAAAGTCCCGGAAATTAGCGTACATTTTATAAAATGAGAACAACCGCCGTTTGTCGGGATCTCGGTACTTTTCAATCAGTGACAGCGCCTCCGGTTCGATCTTCACGGACATCAACGCTTCGTCTTTACGACGGTTAGCCGTCTTTTGCCGGTGGTAGATGATCCGATCGTCTTCGAGTTCGACATCGGCACCGAACAAGTCGGCGGTGTTCATGGCCAACAAGTAGAACGAGAGCGCCAGCACGTCCCGTGCCAGCTGCATACGCTTACCCGGGACAGTCTCGGCGTTTAGTATCTTTACGAGATCCTCGATGCACAAATCCCGCTTTTCGGGTTCTTCTTTGACCTCGACCTGTAATTTCTTACTCCCGAACGGTCGGTGGGTGATTAGAACCGTTTCGGCATCCTCGTCGTTGTAGTGGTCGCATGCCGCATTGAATAGGGTGTGGGTGTCGGCCAAATAATCCTTTACCGTTTGCGCCTTGCACCCGGGGCGCCGCACCGTAACCTCTTTTCCGTGCTGGTTTGTCCGCGTCTGTTCGTGCGGTTTCTGCATATACTCAACGAATCCCTGCAAATTCTTTACGTTGATCTCCTTGACGAATACGATAGAACGCCCGAAATAGTCGGTTAGGTTGCGAATAACGGCCTCGAATCGTCCAGCGGTACCATCCCGTCCCTCGGCCTTCAACGCCTGAATATGGTTATCGCAAAATGCAATGAAGTCAATGCCCACGCCGCCCTCCGTTGCCTTTTGTGATTCGATATACTTTACCAGGTCGGCCGCAGAAAATCGGCTCAAGTCCGTGCCCAGTCCTTTGGCCAGCATATCCTCGTATTTCGATATGTCATTTAACAATCCTTTCAAAATTGTTGTATCTTTGATCCCGGAAAAATCAGGCTTTACCTGCTTCCGACTGACATATACGCCGGTAGATATTTTTCTTACTTCCCTTTTATGGGTAAGGCGGATGGATACCGGAAATTTACCGTCCCGCCGCTCGTTCTTCTCTCTGATCTCGATAGAAAATGTAGGCATACACTTTGAATTTTGGACAAACAATGGACAAACAAAGCTACATATTTTTACCGAAATGTGTGTAAAAGTGTGTAAAATAAGACGGGCGTAGAAGGTTGATTTTATGGTAAATGCGCTGTATGGTAGATTTTTAGGGGATTTTACCTTGAAATTATAGACTTGCATGGCATGCAAGAGGTCACGAGTTCGAGCCTCGTATTCTCCACCAAACAAAAACCGCCTCAAACTAATGTTTGAGGCGGTTTTTTGTAAAAGAGCCCGTGTTGGATTATTCTTTTTGGACAAACAATGGACAAACAAAATAGCGATTTATAACGATTGCAAGCCGCTATTTTCTGATAGTTATAAACTCTGCGTCGATAATTTCAGCGTGCGGATTGTGGTTTATGATGGATTGGTCGCGCGACTTGACACGCTTCGTTCGCCAAAGGAATCCGAGGAACCGCGCATATTTGACGCGCTCCACGTAGGTAATCCGGTCGCGGCTTATGACGTCGGCCTTGTAGCTATTATCGGGGAAAATGCAGCACGAGAAATCGAGCCATTCGTCGTGATGCTCGGCGCACCTTGCCGGAACCTCGGCGGCCCTGTCGGGTGTGACCTCGACAAAAACGGTATCGCGGGCCTTGCCCTGCAACTTGTAAATGGTCTGCTGCTGTATCTTGGTCAGTTGCTCCAACTCCTTTTTCTTAACGCCCATGTCGCGGATTAACGCGGCATCGTCGGCGCGGTACCGCTCCAACTCCGCCACCCGCAGCTGCAATTCGCCGACTCTAACGGCCTGCTCGCCGCTTTTGGTTTGATAACGTTCCACCTCGCTCAGCAGTACCTCGGTGTTGTTGTGGTATGCGTCCCGCTCCCGCCGCAATTTTTTGTTTTGATGGATCAGGAAGCCAAATGCCGTAATCACGGACAGCGCTACCAGCGCCACGATCAGATACTTTTTCATACTTTCCCGAAATAACGGATCCAGTTGAACGATTTGCGGCCGCGAATATACTGGTTATCTCCCTCGTTGGCGTGCGCCTCCATCTCGAACATGGATGCGTAATAGGCCGTGTCCGCCGCTGCGGTCGCGGAGAGCTTCCGCCGCACGGTGTTGTACACCCACGAAATCCCCGCCTCAACAAAATAGATGATGTAGTAGAGCAGGAGCGCCACGACGAATGGCCAACCGCCCCACCCGAACGCCAAAGAGAGCATCAAGGCGGCAAGCAGTGCGACGGCCGTAACCTCCATATACTGCTCGACGTGGATGGCCTCGTGGTTCACTGCTTTTGAACTCAACGGCTGCGCCTGTTTGCGCTTCGTGCAGATGAAACCGAAAATCATAGCTGTTTCGTAATCTTTCCGCCATAACAGCAGGCGGGCCAACAGGTTGTTGTAATAGATTTTTCTCATGGCTAAAGTGATTTTACGATGTTTGCCACGGTGTCGATCACCGAGGCCATAATAGCGGCGTAATTCGGCGCCGTGGCGTATTTTGCGCCCGTGTTGTCCACCAGGCGGCGGGCGTACTCCTTGGCATCACCCCGGTAGGGCCACGCATCGGCGTACATCGGTTTCTTCAGCAGCGCCAAGTGATCGTCGAGGCACGCGTCCACGGTCGGGTATACACGGAAAAGGCGATACACGCGATATTTGTACCGATCGGGCGCAACTTGCTCGACCGACACAACCCGCTCGGGAGCCTTGAACGCCACAGTCGGGGTCTTGAAATACTCGGTTGTCAGCTCCAGCGACACGTCGCCGGTCCAGCTTCCTTTTGTGATCCCAAAAATGTTGTTACCGATCCCTCGGATTTCCCAGCCCGTTTCCAGCGCCGCCTGCGCGGTTACGAATAGGGGGCTGACGCCGCCGGCCTTGGCCAGTCGTTCCGCTGCCGGGTACACTTTTTTGACAAATTCGATTTGTTTGTTGTTCATTGTTGTTCGTGGTTTTTATTATGTGTTTTCTCTTGTGATCCGAAAGGCGGCTCCCGATCGGGACAATTTACTTTACAGCACTTGTACAGAGTAAGCACGGCCTTTTGCGATGCCAGCCCGTCGAGTTGAGAGCGCATGTTGCCGATCGTTTTATAAAGCCCCTCGATTTTGTCACTTTGGGCATCCACTTTCTTTTCCGATCGCTCGAACAGTTCTTTCCACTGCGACGATACGGTGGACTCATTGGCTAACTCGGCCGCCCGTTTCTTGTGCTTGCGGTCGAAAAAAATACCTATGCCACCGCCCGCGCTGATTGCGGCGATCGCCGCACTGATGATTGTCGTCCAATCCATATTTGTCGTTATATTTTATTCCGATAAGACCGCTGGATCGTCCGAATGGCAAAAACCGACTCGTCAAACCGTTGGCAAAAACCGAACGGTCAAATCCAGGGCATAACGGCTATTAGTCAGTTAAAACAGCATATTCCAATTTCCCGTAGGATGCACTACATACTACCTTAAATTCCTTGATCTCACTCACCTGAATCCCATTTTTGAATGCCGCAAATCCGATGTTTTTTATCATAAAATTTTTATAATCCGGGTTAGGGCTGTCAGGTTTGTCAAAATCTGCCTTTTCGATCTTGTAGGTTAAGCCCAAGCAAAGCCGGGTGGTTTCCAGGCCCGAGTCGTACCAAAACATCCAGCCTACAATGTGCCCAAAACTTGCTCGGGAGTTATTGTAGATTAATGTCGATTCCTTGAATTTTTCTATGCCAAACTCAGTTATCGCTTTGTCGAGCGATTCGTTTCCAAATTCAAGGGCAAAATCTGCCTGCCCGATAGATACCCCATGCTTGGGATGCCTCCAGGTCTTGGATATTTTACGCGTCGATCCAGTAGGACCGCTCGCAAACTTGTACCGCCCTTTTGTCCGGCGGAAAAGATAAATTTTATAGTCGGCAACATTATCCGCGTCGCCCACGCCGTAAAGCGATATTATCGGCCACTTACCTTTATCCTCAACGTCGCCGGTTTTATAGTTGTCAATGGTGAGCGTGATGGGGTATTTCGGGGCTTCCGTTGGGGTTTTTGCCATACCGGCGCCGCTGTGATCTCCCACGAACCTTTGATGGTCATGTATTCGGTTTTCTCGATCGGCTGCCGAACCTTGCGGGCGAACAAACGGCCATCGGTTGTCAGCAGCCCAAATTCGGCGATCGACTTTCCGGCGGCGTCCATGTAGCCAAAGGTGAAGTTGAAGCGCACGGTGTCGGGCGCGGGGTACTCGACCGTCTGCACATCGACGATAGTGGGGTCGGTTATCGACGTGTCGTTCTCGGTCGGCGCGGTTCCGTTCGTTCCCGCCGCGACCTTTGAAATGGCCGCATTTGGCAATCCTGCCAGCGCCTCGGCGGCGATCTCATAGGCCCCGTTTACGATTTGGTTGCTTTGTTGCAGGCTCCACAACTCACGTCCCTGCTGGTCGTAGGCGATCAAATGCAGGACGCCGTCTATTGGTTTTACGATCTGCTTCATAATTAGAAATCTGTACGATTGTTTGACCCTATTACAAAATATCCAATATTCGTTTTAGCCAACATAAGGCTTACATATCCACCTTGTGAGACAAGGATTATATTGTCGGATTTATAACTATGACCTTTAAACTCACTTTTTACTGATACATTAACAGTAATAATATCGCCATCCGATATAATTATAACAGGAATTATCGCAGGCATTTGGCTGAATTTTACTTTGTCGATACCGATGTCGCCGCAATTTATTTCCAGGTCTGCATTATTACCTGACGATGTTGCATTCGTAATATTAACTATCGTTGATTGCCATTTTCCATTTGCGGTATTATATGTAAAAAGATCAGTTATCGGAATTGTGAGAATGTTGGATATGCTGATATTTTTAATACCTTCCACAACACACGGCGCTAAAGTCCTTTCAAGTAGCTCCGCAGTTATTGCATTTTTCTGTATGACCCGACCGGTGATTATTTCGTCGGCGAAAATGCTCTCATCGTTCAATGATTCCTCTGCGATTTGGGACGCTGTAATAGTTTTATCGGCTATATTTGCAGCGGTAATCTTTTTCGCGCCAACCGTCGGACTCGGGTACGTACCGGCGAGATCACCACCGGCGATCTCGGGGATCAAGTCTATCACCTTGCCCAAAAACTCTCTGATCTTCGGCTCGGTGATCTCGCCCGTGTCGTTGTTCGGGAAATACTGCTCAAGCAGCCCCTTTAAGTCCTCTTTTTTTGCCATATTCTTGCCTTTTTATTTGAATCCACGATTAAACCCCGCCGAGAATGCACGTCGGCGGGTGGTAACTTCAACATTCAGCCAGTCGTTGGTGTTGAAGCCTATTTCGCTGGCCTCGATTCTCTGATAATAGCCTACTTCGACCAGGTGCGACCGCTCATTTTTATAGAACTCGACGAACAGGTGTATTTTTCGGCTCTCCTCGGCGGTGATGTGGCGGCTATCATCCGCCTCAACGAATACGCGGAACCGCGCCCAGTCTTCGGGGCTTTCAGGGCCGCCGGGCAGAGCCGTTACGCCCTCCTCCAAAATGACGATCGGGAACCCCACCGTGCGGCACGCTTCGCGAATAGCCCACGGCGTACCGATAAACTTGTGCAGCGCGATGGACTTCTTAATGATGTCCCGCTGTTGCTGTTCGGTCTCTGCCATTCCGAATCCTTGCAACCCGTCGATGTCGAACTGGTCGGCAAGATACGGCAAGGCGCTCGGGGCTACCGTGTCCACCAAGTACGGCAGGAACTCCGATAGGTCCCAGTTGTCCCATCGGTCGGCCACCATTTCCGAAAAGGCCCGTGCCAGTTCGTTGTCGCTGATCGCGCTTGCTATGACGTTTTTGTCATCCACGGCTAAATCCTGTTACGTTCACGGTTATTCCCGTGCAATTTGGAAATTGTTCGTCCGATATGATCAGGTTTGCGGCCGGCGCGACGACCGTAACGTCGTACACGCTGGACAACCGGCACGCTTGGGCAATGTGCGACCGTATGATGTCCAAACCGAGCTTTGCCCGCTTCTCCTTGGCAAAATCTTCCAAGGCGCTGGTGATACTTGCCCGCTCGGTCGCGGCATCGGCGCCGTCGTACAGCACCACGTCCACCATGAGCGCATAATCCTCGCGCTCCGGCGCCGATACGATTACCGTGTCCGTGAGCGGCCGCACATTCTCAGCGTTGCACACGTTGTACACATCCGTAATCACCTGCGCGGGCGTTTCCTCTTCATTCGTCAGTGGAACGATCAACACACTACCGGGTACCGGCGAAGACACGGACACGTCGGTAATCATGGCGTTGGCACTTTTCGCGTAAAACTTGTAACTCGACCGAGATCCTGCCGATGAATATTGCGATGGCGCCAGTTTGATGCGCTCACGGAGCTGCGCGTCGCTCTCCACATCGGAACCTCCGCCCGTGACGTCGATATTTTCTACCGTCGATACGAACGCCAGCGGGTCCAGTATTTTGTTAATCGTACCGACGGCATAACCATTCCCCACCTTGCCCGCAACGTCGGCCAAAACGGACAGTTCTACGGTCATAGTGGGGGGCGATTATGGCGTCGTCGATCGTGCGGAATATCGCCAAACCGTCGCTGCTCGATACGCGGGTTCCCTCGGGAATCAAAACGGAGCCGTGCCCTGCAACAAGAGTGAAGCGGACGGTACACCCAGCACTGGCCGCCGGCAAACGCTCGACGGCCACCAAACCCGCGATGTAATCGAGGATTGGCGCGGTGCTGAACTGGTAGAGCATTTGCCGCATACCCGCATTAAAGCGGTTCACAAGTAGCGTTTCGCGGAACACCACGAAATTGAGGATCAACTGCTCGACTTGGGCAGGTTGCAATTCACGCCCCAACAGCTCCTCCAGCTTTGCCTTGCTCTCCGCCATGATTACGGCGGGATCACGTTCCACGAATGTTGGGATATTGTTGTCAATAGCCATTATATGATCGTTGTTATCGTTATCTGTTCTGCCGATCCTACCACCGTGCCCTCGATCTTAAAAACTGTGTGGGCGGCATCGTTACGGCTCGCGGAAATGCGGGTTACATCGAGGCGCTTTTCCCACCGGCCGATGGCCGTGGTCGCTTCGTAGATGATTTTTCCCAACACCGATGGCAGGGGTTTATCTAAATATTGGTACACGTTGCTGCCGAACTCCGGGCGCAATGGATCGCTGCCCGGGATGGTCGTCAGGATGATATTTATGGACTGTACAATATCATCCACCCCCTCGACGATCGCCGCCGGATCGTCCATGCTGACCTGCCAGTTTCGTGTGTCGTTCGGTGCAATCATACGGCGCTTGCGGTTATGGTTCCCGTTACTGGGCCGGCGGTATTCGCCAGCGTGATCACGGCGGTATTTACCCCCTCGACGATCGCGGCAGCCACCGCGTTCGTGATGGACTCGGCGATACGATCGGCGGACGCCTCGGGGTTATCTGTTTTGTCTCGTTCGGCGAGCATGGCGGCCTTGATCGCCGCTTTCAATGCTGATTTCTGTACGGGCATACGCTTATGGTGTTGGCGGTCCCGACACGCCTGTACTGGTCGGGTGCTTGTGTGTTGTTAATTTTATTTTCTGCGTTCCGGCGGTAACTTCAACGCTGGCGGTGATCTCCCCGGTAACAGTGGTGTCGCCCGTGATGTTCACCTCACCCTCGACGTTCAATTTTTTGCACGCGATCGACAGCTCGGAATCCGGTGCGTTCACGCTCAACTTATGCGCCTTGGCATCATAGAACACCTCGGCGCCGTCAGCGTATTTTACGCCCATAGTGTCAGGTCCAGCCCAGTCGGGTGGTGTGTCCGTATCGCTCCAAAGTACCAATACAATGGCGCCCTGCTCGCAATTCTCGTCCATTGAACACAGCACTTGCGCATTTACCTCGACCGGTATCCAGTGCTTCGTTTTGTAGGTAGCCATAGACGGGATGGCCAGCCAGCCGGAAACGATCTCGTTCTCGTCGAACGAAACACGCGCATAGCCCAGGTTCTCACCCTCGCCGATCTCTGATATTATACCCAGCCGAAACATACCTATACCTCTATTTTTCTAATTGTCGCCGTGGTTACGTACCCGCTTGAATTATCGAGGTCATGAGCCGACGATACCACATGCCACTTTCCGGAAAACTTGCCGATGCCAGTCAGCTCGATATTGATCCCCGCTACCAGCTTGACATTCCCCGCAACGGTGATGCTCCCCGTTATTTTGTCCTTGTTTTTTTCTTTCAACGCACCCTTGGCCTTGGCTTGGGCCTGCGTCTCGTTCTCTACCGTAACGTCTCCCTGCCACGTGTCTTTCGACAATGTGCCCTTGCCTCCCTCTTGGTCTGACGGCTCGATCTTCCATCGCCGGACGCTGTTGGTCTTCATATTGCGGGTCGCCACGACAGCCCCGCCAAATACTTGGCTCGTTTTGTCAGTGAACGACGCCCGGCTCAATTCGTTTTTGTGAATGGTCATCACCACGGGCTGAGACTCCAGTTCCTCGGTGTCCATAAACACAAGTTGATCGCCACGAACGGAAAATACGATCCCGTACTCTCTGGCCAGCCTGCTTAAAAATGCGAGGTCTGTCTGCTTCTCCTGCGTCTTGCGCTCGACTTCTATCTTTTGCAGGTCGCTGACATTGCCCACGAGCTTCAGCCCGTGCTTCGTCGCAAAGTATTGGGCGATCTGCTTCAACGACTGCTTTTCGAACGCCTTGCTGTTCTTCGAGCGCAGCGCCTTGGATATAGCGGCACCGATAGCTTTGATTGCAACCGTATCGGGCGGGAACTCCAGCCCGATCTCGTCTATCTCAAAGAGTCCACAATCCAGCGGAGCGTCGGGCGTGCCGATCGACACCTCCAGCGTGTCGCCTTGCTCGGGATACCATCCGTTTTTCCAATGGTCAGTGGTATCTTCGAACGTCAGCGTCAAATCGTCACTTTCCGCCTCCTCTTTGTCTGCATACGACAATCGGGAGAGATAGGGCGACACGTCGGCGGTTACGTTCTTACCATTGACGGTGATTTTCGCAATGACTTTCTCTAACGTTTCCATGGCGGCAGGTCTGTATTTACGTGCATATCGCTGTCTTCGACGATCGGGATCACCAGCACCGTGCCCAGCGGGAAGACCGCCGTAAGCGGTATGAGCGGGTTGGCATCCGATATGATGGCGATCCCGTCCATACTGCCGTAAAACTTGGCAGCGAGCAGATCGATCCGGTCTCCCTCAACGGTCGTATAGTTGAAACTTGACATTTAATTGCCTCCCTCTTTTGTTCCTGCGAACCCCGCTACCGGCGTGGCGCTGGTCGTTACTTTTTCCGCGCTGTCGGACAACTGCCCGACATTCATCTCCAGCACCGACACATCCACCACGTTGTCGATTTTTGCGAGGTTGCTGGCATATGCAATCGCTTCGTCCAATGATGTGGGCAAGTCGCCAGCGCGATCGATTATTTTCTTTGTTGCCGCGACTTTCGTTTTGGCCGACGCATAGAGTCCTTGCGCATCGGCGGCCAGTTGCTGGACCTCGCGCACCCCGCGCTTAAGGCTGGTGGTCCTGCTTTTCACCTTAGCAATCGACTGCTTCATTCCGCTAACCTTTTCCTTGGCTGCGGACACGTCGTTGGTTATACCTGTGGCGGGGCTTGGAGCCGACGCAACAGGCGCCACCGCGATCGGCTTCTGACTACTCAGCGCCCGCCCTGTCGGGGCTGCTTCCTCTTCGCCGGGACTCTCCAGCAAATTCACGGTGACGGTTGCCAGCTCCACCCATCCATCCGCCGCGCACTGCTGGTTGGCGATGTCCAAGCTCGTAATAACGAATTTCCCGACAATTCGCCCGTCTCCGGTAATGTACGGCAGCACCTCGAAAGCGTGCATCGACGCTTTCAACGCATATATCTCGGCCTGCGGATCACAAAATTCTGATGAATATGTGATTGTCAGGCTCAACTCCCGCAGCTCGGCACCAGTCGGCTGGATGGCGTCTTTGTCATTGACACGAGGGATTTGGCCGTATTTTACGGCATCTGCCTCGCTGGTCGATACGGGAGTTTTCAGCCCTTGAAATATGTGATCTCCGAGTTGTGCAAACATGGGTGCCAGCTATTACGCAAAGGACAAACGTGTCTTGTTTTCTTCATATTTACGAATCAGTTCCATGATCTCGTTCGCATGCTGCTTCAGCATTTTTCCGAACTCGTCCCGCACCTCCTGCGTAGTCGATCCGGCGAATGTGATCTGCGGGGCATAGGTAATGGACGGGCCGGTATTCCCGCCGCCTACAATGGTCGAGGTATTCACCGTGCTGGATTGCATCGACTGCGTGATTCCACGGGTCGCTTGCATGGCCACGCCCTCGGTAGCATTTTCGACGATTGCACCCCCTCGATCAAGGCCAACGACCAGCCCCTGCGTGATATTCAGACCATATTCGGCGAACAAACGGGATGGGGAATTGATACCGAGAATAGACTTGAAGCCGTTGGCAATCCTACGGCCGATATTCTTCATTCCCTCGACAATCTTATCGACCATAGAGGTTATTCCATTCCAAAGCCCTTGCAATAGGTTTTTGCCCCACTCATAAAAGCGGGGGCCGAGGTTCTCGAAGAACGTCCCCACATTCTCCCACGCGCCGCGCATCCATTCGACGGGTTGCAGGTTGCTGAACCAGTCTTTGATCCCTCCCCATGCGTTCGAAATGCCGCTCTTGACGTTACCCCAAAGGTTAGAGAACCAGCCTTTCACTGATCCCCATGCCTTTTGCACTCCCTCGCGGGCCTTGCTGATGGTATTTTTGATGCCATCCCAAGCTTTCCCCGCACCGGCCTTGATCCTGCCCCACAAGTTCGAGAACCAGCCCGTTACAGTGCTCCACACCTTTTTGATCGCTTCCCACGCTGCTTTGAATATCCCGACGATAGCGTCCCACAACTTTTTAAACCATGCGGGCACCTCGTCCCAGTACTTGACCAACAATACCACGGCTGCGATAATCGCCATGATACCGGCGACAATCCACACCACTGGACACCCGTACAAGGATGTATTAAATACCCACTGGCCGGCGGCGGCGATCTTCAACCAAACGGAGAATAACGCATATTGCATACGAAACAACAACATGCCGTTTTTGTACTCGCTGACGATTTTGGTACCAATTTTTATGGAATCAGACACTATTCGGAATACCTTACCGAACTGCCCGACGATGAACGTCACGCTACCGATCGCAATGGCAGCCGTGCCTAATATAGCGATCCATTTACCCGTGGTCATCGCTATATTGCCGATTGTGGCGGCCAGTTCGGGATTTTCCTGTACCCATTTTGTTATCTTATCGATAACCTTTGATATTTTTTCGGTTGCCGCCGACAATGCTGGGATCAGTGCTGCACCTAACTGTAACTTAACGCCTTTGACCTGCTCTCCGATATTTTCGAGTTGGTCGCTAAATGCGTCGCCCTTGGCAATCATCTCGTTACTTAACGCAAGTCCCAAACGCTCGGCTTCGGCGTAAAACGCTTTTAGACCGGCCTTGCCATCGTTCAGCATAGGGATCAGATCGGCACCCGACTTGCCGAACAATTCAACCGCCAAAGCGGTCTTTCCGATGCCGTCTTCGGTATTATGAAAAATATCGGCTACATCCTCGAAAATCTCGTTCGGCTGGCGGAGATTACCCGCACTGTCTTTGATTTTGATACCGAGATCCTCGAACGTCTGCATGTACGTCTTATTTCCGCCGGTAGCTTCGGCGACCATTCTGTCGAACTTCACTAACGACGCGGACAATTTTTCAGTTTCGACCCCTGACATCCTACCGGCATACGCAAGTTTTTGGAATGCCTCTACAC
>OHVP01000134.1_pt1 | contig 19924 bp, 9 predicted proteins | sample 1579521 | NCBI WGS metagenome assembly OHVP01 (sample SAMEA3882523, study PRJEB24775) | human gut metagenome | biome: human-associated habitat; feature: intestine environment; material: feces | place: Netherlands | collected 2009/2010
GCAAGGGAAAATGGTGGGAAGGCTACGACCCGCAAGAGCTATACGTACAGAATCATGCCCTGAGCGGACATGCTTGGGTGGCATGGGACTGGCCCGAAGGAACCTCTATCCCCCCGCAGAGTTACTACGACAACTTCTTCGACCGCACAGTGGACATGATAAACAAATATCATCCCGACCTGGTCTATTTCGACGACAGCGTACTCCCCTTCTGGCCCATCAACGATACGGGGCTGAAAGTCGTGTCGCACTACTATAACCAAAACATGAAGCTTCACAAGGGCAATCTCAATGCCGTAGTCTTCGGAAAGAAGCTGGAAGCTAAACATAAAGAGGCCATCGTATGGGATGTAGAAAAAGGGGTTCCATCGGAATGCCAGGACAAGGCGTGGCAAACCTGTAGTTGCCTCGGTACTTGGCACTATAACCGCTCTGCTTACGAAGACAACTGGTATAAATCAGCCGAGACCGTCATCCACATGCTCATTGACATCGTCAGTAAAAATGGCAACCTATTACTAAGCGTACCAATGAAAGGAAACGGCACCATCGACGACAAGGAAGAAAAAATTCTGGAAGACATAGCCGCCTGGATGGAGGTGAACGGAGAAGGAATATTCGACACACGTCCCTGGTGTATTTATGGTGAAGGTCCCTCCACAGAAACAGCAATACCTTTGGACGGAGCAGGATTCAACGAAGGCAAGAACGCACCCTACACTTCTGCCGACATCCGGTTTGTGAAAAAAGGGAAATACTTGTATGCCCATATCATGAAATGGCCCTCAGACGGAAAAATACAGATAAAATCACTGGCTACCGGCAGTCCCTACTGCAAAGGAGAAATCGAAAAAGTAGAATTATTAGGAGGTGGAAAGGCAAAGTTCAGAAGAACTTCCAAAGGCTTGCTTATTGACCTTCCCAAAGACAAGACACCCAATCCTATTTCTTTGGTACTGAAAATCACTAACCGTTAAACTGCTGATATTGTATGAAAAAGGGATTTTTTTTAAGACTATTTGTCCTGCTGATGCTGACATTTTTCATAGCAGAACAAGGCAAAGCACAAACCTACCAACGCACCTCACAAGGCATAAAAAGCACTGTGCAAGGTATAAATATAGATATTAGCTTCTTCTCTCCTGTCACAGTGAGAATCTTAAAATCGCCTGACGGCTGGAAGTATACCAAAGAAAGCTTGTCGGTCATCGGGCAACCGGAAAAAGTAAAACTATCCGTCTCTTCGAAAGGGGGTATATTGACTATCAAAAGCCATCAGCTTACAGTCCATCTCAACGAAGAGACCGGACAAATAACTTTTGCCTCTTCCGATGGAAAATCGCTGTTGCAGGAACAAAATAAAGGCACACGTTTTGATGATTTCAACGATGCCGGCACAAAAACCTTCAGCGTTTATCAATCGTTCACCTTAGAGAAAGACGAAGCTATTTATGGATTGGGACAATTGCAAAACGGCAAAATGTCGCAACGTAACCAGACCAAACGCCTTATCCAAGACAATCTTGAGGATGTGATTCCCTTCTTCCAGTCCGTCAAAGGCTACGGTCTCTTTTGGGACAACTATTCGCCAACCATCTTCAAAGACAATCAAGAAGAGACATCCTTCCTTTCTGAAGTCGGCGACTGCATTGACTACTATTTCATGTACGGCGAAAATGCCGATGGAGTAGTTGCCCAGATGCGCTACCTCACAGGACAAGTGCCCATGTTTCCATTATGGACATATGGATTCTGGCAAAGCCGTGAACGCTACAAAAGCCAAAAAGAGATTGTTGGCGTAGTGCAAAAATACCGCGAACTGGGTGTGCCCCTCGATGGAATTATCCAGGATTGGAGATACTGGGGAAGCAACTACCTGTGGAACGCAATGGATTTTTTGAACGAAGAATTCTCCGACCCCAAAAAAATGATGGAAGACATACACGGAATGAATGCCCACATTATCATCTCCATTTGGTCAGCTTTCGGACCACATACCAAACCCTATCACGAGTTGGATAAAGGGAACATGCTCTTCAACTTCCGCACATGGCCCGAATCCGGTTCCGAGAAGTGGCCTCCCAATATGGACTATCCATCCGGTGCCCGCGTGTACGATGCCTACCATCCGCAAGCACGCGACATCTATTGGAAGTACCTGAACGAGAACCTACGTTCTGTGGGTATAGACGGCTGGTGGATGGACTCTACCGAACCCGACCATTTTCACCCCATTCCTGAAGATTTTGACACGCCCACCTATTTGGGGTCATTCCGTAAAGTACGCAATGCCTACCCTTTAATGAGTGTAGGTGGAGTGTACGACCACCAGCGTGCCGTAACTTCGGATAAACGCGTATTTATCCTTACCCGCTCAGCCTTTGCCGGCCAGCAACGTTATGGTGCCAATACATGGACAGGAGATATCACAGCATCATGGGAAGTTTTGGAGAAGCAAATACCTGCGGGATTAAACTTCTCACTATGCGGCATTCCCCATTGGAACAGCGATATCGGCGGATTCTTCCTATGGCAATATCCCTTGATGCTGGATGACCCGGATTATCGCGAGCTTTATGCCCGTTGGATACAGTTCGGTACATTCTGTCCCATGATGCGGTCACATGGGGAAGGTGCTCCCAGAGAAATCTATCAATTCGGCAAAAAAGGCGAGCCAATATACGATGCGATTGAGAAATACATTCGGTTACGCTACAGTTTGTTACCATACATCTACACAACTGCCTGGGAGGTAACTGCCAATCAGTCCAGCTTCATGCGTGCCTTGGCAATGGATTTTGCCCACGATCGCAACGTGTGGAACATCCACAATCAGTATATGTTTGGCAAATCCCTATTGGTATGCCCTGTAACCCAACCCATGTATACCCAAACAGTTTCGGACACCATCCGTGTAGAAGATTTCAGTACCGTTAAGTCTATGCGAATATATCTGCCTAAAAATACGGAATGGTATGATTTTTGGACCAATCAGAAACACTCCGGCGGACAATATATCGTGAAAGATACCCCTATTGACATTTTACCACTTTATGTGAAAGCAGGTTCCATCCTGCCAATAGGTCCCGAAGTGCAGTATAGCACCGAAAAATCATGGGACAACTTGGAGATAAAAGTGTATCCCGGTTGTAACGGCGAATTCACACTTTACGAAGACGAGAATGACAACTACAATTATGAAAAAGGAATGTACAGCACCATTACGATGAAATGGAATGACCGTACTCGCATGCTCACTATTGAAAATCGGAAAGGAGAGTTTTCCGGTATGTTGAAAGAACGGAAATTCAACATAGTAACTGCTGATGGCGCAAAAAAGGCAGTGGCTTATAATGGGAAAAAAGTAACGGTTAAAATGTAATGGTTTCTAAAAACAGCTATTAATTTGCATTATGGAAATAAATACTCGTATGAAAAAATATCATCATTATCTTACCCTTTTAAGTTTATTTATGCTGCTCGGCATCCTGAAATTGCAAGCAGCGATACAACTCCCTGCCATATTTTCCAACCATATGGTGCTACAACGTAACTCAGAACTTACTTTCTGGGGATGGGGTATTCCGGGAGAAACAATTTCCATCGCCCCCGAATGGATGAAAGGAGAAATAATCAAAACCCAAGTCAATAATACGGGGAAATGGTCAGCCCGTGTACCTTCCGGCGAAGCCGGCGGACCTTATGAGATTCGTTTCAGCGGCTCGTCAGAAGTAACCTTGACCGATGTCATGCTAGGCGAAGTTTGGCTGTGCAGCGGACAATCCAATATGGAATGGAGCGCCAACCACGGCATAAAGAACGGAGACGAGGAAACGGCAAATGCCCATTGTCCCAATCTCCGAATTTTTCACGTGGCCAGAATAGCCGCCCCGTTCCCTCAAGAAAACTGTTTCTCGCAATGGACACAGTGCACGCCCGAAACGATGCGCAGCACGAGTGCCCTGGCCTACTTCTTCGGCCGCAACATCCAGGAAGAGCTGGACGTGCCGGTAGGAATCATCGTAGCCGCATGGGGCGGAACCACCGCCGAGACATGGACGCCCCGCGAATGCGTAATGAGCGACCCGGTCTTGTGCGACTATCCGTATGAATCCAATCCTTGGTTTCCGGCTGAAACAGGCACGTTGTACAACAGCATGATTTATCCCGTGATGCCCTACGGCATTGCCGGATGCATCTGGTATCAGGGAGAAGCCAACCAAGGCCGTGCCAGCTCCTACGCCCGGGTGATGCAGCGGCTGATAGGCTCGTGGCGTACCGGATTTAACAAGGAATTCCCATTCTATCTGGTCCAGATAGCCCCCTTCCAATACCACTCCAAAGACAACGGACCGGCACTGCTACGCGAGCAGCAGGCCATGTTGCCCGAAATGCTGGACAAGGTCAAGATGATTACCGTGTCAGATTTGGTGGACAATGTGCAGGACATCCATCCACGTGACAAAAGAAGCGTAGGCAAACGTCTCGCCAATCTTGCACTGGACGATACATACCATATATATGCAGGCCCCTATAAAAGCCCGGTCTTTGAAAGCGCCTGCCGCAAAGGCAACCATGTGACAATCTCTTTCAAAGACATAAAGAACGGACTGGCCGTACACGGGAAAAGGATAGAGGGGCTGATGATGGCCGCAGCCGGCCAGGAATGGCAAGAGGCCCGGGCCAGGATAGACGGGGGAAAGCTGATTGTCCCGGTAAAAGGAATCGAAAGCCCGGTTTCCATTCGCTACTGCTTCAGTGACGCTGCTCAAGGCAACCTTTTTTCAACGGAAGGCATCCCCTTAGCCCCCTTCCGGACAGACAGCATTGCCTCTTCTGAAAACATTCCGGTTTCTACAGACAGCGCTTTGGAAGAATCTTTTGAATTCTCGCCCAAGTTCTCTACCGGCAATGCCAATCCCCTTCTCGACTTCCAATACATGGCCGACCCCACAGCAGTGGTGCACGACGGCCGCATTTATGTGTACGGCACTAACGACCACCAGCAATATGATGTAGTGGGCCGTAACGGGAAAAACACCTATCAGCACATCCATTCGCTGACGATGGTCTCTTCTGACGACATGGTGAACTGGACTTATCACGGAGTAATCAATGTAAAGGCTCTGGCTCCCTGGGGAATGGCTTCGTGGGCACCTTCCATCGCTTCGCGCAAGGAGGCCGACGGCAAAACACACTTCTATCTGTACTACTCCAACAGCGGTTCCGGTGTAGGTATGCTGACCGCCACTTCCCCCGTGGGGCCCTGGACAGACCCATTGGGCAAATGCGTGGTAGACGGCAATACTCCAGGACTCGGCAAGTGTAAAGCTCCTTTCGATCCGGGAGTAGTCATCGACGACAAGGGCATCGGCTGGCTCTCCTTTGGCGGGGGCGACAGCGACGACTACATTCCCGGAGACGCACGCATCGTGCGGCTGGCAAATGACATGAAGACGCTGGACAGCGAAATAGTTGAAATAAAAGCGCCATACCACTTTGAAGCAAACGAACTGAACTATCTGAACGGCACTTGGATTTACACCTACAACACCAACTGGAAGAACCGGGATGCATGGCCCCACAAGGATATAGACAAGCCGAGCCGGTGCTGCATGAGCTACATGACGAGTCGCACGCCACTTGAGACAGACAGCTGGACCTATCGGGACAACTACTTCAAAAATCCCGGCGACTATGGCATGTCCGACAGCAACAACCATACACATCTGGTAAAATTTCAAGGGAAGTACTATCTCTTCTACCACTCACTGAGCTTGCAGGACAGCCGCGACCTCAAAGTGGGCGTCCGCAGTATCTGCGTGGAAGAAATAGAGGTGGACGAAAAGGACCTCACTATCCACATGGGCACAGCCACAGCCAAGGGCGTTTCACAAATCAAGCCTCTCGACCCGTTTGCGCAGCAACAGGCCGAGACCACAGCCGCCACACGCGGCGTTGCCTTTGAACCGACCGGACAGACAGGCAACATGTCTGCCGTAGGAAACAAGAGCGGACAGGCCATCTGTGTCCGCGGTGCGGAATTCCCGCAATCACCTCAAGCCATACAGATGAAGATAAAAGGGAAAGGCTCCATCGAAATACACATGGACAGTCCAGACGGTCCGCTCCTATCCACCTTGACCTTTGATACCGATACGTGGCAAACATTGACAAAGCCGTTGGACAAACGGATAAAAGGCAAACACGACATTTACTTCGTATTCGGGAACGGAAAGTTCTTATTTGACGAATGGAAATTCACAAAATAATGAATCCGTCGGCAGAATCTGCCCAGTATCTCTTCACCCTTGTGATGATATCGCTGCACAATTCGAGCCAACACACAACAAGCCAGCAAGTTACTTTGCCAGCGTTTTGCCACCATATTGGCAAAGTTTTGCCATGCCTTTGGCAAAACCTTGCCAACTTGTCGGCAAGAAAGACAAAAGCAACATCGCTGTCCGCAAAGAGGCGGAAGCACGTCCTCAATATAATTCCGCTAACGGGAAAGAGACAGATTAGTTCCATTAACGGGCAGAAGTTTTAAAAAATGGGAAGGATTTGGCACAATAGTTCTGCGCAAATTCTCATTTATCGAACAAAAATTGTATTTTTGCCTGCGACTGAAAAATCAGTAATATCATAGAATAGACAATTCCCGAACAAATATGAGCGAAGATTTTGAAGCACCGAAAGATGATTTGGACAAGGAACTCCCGGCCGGGAGCGAAGAACACTCGGATTACAAACCTGCGGACGCAAAGGATGCCAATATAAAGCACCAACTGAGCGGCATGTACCAGAATTGGTTTCTGGACTACGCCTCATACGTTATATTGGAACGTGCCGTACCCCATATCATGGATGGTCTGAAACCCGTACAGCGGCGTATCCTCCACTCCATGCGCCGCATGGAAGACGGGCGCTACAACAAGGTGGCGAACATCGTGGGACACACCATGCAGTTCCATCCTCACGGTGATGCTTCTATCGGCGATGCTCTGGTACAACTGGGACAAAAGGACTTGCTCGTGGATTGCCAGGGAAACTGGGGTAACATTCTGACGGGTGACAGCGCCGCTGCCCCCCGTTATATCGAAGCACGTCTCTCCAAGTTCGCACTGGACGTGGTATTCAACCCCAAGACCACCGAATGGAAACTCTCTTATGACGGGCGAAACAAAGAACCGGTTACACTACCGGTAAAATTCCCACTGCTGCTTGCACAAGGTGTGGAAGGTATTGCCGTAGGCCTGTCATCCAAAATATTACCACATAACTTCAATGAGCTGTGCGATGCTTCCATCAGCTATCTGCACAACGAAGAATTCAAGCTGTACCCCGACTTCCAGACGGGAGGCAGTATCGATGTATCCAAATACAACGACGGTGAACGTGGCGGTGCGATACGCGTGCGCTCCAAAATAGAAAAGATAGACAACAAGACACTTGCCATTAAGGAAATTCCTTACGGGAAAACGGTGGCCAGTGTATGCGACTCCATCGTAAAGGCCAGCGAAAAAGGAAAAATCAAGATACGTAAGGTAGAGGACCTGACATCCGGCAGTGTGGAAATATTAGTGCATCTAGCCCCGGGTGTATCATCCGACAAGACCATCGATGCCCTCTATGCCTTCACCGACTGTGAAGTGAGCATCTCTCCCAACTGCTGTGTCATCGACGACCAAAAGCCCCACTTCCTCACCGTGAGTGATGTATTGCGCAAATCAGTCGACAACACATTGGCACTGCTACGCCAGGAACTGGAAATCCGTAAGGGCGAGATACTGGAAAGCCTGCATTTTGCTTCACTCGAAAAGATATTCATCGAAGAACGCATCTACAAGGATAAGGAGTTTGAACAAGCCAAGAATATGGATGCCGCCTGCGAGCATATCGATGAGCGCCTAACTCCCTACTACCCGACTTTCATCCGCGAAGTGACCAAGGAAGACATCCTCCGGCTGATGGAGATAAAGATGGCACGTATCCTCAAGTTCAACTCCGACAAGGCAGAGGAACTGATAGCACGCATGCGAAAGGACATAGAGGAGATAGACTGCCATCTGGCAAACATCGTGGAATATACCGTCGACTGGTTCCGTATGCTGAAGGACAAGTACGGCAAAGACTTCCCCCGCCACACGGAACTGCGTAACTTCGACACCATCGAAGCAACCAAAGTCATCGAAGCCAACGAAAAGCTGTACATCAACCGCGAAGAGGGGTTCATCGGAACTGGATTGAAGAAAGACGAATTCATAGGCAACTGCTCGCCCATAGATGACGTGATTATCTTCTTCCGCGATGGAAAATATATCATTACCCCAGTGGCCGACAAGAAGTTCGTAGGCAAGAATATACTTTATGCCAACATTTTCAAGAAGAACGACAAACGTACCATCTACAATGTCTGCTACCGTGACGGCAAGGAGGGGACAAGCTATATCAAGCGTTTTGCCGTCACTTCCGTGGTGCGTGACCGCGAATACGATGTGACGCAGGGCACCCCCGACTCCCGTATCACCTACTTCACCGCCAACCCCAACGGCGAAGCCGAAATCATCAAGGTAACCCTGAAACCCAATCCCCGTGTACGCCGTATTATCTTCGAGGAGGATTTCAGCAACATCAATATCAAGGGACGGCAGGCCATGGGAAATATACTCACGAAACTCCCCGTACACAAGATAGCCTTGAAACAACGTGGAGGCTCCACGCTGGGTGGACGGAAAGTCTGGTTCGACCGTGATGTGCTACGTCTCAACTACGACGGGCGCGGAGAATATCTCGGAGAATTCCAGAGCGAAGACACCATCCTTGTCGTACAGAACAGCGGAGAGTTCTATGCCACCAACTTCGACTTGAACAATCACTATGACGATGGCATACGCGTATTGGAGAAATACGATCCGAACAAAGTATGGACCGCCGTACTCTACGATGCCGACCAGCAGAACTATCCTTACATCAAGCGTTTCTGCTTCGAGGCAACCGCCCGCAAGCAAAACTACTTGGGAGAAAACAAGAACAGCAGCCTCATTCTGCTGACAGACGAGTGCTACCCGCGTTTAGAGGTGGTGTTTGGCGGCCACGACAATTTCCGAGAGCCGATGGTGGTGGAAGCCGACGAATTCATCGCCGTGAAAGGCTTCAAAGCAAAAGGTAAGCGCCTGACCACCTATACTATAGAAACCATCAACGAATTAGAGCCTACCCGCCAACCTGAACCCTCGCAGAAAACCGAAGAGCAGGAAACGGATGAAGAACCGGAAATTCTGGACCCCGACCACGGTAAAAGCGAAGGGGACATACTGGACGAGATGACAGGACAGATGAAACTCTTTTGATGAAGGACGGAAATGAAGTATTAGTGGCTAACGATTACTAATTTGTAATTGATAATTTAATATGTACATATACAAGATAATAATCCTATGCGGACTGCTCTTGGGAAGTGTCGGACTGAAAGCACAAGAAGCACAATGCAGCATCGACCGGAAGCTACGGGCTGACTCCACCAACCGTAACCGTATTATCACCCGTGCCACCATGTATGGTGTCGGCTTCACCAACGTGTTCGACACTTATCTTTCACCTCAGGAGTATAAGGGAATCGATTTCCGTATCTCCCGCGAAAGCATGCGGATGACACGGTTGATGGACGGCAACGTGTCTCTGCAAACTTTCTTCCAGGCAGACTTGGGATATACACACAACAAAGTAGACAATAACAATACATTCTCCGGACTGGCCAACTGGAACTACGGCCTGCATTATAATTTTCCAATCACGGGCAATTTCAAACTGCTTGCCGGAGGAGTCGGCGACTTCAACGGTGGCTTTGTCTATAATCTGCGCAACGGAAACAACCCCGCCCAAGCACGTGCCTATATCAACCTTGCCGCATCTGGAATGGCTATTTGGGACTTGCGCATCAAGAACCGTCCCATCACACTACGCTATCAGGTAAATCTTCCTTTGGCAGGTATCATGTTCATGCCCAACTATGGACAGTCCTACTACGAGATATTTACGTTAGGACATTGGGACGGAGTAGTGAACTTCACCTCCCTGCACAACCAGCCCTCTCTGAGACAAATGCTGACCGCAGACTTTCCGGTGGGACGTGCCCGGATGCGTTTCGCTTACATATGGGACGCACAACAGTCCAAAGTAAATGAAATAAAGACACATACTTACTCGCATGTATTCATGGTGGGGTTCGTAAAGGAACTCTATCTGTTTCCTAACAAGAGAAAGTAAAAAGTGACAAGGTGATAAACGATAAGATGATAAGGATAATGTGCATGAAAAGAAGATATATTTTAATAATTTGGAGTATCCTACTCACGTTATTGCCCCTATTGAACGGATGTATTCGTGAGGAAGAGTTCGACAATACCCCACAAGGCAATTTCGAAGCCTTGTGGGAAATAATAGACGAACAGTACTGCTTCCTGGACTACAAGCAAATAGACTGGGATGCCATCCATGACAAGTATCAGCCACTCATTACCCCGGGAATGAGCTACGACGGTCTATTTGAAATATTAGGTAACATGCTTGCCGAGTTAAAAGACGGACATGTCAACTTGTACTCTTCCTCCAACATGGCGCGCTACTGGGACTGGTATCTGGATTATCCTCGTAACTTCAACGAAAGTATCATTGAAAAGTACCTGGGAAGAGACTACCGCATTGCTGGAGGCGCCAAATATACCATATTGGAGGACAACATAGGATATATCTATTACGGTGATTTCTCCAGCGGCATCGGAAACGGCAACCTGGATGAGATTCTGTTATACCTTTCCGCTTGTAACGGCCTGATTATCGACGTGCGCAACAATGGTGGCGGCAACCTGACAAACGCCACCCGAATGGCACAACGCTTCACGAATGAAAAAGTACTGACGGGATATATTCAGCACAAGACCGGCAAAGGCCATAGCGATTTTTCAGATCCGACTCCCATTTATGTGGAACCTTCCAACAGTATCCGCTGGCAAAAAAAGGTAATTGTCCTGACCAACCGTCATTCCTATAGTGCAACCAATGATTTTGTCAACTCCATGCGCTGTTTTCCCAATGTCACCCTGGTTGGTGACAAAACCGGCGGCGGGTCGGGCCTGCCATTCTCTTCGGAACTGCCCAACGGATGGGGGGTACGCTTTTCTGCCAGCCCGCACCTCGATGCCCAAAAACAGCATATCGAGTTCGGCATCGACCCGGACAAGAAAGTGGATATGAGCAAAGAAGATGAGAACAATGACTTGGACACCATCATTGAGGAAGCAAGAAAAATACTGAAAGTGACTTTCTAAAACGACTTTATCTACAAAACAATTTGCCAAAACGAAAATTCTTTCTATCTTTGCTCCCGCTAATCGGAATTATTCCGCGGATGTGGCGTAATTGGCAGCCGCGCCAGACTTAGGATCTGGTGCCGTGAGGCGTGTAGGTTCGAGTCCTATCATCCGCACAATCCCTATAATAAATTTCAAAAGACAAACAACTAAGAGGGGAGGATATTCATTAAGAAACATCCTCCCTAACCGCTTCAAGTACCTTTTTTATCTCATCAAAACACAATATTTAGAATACTTATTGTATCTTTGCTTCCAAGAAACACTTCGATTAACCTGAAAAAATGAAACAAAATACGATAAGACCGATGCTTTTCAAGTATTGGGTAGTGTGCCTTCTATTGTTCATCCTCTTCATCCAGGCCAGGGCTTCTTCCTTCATGCCCGCCGTCACCAACTATCTTGCCAAAGACTATGAAGCCGGTTATCAGAACTGGGCATGTGCGCAAGGCAGCAACGGCGAAATGTATTTCGGCAACAGCCAGGGGCTCCTGGTATATGACGGTTATCGCTGGACTCTCCACAAAGTGCCGGGGAACCATATTGTCCGTTCGGTGTATGTGAAAGAAGACCGTATCTATGTGGGGGCATTCGAGGAATTCGGCTATTTCAAGTATTCGGAGGCAGGCACTCTCCGGTACCATTCTTTGAGCAAATTCCTGAAAAATTTCCCCATGGAGAACAACGAGATATGGAACATTGTAGAGCTGGACGGCCGCATCTACTTCCAGTCGTTCAGCGCCTGGTTCTCCTACGACGGGAAGATGGTACACGCTTTCCGCAACAGACAGCAACAGCCGCTCTACTTCTACACCCAAAACGGACATATCTACACACAGATGATTGATGAGGACTTCTATGAATTCGACGGCAAGGATTTCCTTCATCTCTTCCCCCGCAGCCAAGTGAACGATGACAATGTAGTGGCATTACTGCCCGACGGGGACGACAGCTTCCTGATGGTCACAGAGAATAACGGATTGTTCCGCTACAACGGTGACATCACCCCCTGGAAAACAGACATTGATGCAGAGCTGAAGAAACAGCGGGTGAACCGCGCCGTCATGACCAATGATTCCATATTCATGATAGGTACAGTCTTGAATGGCATATACGCCATCGACCGCAAAGGACATTGCCTCTGGCACTTCAATCTGGATAACCGTCTGGACAACAACACAGTCCTGGGCTTGTTCTGTGACAAAGACAACAACGTATGGGCAGCATTGGACGACGGCATCGCATACATCCACCACAACTCACCCGTCATGCTGCTGACTCCTGCCAACCATGAAACCAAACTGGGCATGGTGTACGACATAGCCCACCGGGGCGACTGTTTCTATCTGGCCACCAACCAGGGCTTGTACGAATACCACCAGGTTACCGAGAATCTGCGCCTGCTTCCCCATACTGAAGGACAGAACTGGTATGTGAAGGACATTGACGGGCAACTCTTTGCAGGCAACAATGCCCATACCTTATTAATAGGCGAAAAAGGGAATGTTTCCGTCATAAGCAATACCAACAGCAGTACGTGTCTGATAAAGTGCACCCTCTATGGCGAAGAGATACTGTTGGAATCATCCTACGCCAATTTGCGTATCTATAAAAAGAAGAACGGGCAATGGACCTTTTCGCATGTCATAGACGGCTTCATTGCACCGGTCATGCACTTGGAGGTGGACCAAAGCGGTGTCATCTGGGCTTCACACATGTATCAGGGAGTCTATAAAATAGTCTTGAGCGATGACTTGTCGGCTGTAAAAAGCGTACGGCACATCTCCCATTTAGGCTCGGAATATATCATCGGCCCTATCCAAGTAATGAAAATGCGAGGACGTATCGTCTTTTCCAGTCCCAACGGCTTCTATACCTATGACGACATCACCCGGCAGATTATCCCCTTCCAAAAGCTGAATGCCATTCTGCCTTACATCAGGAATGCTCATTCTGTGGTATCCGTCACGAACGACCGCTTCTGGCTGTCCGGTTCACATGAGTACGTATTGGTAGAGTACGCAGAAGGAGAGTACATCGTGAAGCAGCGCATCCTCATCGAACTGTTTGATTCTCCATGCATAGAGAACTACAACAATGTGTTCGTCGACAATGACGTTGTCTATTTTAATCTGAACAACGGAATCGCCAGTTACAGCAAAAACACAGACAGCCTCAGTCCTACTCTGGAGTCCGCCCTCTCACTGAGCTCGGTCACTGCTTCCTCTTCCGATAAAAAGGAGAAACGCCTGCCTCTGTCTGGAAATGTCGAACTGGAAAGCAATTACCGGGATTTGCTGTTCTCAGTAAGCCTGCCGCATTACAATAAATTGTCCGTACATTTCCATTATGTCCTGCAAGGAGGACAAGGCATGGCGCTGACATCGGACCTGAAAGAGCCCGAAATCCGCTACGGTAGCCTGGATTACGGAGAATACACATTCCAGGCAGAAGCCTATAATGATTTGGGACAGAAAATCGGTGAGGTGGAATATCATTTTGCCATAGCCCGCCCTTTCTACCTCTCCTATTATGCCTTTGCGCTCTATCTCATAGTTCTCACAGCGCTTGTCTACTTTTTCTCCAAGTGGCGCGCCAACCGTGCCATGGAAAAGAAACGGAAGGAGTATGAGGCAGAGCAGGTGCAGCAGAACATCAAGATGCGCGAGCAGGAGCATCTGATAACTCTGCAGCAACAGCAATTGCTGGAAGCCGAGTTGTCGGCAAAGAGTAAAGACCTTGCCAGCATGGCACTGGGTGTATTTGCCAAGAACGAGGTCCTGGAGAAACTTCGTACTGTCGTACAAGAGTCCCTGGTGAAAGGGCAATATGGACGCAAGAACCTCGAATCTCTGCTGAAGCTCATCAACGAAAACATCGAGACACAGGAATTTTGGGATGTATTCCAGAACAATTTCGACCTGATTCATGAGAAATTCTTCCGTAATTTGCGCGAACGTTATCCCAGTCTTACCGCTACCGACCTCCGTTTTTGTGCGCTGCTGCGCCTGAATCTTTCTACGAAAGACATTGCGCAAATGACCAACCTCACTATCCGGGGAGTAGAGGCAGCACGCTACCGTTTGCGCAAGAAACTGGATATCCCCGACGGAACGGGATTAGTGGATTTTCTCATCGACTTGAAATAAAGCGGCTACAAATCATTCAATCATAATAAACTGATTATTAGAAACAAGTAACACGAAAACGTAGTAAAACGGTACCCATTTTTACCCTAAACGTATTATCGTGGTAGTGATTTTTTTTGCCTTACTTACCGTAATTACTTCCTTTGCCGGCAGAATTATTAACTCTTAAATTTAGTTTATGAGAAGGCAAACTTTATTTCTTCTATTCATGATTTTGTTCTCATTGCCACTGACAGTTTTGGCACAAGGAACAAAGACAGTTAAAGGAACTGTTGTTGATCAGAACAACGAACCGATTATTGGAGCCACGGTTGTAGTAAAAGGCTCTACTATTGGAGCAGCTACCGACCTCGACGGTAACTATGTACTGAACGGCGTCCCTGAAGACGCAACTCTCGTATTCAACTATTTGGGCATGTTGCCGCAGGAAATAAGCGCTGCGGGACAATCCGTCATTAATGTAAAGCTACGTGAAGATGCACAACTACTGGAAGAAGTTGTTGTTATCGGTTACGGTTCGGCCAAGGCGAAAGACCTGACGGCCCCGATTGACGTTGTCAAAGAGAAAGAACTTATCAATGTTCCTACCTCCTCCCCGATGGCAGCATTGCAGGGAAAGGTACCGGGTGTTAACATCATCAATTCGGGAACGCCGGGCGAAGGTCCTAAAGTGACCATCCGTGGTATGGGTTCCTTCGGTGACACCTCTCCTCTCTATGTAGTGGACGGAATGTTCTACGACAACATCAACTTCCTGAACAATTCCGACATTCAGGACATGACCATCTTGAAAGACGCATCCGCATCTGCCATCTACGGTGTACGCGCCGCCAACGGTGTTGTAATCATCACCACCAAGAAAGGAAGCCGCAACCAGGATGCCAAGATTACCTATAACGGTTATGTAGGTATTCAGAAAGCCACCAACCTGCTGGAGATGTGTAACTCTCACGAGTATGCCACCATGATGTTGGAAGCCAACCCGGAAGCTTACCGGTCGATTTTCGAAAAGTCAGTAGCCGAATTCGGAGGCAATATGGAAAACCTGCAATTCAATGCCGATACCAACTGGTATGACGAACTGTTGCGCACAGCCATGATGACCAATCACAGCTTGAATATCTCCGGTGGTACGGAAAAAGCGACCTACTCTGCCGGCATGAGCTATCTGGCACAAGACGGTATCATGGACGTGGAAAACTACTACCGCCGCTTGAACTTCCGTGCCGCCCTTGACTACGAAGCCCGCAAATGGCTGAAAGTAGGCTTCAACGGCGTATTCAGCAACTCGCAGCAGCAGCTTCCCAAGAATGCCGCATGGCAACAGGCATACAACACACCGTCTATCATCCCGGTGTATGATGACCGCCGCGACGATGCCGTGTTCCCTAAGAAGTACACATCGCCCGAGCAGGTGGGCTTGACCAACAACTTCAACAATCCGGTAGCCACTGCCAACTATTACGACAACCGGAACGAGACCTACCAAGTGCTGACCAACTTCTATGCACAGCTCAACCTCATCCCCGACAAGCTGAATATACGCAGTAGCTACAGCTACGACTACTCAATGATTCGCGGTTCTGAGTTCACTCCTACCTACTATGTAGGCACCAACCAGAAGAAAGAGGTTACCGAACTCACTAAAAAGAACACTAACTACTACAAATATATATGGGACAACGTGGCCACTTATACTGACAAGTGGGGCAAACACTCCTTTACCGGTATGCTGGGTGCATCCATGCGTCAAGAGCAATACCGCCTGCTCGAAGGTACCGCCACCAACGTGCCCGAAGGTGAGGACGTGTGGAAATACATCGCACTGGGCAACAAGGAAGGCGCTACGGTGAAAGACGACGGCTGGAAATACCGCGGTCTCTCCTATTTCACCCGACTGAATTACAACTACAACGACAAGTACATGTTGATGTTCACCTTCCGTGCCGACGGCTCGTCCAAGTACAACGACAAATGGGGCTACTTCCCCTCCATCGGTGCCGCATGGGTCATCTCCCAAGAACCGTTTATGAAGAACCAGAATATCTTCGAATACATGAAGCTGCGTGCCAGCTGGGGTAAGCTGGGTAACGACAAGATTGCTGCCAGTGCAGGCTTCGCAAGCATACAGAACGTACAGTCCGTATTCGGTCCCAATACCGCCATCGACGGATTCATCAACACCACCAACTTCAGCTGGCTGGGTTGGGAAGTAGTGAACGAAACCAACGTGGGCGTCAACTTCAGTACACTGAAGAACCGCTTGAACGCCGACATCGACTGGTACTACCGTCTGACTGACAACGCCGTGATTTCACCCAAGCTCCCGATGAGTGGCGAGCTGCTGGCCGGCAACAACGGACAGATTCTGAATACCGGTATCGACCTCTCCTTGAACTGGAACGACAAGATTGGCCAGGACTTCAATTACAACATCGGCGTCAATCTCTCTTATCTGCATAACGAAGTGAAAAGCCTAAAAGGAAACATGAAAATCATCAAAGGCGGAAAGACCGTGAATATGGTGGGCGAGACGATGAACTCATTCTATGGCTACAAGGTCATCGGCATCTACCAGACTCCTGAACAATGTGCTGCCGACCCCATCGCCGTGGCCAACGGACTGGAACCCGGCGACTTCATCTACGAGGACGTGAACGGCGACCATGTGATAGACGGAAACGACAAGCAGGTGTTGGGCTCATACGTGCCCAGCTTTACTTATGGCTTCAATGCCGGATTCTCTTATAAGAACTTCGACTTCAGCCTCACTACCTACGGACAAGCAGGCGGCGAACTGTGGAACCGTAAGCGTGCCCTGCGCTATGCAGCCGACTACTATAACTTTGACCGTGCACAGTATGAGAACCGCTGGACGGGTGCAGGCTCTACCAACGAACATCCGTCGGCCAAGGCTCTTCTCAAAACCTGGAACAAATCAGACAGTAACAACGCTTCCTATTTCGTAGAAAGCTCCGATTACTTCCGCATCCAGAACATCACGCTGGGCTACTCGTTCAAGAACTTGAAGATAGGCAGCTACGTGATGCCGGGACTCCGCCTCTCATTGACGGCCGACCGCCCCTTCACTACCTTCAAGGCCAACAGCTTCACACCTGAAGTGTCGGATGCCGAAGGTTGGGATACCGAAGTATACCCTCTGACTTCAACCTATACTTTCGGAGTGCAAATAGATTTCTAAACCCTAAAACGTAAAACAATGAAATTCTTAAAGAAAACATTCGCATATATACTTCCGGCCATGATGGTACTGGGAGGAGCTACCGCTTGCACCGATTTCATAGAAATCGATCCGGAGAACAAAGTTCCCGAACAAGGCGTGGACTTTACCAACAAGAACAATATGTACCAACCCGTAGTGGGTGCCTACTCCAAAGTACGCACACAGGGCATGCACTGGTGCAACGCGCTATTGATGTTCACCCGCGACGGTGACGTGACCAGGGCGATGCCGTGGCCTTCGGACGCAAGTTCAACTACAACAACTCATTCTGGGCACTGAACCAGGTATGGATGAACTTCTACGACATCATCCGCATCACCAATGCCGCCCTGCAAAGCCTCGACGGTTATGCCGAATATCTTGCTGCAGGAAGCGAAGATTACAAAACCTACGAATCCTATTGCGGCGAAGTACGTACCATCCGTGCATGGGCCTACTATTGTCTGGTGACCAATTTCGGTCCCACCGTCATCTACCGTGACAACCTGCAGACCGATTTTCGCCGTTCTACCGTAGAGGCCGTATATAATTATATGCTGGAAGATTTGAACTACGCCATCGACAAACTGCCCCGCATGCGTCCCAACCAGATGGAACACAAGGGAGCCGTGACAGCCTTCACCGCCCAAGCATTGGCCGCCCGCATCTATCTGCTGAAAGGAGACTATGCACAAGTGGAGACACTGACCGATGACATCATCAAGAACGGTGGATTCCGTCTCTACGACGACTTCTACCAGCTGTTCAAAATTCCCGGAAAGTTGTGTGACGAATCTTTGTTCGAATGCCAGGTAACAGACTACGGCAATGGTTCCGGCGATTACCTGGGCGTAGACCAATGGTTCAATTTCCAGGGTCCGAACATGGCAGAGAGGTATGATGAAGTAGTGAACGCAGACGGTACCATCAGCTACAAGCAAGCCGAAGGCACCAAGTCCATAGGCGGCTGGAATTTCATAGGCTATGAACCCGAGTTCGTGGCATGGGCCGAAGCCCGTGGCGAAGGTGTGCGTGCCGAAACTTCTTTCCTGAAAGCCCTGAGCAAGACGCGCGAGGGTTGGCAGGTAGGTCCCACATCGGCCACCAAGACCGACTGTTGGAACGGCAAAGGTTACCTTCCCTACAATCAGATGACTCTTCCACGTACAACCTACGGAGCCAACAATAATGTGCGTATCATCCGCTATGCCGAAGTACTGCTGATGAACTCCGAAGCCAAAGTCAGACTGGGCAAGGATGGAGACGCAGGCTACAACGAAGTGCGCCGGCGTGCAGGCATGAGCACCAAAACCGGTGTTACCCTGAAAGACGTGATGGACGAACGCCGGATGGAACTTTGCGGCGAATGGTGTGCCCGTTATGTGGACTTGGTGCGTACCGGCGATGCCGCCACCGTACTCGGTCCCAAAGGATGGACAGCAGAAAAGACTTATTGGCCCATACCGGCCAACCAGTTGGACGACCTTCCTGATTTGAAGCTGGAACCCATTGACGGAATTGCCGAATAAATCCGTTCCAATATGGTAAAAAGATTCCTAATCAGTTGTGGAATAGCCTTTGCCGCTCTGGCGACAAAGGCAACCCCTGACGATTCCATCAAAGTGGTGAAGGGGCAAGTCAGTGACTATTACATCACTGTAACCCAAGACCGTATCGTAAAAGGACACGTACTGGACACCAACCGCCAGCCACTCGCAGGCGCCACAGTCATGTTCTTCGCAAGTCCCATGCACAATACCACTGCCCACGACGGCAGCTTTGCCATCAAAGGAGCGAAGAACGACGTGCACCTGTATGTCTACTATCCCGGGAAAAAGATAGTGAACAGAATCCTGGCACTGGATGAAACCGATATTGAGGTAGTGATGGAAAAAGAGGTACACAAGGCAACCGCAATCTGCCGCCCCGCCCAGGCGACCCGGTGGTATGACCCACAGGCGCCTCTGTCGCGCACCTTCTGCAATCCGATGAACATCAGTTACAACTTCGAGCCTTTCAACAACAATGTGCGTCCCAACGGTTCGTTCCGTTCCTCTGCCGACCCGATGGCGGTGGAATACAAGGGAGAATACTTTCTGTTCTCCACCAACCAGGGCGGTTTTCACTATTCCAAGAACCTGGTGGATTGGGATTTCGTTCCTGCCGGCTTCCAACGCAAG
>OHVP01000137.1_pt1 | contig 19668 bp, 15 predicted proteins | sample 1579521 | NCBI WGS metagenome assembly OHVP01 (sample SAMEA3882523, study PRJEB24775) | human gut metagenome | biome: human-associated habitat; feature: intestine environment; material: feces | place: Netherlands | collected 2009/2010
TTAAGGAAGGTGACCACCTGGGAAAGATTTTCTTCAAGGACCTTTACCAGCACCTGAAGCTGAACATCTTTGAATACACTTTCGAGGAACACGACGAAACGGTGGCTTACTCCTTGTCCATCCCGTTCGTATCAACCTTTGTGTTTGCAGCTGTCATGAAACACCAGGACGCGCCGGGTACGACCTTCAAGCGCCACATGGCCATTGCGCAAGGTGTGCTGAGCGAAGATGATTTTCTGCTACAGGAAATCTTGTTCAATCCACGCACTCCGGCTCAGGTAGAAAATATCCGTACGGAGCTAAACGAACTGTTAGATATTATCAGCCGGAAAGATGCAGAAGGTATGCATGCCTATCTTAGCAAGATTCGAAAAAATATCAAATAACTTATAGGGAAATCCATAAAAAAGGGCAGGAAGAAAACCAAAAACCTTTCTTCCTGCCCTTTCTATTTTCTATCAGACTGATATTTACAGCTTAATCTTCTTTGATACCGATTTCGACTCATTGTGCAGACGGTCGAGTGCAGTCACTACATAACGATACTTCGTTTTTCCGTCTTCATACGGCAACTTATAGAATTCATCGTGTGTAATCGCTACAATGTGTGAAGGATCGTTCAAATTCACCTTCTCCTTGCTTCCGAAGCGGTACACCACATAATGATAAGCCTTATCCATCTCGGTCTTTGCCTTCGGTGCCGTCCAGAACAAGATGTATCCGTCTGCGGTCCATACCGGTTTCAGCTTACGCACTTTGCCCGGAGCCTTGTCGTCCATAAACGGAGAAGCCGGAAGCAATGCCGGATACTTGTGATATTCTTTCACCAGCATATCCCGGTAATTTCCCTTATTCTCTACCACTGCCGCCGCATACCACTGACAGCTTCCCTGTACGGTAGGCAATGAACGCTGTAAATTATACTTTGCCGGAATCTGGCTCTGGTTCGGATTCATCAAATCCGCTTTCGATACCGTGCGTATCACATCCTGACCGATATACAGCGGACGAGCTGCCGAATGGCGTGCCCACCAGCGAATCAGCGTATCATAATCAGCTGCCGGATGTCCGATTTCCCAATAAATCTGCGGGATATTGTAATCTACCCAGCCATTGTTTACCCACAAAAGTACGTCGGCATACAAGTCATCGTAGTTCTGCAATCCGTTTGTCTCACTTCCGTTCGGGTCATTCTTCTTGTTACGATAAATACCGAACGGTGATACACCAAACTTCACCCACGGTTTGCATTCGCGTACGGTTTCATGAATTTCCTTAATCAACACGTTCACATTATCCCGACGCCAATCTGCCCGACGAGTAAATCCACGGCCGTATGCTGCAAAGCTGACATTATCCGGAAACTCCTCTCCCGGGTTCGGATAAGGATAGAAATAGTCGTCCATGTGAATGGCATCCACATCATAACGGGTAACAATATCGCGCACAATCTTGCAAATGTATTTACGGTTTTCGGGCAAAGCCGGATCAAAATAAAGTTGACCAGCATAATTCACGAAACGTTCCGGATTCTTATTATACGGATGAATGGGTGATAAGGCAGTAGTTCCCTTTGTCTTGGCACGGTAAGGGTTAATCCAGGCATGGAACTCCATTCCACGCTTATGGCATTCATCAATCATGAACTGCATCGGGTCCCAGTAAGGTGAAGGCACTCTGCCCTGCACTCCTGTAAGAAAGCGGCTCCACGGCTCATAAGAAGATTTATACAAGGCATCGGCTTCTGCACGTACCTGAAAAATTATCGCATTAATGCCTGCGCCCTGCAGACTGTTTAGTTGATTTATTAACAGCCGCTGTATCTTCTCTGTCGGCATTCCCTGGAACTGTCCATTCACACACTGAATCCATGCACCGCGGAACTCACGTTTAGGATAACGTGTCTGAGCACTGACGACAGAAGTAAAAAGTAGTGCTATCAATAAAAGAAGAATAGTTTTTGCTCTCATTTTGTTATTCTTGTTTAATACGCTTGCAAAGATAAGAAAACTTATAATTATCTTTGCATATTAAACCAAATTCAATAAAGAATGTCAGAAAGTAACTATATATCCATAAAAGGAGCAAAGGTAAACAACCTCAAAAACATCGATGTAAACATTCCACGCAACAAGCTGGTCGTCATCACGGGACTATCCGGTTCCGGAAAATCATCCTTGGCTTTTGATACATTATACGCTGAAGGTCAGCGACGCTATGTAGAAAGCCTGTCATCATACGCCCGTCAATTTCTGGGCCGCATGAGCAAGCCTGAGTGTGATTTCATCAAAGGTATACCACCCGCTATCGCCATAGAGCAAAAAGTGAACAGCCGCAATCCTCGTTCCACCGTGGGTACTTCCACCGAAATATATGAGTATCTGCGACTGCTCTATGCACGCATGGGGAAGACTTATTCCCCCATTAGCGGGCAACTGGTGAAAAAACATAGCATTGAAGATATTGTAAACTGTATGCTTTCCTTTCCTAAAGGAACGAAATACACGGTTCTCACTCCTATGATGCCCCGTGAAGGCCGTACACTGCTCCAGCAACTGGAAATGGACTTGAAACAAGGATTTACCCGTATAGAGGTGAACCGTGAAATAGTCTGTATAGAAGATTTTCTGCAACAAACAGCTGCCGAAGATAAAAAACAAAACATCTATCTGCTGGTAGATCGCATGACAGCCGATGATAGCAAAGACAGTATCAGCCGCCTCACCGATTCTGCCGAAACGGCCATGTACGAGGGAGACGGGAATTGTCTCCTCCGCTTCTACTCTGCTGACGGAAGTACGCAGCTGTTCTCTTTCAGCACTAAATTCGAGACCGACGGAATTAAATTCGAAGAACCGAATGACCAAATGTTTTCATTCAATTCCCCTCTCGGCGCTTGTCCCGAATGCGAAGGCTTCGGTAAAGTGATAGGTATAGATGAACATCTGGTGATTCCAAACCGTGCTCTGAGTGTATATGACGGAGCTGTCCTTTGCTGGCGTGGTGAAAAGATGGGGGAATGGCTACAGGAATTCATTCATGAAGCTCCCGCCCACGATTTCCCCATCTTCGCCCCTTATTATGAACTGACACAGGAACAAAAAGATTATTTATGGCATGGACCTAGAAATAAGGCCTGTATAGATTCTTTCTTCAAAATGCTGGAAGAAAACCAATATAAAATACAATATCGTGTGATGCTGGCACGATACAGGGGAAAAACTATTTGTCCTGTCTGCCACGGAACACGCTTGAAAAAAGAAGCCGGTTATGTAAAAGTAGGTGGAAAATCCATCTCTCAACTGGTTGACTTACCTATTCACGACTTAAAAGAATTCTTCCGCACTCTAGAACTAGATGCACATGACACAGCCATCGCCAAACGGATCTTAACGGAAATTACCAACCGCATCAACTTCCTCATGGATGTGGGTTTGGGATATCTTACACTGAACCGTCTCAGCAACTCGCTCTCCGGCGGTGAAAGCCAGCGCATCAATCTGGCCACCTCATTAGGCAGCAGCTTGGTAGGCTCACTCTATATCCTGGACGAGCCCAGTATCGGATTACACAGCCGTGACACCGACCGGCTGATAAAAGTACTTCGTCAGTTACAGGAGCTGGGAAACACCGTAGTAGTGGTAGAACATGATGAAGAAATAATCCGTGCTGCCGATTATATCATTGATATCGGTCCTCAAGCAGGACGTTTAGGAGGACAAATAGTATATCAAGGCAACATGAACGATCTTCAAAGAAACAGTAACAGTTATACGGTGCGCTATTTGTTGGGAGAAGAAAACATAGAGATTCCCCGATGTCATCGTCCGTGGAACAATTATATAGAAATAAAAGGTGCGCGTGAAAACAACCTTAAAGGCATTGACGTAAAATTTCCACTGAATGTAATGACGGTAGTTACGGGAGTCAGCGGTTCGGGGAAGAGTACGTTGGTACGTGATGTCTTTTACAAGGCATTGAAACGCGAATATAGTGAAGCTAGCGAACGGCCGGGTGAGTTCATCTCTTTGGAAGGAGATGTACAGCTGGTGAAAGATATTGAATTTGTAGACCAGAATCCTATCGGAAAATCATCACGCAGCAATCCGGTAACCTATGTAAAAGCATACGACGAAATACGAAAACTCTTTGCCGAACAGCCTCTTGCCAAGCAAATGGGATATACTGCCGGATATTTCTCATTCAATACCGAAGGCGGTCGCTGTGAGGAATGCAAAGGTGACGGTACGGTAACCGTTGAAATGCAATTTATGGCAGATTTGGTACTAGAATGTGAGTCTTGTCATGGAAAACGTTTCAAGAGCGACACGCTGGAAATAAAATTCCAAGACAAGAGCATCTATGACATTCTGGAAATGACAGTGAATCAAGCCATTGAATTCTTTGCCGAATACAATCAAAAAAAGATAGTGAAGAAACTAATTCCATTACAAGAAGTGGGATTGGGATATATAAAGTTAGGACAAGCCTCCTCCACTCTTTCCGGCGGCGAGAACCAACGCGTAAAACTAGCTTATTTTCTGAGCATAGAGAAAGCACAACCCACTATTTTTGTATTCGATGAACCAACCACAGGTCTGCATTTTCATGATATCAAGAAACTGCTGGAAGCATTTGAAGCCTTAATCAGCCGCGGACATACCATTATCATTATCGAGCATAATATGGATGTGATAAAATGTGCCGACCATGTGATTGACCTAGGACCCGAAGGAGGAAATATGGGAGGAAATCTGGTAGTTGCGGGCACTCCGGAAGAGGTTGCAGCATGTGCGGCATCTTATACGGGACAGTTTTTACGTGAAAAACTGGCGATGGATTCTCCTGATTGATTTTTTATTCACCGTTGATTGTCCAAACTGACACAAATTATTAAATATGATTATACGCAATATACCACTAGATGATAAATGGGAATTTAAAAGTGATTTATTCCGTTCTGTAAATTTAGCATTTTGTGGTATGATTGCAGAATCATTTTACTAAAAATCTGTTTTAATGTTTTCCACATTGTCAATCTAAACGAAAATATGAGTAAATTTAGAATTGAATTAACAACCTTATAAATCAACAGAATATGAAAAAACTTTTTTTACTACTCTTGCTGTTCCCTTTCCTATTGGGATGTTCACAAAAAGAGAAAGAATTCACCGTTCTTCAATGGAACATTTGGCAAGAAGGAACTGTAATTCCCGGTGGTTACGACGCTATTGTGAATGAAATAGCCCGTCTTCGTCCGGACTTCGTCACATTGAGCGAAGTACGTAATTACGAAAACACCAATTTCACTGCCCTCCTAGTACAATCATTAAAGGAAAAAGGAGAAACCTATTATTCCTTCTATACCTATGATACAGGTCTGTTAAGCCGATACCCCATCACTGATTCATTAACCGTTTTTCCCGAAAAGAATGACCACGGCAGTATCTATCGTCTTACAGCCGATATGAACGGACAGAAAATAGCAGTCTACACCGCTCATCTTGATTATTTGGATGACGCCTATTATAATGTACGCGGATATGATGGTTCTACTTGGGAAGAAATCCCTATCCCCACTACCGTAGAAGAAGTATTAAAGAGAAATGTAGCCTCACAACGCGATGACGCCATCAGACTATTCATTGAACAGGCAAAAAAAGATCGTGCAGCCGGCTACACCATCATTTTAGGAGGAGATTTTAATGAACCTTCACATCAAGATTGGACTGAAGAGACCAAAGACCTGTATGACCATCATGGCTTTGTAATCCCCTGGACAGTTCCTGTCCTGTTAGACGAAGCCGGATTGAAAGACGCCTATCGAGAATTCTATCCAGATGTATTAAACTATCCCGGCTTCACTTATCCTTCGGATAATCCGGCAAAGCCCGCCGACAAAATAACCTGGGCTCCCAAAGCAGATGAACGCGACCGTATAGATTACATTTGGTATTATCCCGAAAAGGGGTTGAAAGTGAAAGACGCCGCCATTTTCGGTCCGAAAAATTCCATAGTCCGTGCACAGCGTGTTCAGGAAACATCTAAAGACAAGTTTATAGAACCATTGGGCGTATGGCCTACAGACCATAAAGGAGTACTGGTTACTTTCCAATATCCCGCCAAATAATATCGTTTTTCCCAATATTTCTGTTATCTTTGTCCAATAACCTAATTTATTATCCTATGACCAAATGTACACATAAGCAGTTAATGACCGCCTGTATGTTAGCAGGCACATTGATGTTGGGAGCATGTACCAGTACTCCCCCTGTAACAAAAGAGGTATCCATTGTACCCATAACCAACCATCTGGAGGAAACAAACGGTGCTTTTGTATTGAAAAGTAATACCTCCATCGGTGTTATTGACGCCGAACTAATTCCCGCAGCCGAGTATTTGGCCGATATGCTTTCCAGTGCCACAGGCTACGACCTTAAAGTAAAAGAAGGCGAAGGAACCATCACCCTTGCCTTGGGGGATGTTCAAGGAAAAGAAGGTGCCTATACCCTGACAGCCGAGAGCGATAAGGTCAACATTACAGGTAACTCTTACGGAGGTGTCATTGCAGGTATCGAATCCCTCAGACAGCTGTTTCCCCCGCAAATAGAATCTAAAGAAATTGTTAAAGGTACAGACTGGGCCATACCGGCCGTTAACATTCAAGATGCCCCCCGCTTTGAATGGAGAGGCATCATGCTGGACGTATCCCGCCATTTCTACACAATAGATGAGGTGAAAGAATTACTGGATGTCATGGCCCTTTACAAGATGAATAAATTCCACTGGCATCTTACCGATGACCAAGGATGGCGTATCGAAATCAAGAAATATCCTTTACTGACGGAAAAAGGAGCCTGGCGCAAATTCAATTCCCATGACCGCGAATGCATACGTCAGTCAAAGACTGATAACAATCCGGATATGGCAATTCCCGAAGACAAGATACGCATCGTAGAAGGTGACACCCTATATGGAGGCTACTACACTCAGGAAGATATCAAGGATGTCATAGCATACGCCAAAATACGAGGCATAGATATTATTCCCGAAATTGATATGCCGGGACACATGCTGGCAGCTGTGAGTAACTATGAAGGTGTTTCCTGTTTTAACGAAACCGGTTGGGGAAGCGTCTTCTCCTCACCTGTTTGTCCGGGGAAAGACTCTGCATTGGAGTTCTGCAAGAATGTTTATGCAGAACTGATAGCCCTTTTCCCCTATAAGTATGTACATATAGGAGGTGACGAAGTAGAAAAAACCAATTGGAAAAAATGTCCGGACTGCCAGAAACGTATGCATGACAATAATCTGAAAACCGAAGAAGAACTGCAATCATGGTTCATTCATGACATGGAGAGATTCTTTAACGGGAAAGGCAAAGAAATGATAGGCTGGGATGAAATCATTGAAGGCGGATTGTCTAAAACAGCCACCGTAATGTGGTGGCGCAGCTGGGTAAAAGATGCAGCGACCAAGGCAACGGCACAAGGCAACCCTGTCATTTTCACTCCTAACGGACAATTTTATTTGGATTATGCAGAAGACAAGAATTCTATGGCAAGCATTTATAATCTGGATACGACAGACAACCTGACTCCCGAGCAGCAGTCGCTGATTTTAGGAGTGCAGGGAAATATTTGGTGCGAATGGATTCCTTCCAACGCACGTATGCAATATATGGCCATTCCACGTTTGCTGGCTATTGCCGAATTAGGTTGGAGCAAACCGGAGCAAAAAGACTGGAATGCCTTCAAACAACGTCTGTCTGATCAGTTTGAACGTCTCAATATCATGGGTATCAATTACCGTATACCCGATTTGGAAGGCTTTAATGCCGTCAACGCCTTTATCGGTGAAGGAACCATCAATGTAACTTGCCTTGACCCCACTGCGGAAATTCACTATACCACTGATGGCAGTACTCCTACTTTACAATCTCCCGTATATGAAGGTCCCATCAAAGTGACTGAAACCACAGACTTTACTTTCTGCACCTTCCGCCCTAATGGAAAGAAAGGTGACATAGCCAAGACACGTTTCATCAAAAGTGAATATACCCCCTCTGTAACTGCCGCTCCTTCCAATCCGGGTTTGAAAGCTACATGGCACGAATTTAAAGGAAATAAATGCAGTGAAATAGAAAAAGCTCCGGTCAATGGTACTTATCCAGTGGAAGACGTTATGATTCCTAAAAAAGTAAAAGGAAATATCGGACTGATTATCAAAGGATATTTCAATGCTCCTCAAGACGATATCTACACTTTTGCACTCCTGTCCGACGATGGTAGTACATTGACCAAAGACAGTGAACAGATAGTAGACAATGACGGACCTCACGGACCTAAAGAAATAGTGGGACAAAAGGCATTGGCGAAAGGATATCATCCAATGGAATTACGTTATTTCGACCAAAACGGAGGACAACTGAAATTAAAAGTAACAGGTAGTGATGGTAAAGAAATTCCGTTCACGCATCTCTATGCGCATTAATCTCACATAAAAAGTTTTTCCACCACAGATTATACAGATTTACATAGATTGAATTTCAATGAATTCTCCCATTCAATAATCTGCGTAATCTGTGGTGGAATTACATCAATCAGAAGTAAACTCCGAACCCTATCTTGAAGCCTAATTTACTAAATTCTGAAATATCACTAAAACTCAAGTCATAATATACAGACGGCTCAATAGTCACATTTCTGCCCAAGAAAAAAGCATATCCGACTTCCGGTGTCAAACAAACCAGATTCTTTTTAAATCCTACACAAGAAAGGTGCTTATACGCCATTCCCAATCCTCCATAAATACCGCAACTGGAAAAATAATAACGTCCTTGTGCACCAATACTGGTTTCATCCATTCCATGTTCTATATAATTGCCCTTAAAATTCAGCAATACAGCCACATTATCGGCTACAAACGCACCACCGGTCAAAGCGAAACCAAAATTTGTACCCTCATTCTTGCTATGAGATAGGTCAAGCCCTGTCAATGAAGCATTCACATACCATACCTCCTTCTCAAATTGAGCATGTGCACTCAGTGCAGTCATTACCAACAGCATCAAGCTGACTAAAATTTTCTTCATAATGTTGTCGTTTAATAGTTATTTTTTATTTTCCAAATCACGTTCACGTCTTTCCTCCGCCTTTTCTTTCTTACGAAGGACAATCCATAACAACGCTATTATCATATAGGATAAACCTACTGTGAGATACTTTTCCGTATCACTTATTTCCGTATTACGCGGAATAAAACAAACGGCCATCGCTGTAGTATAAACCAACAAAGCGACAGGCAACCAAATCGATTTTCTATATTTTTTCATAAACTATGCTGTTTTGTTTCCTATACCAACTTACAAACCCTATAGCGGCTACCAACGTGCAAAGACCACCGATTATATAAGATACATAATCAGAAAGTGCCAATCCTTCGGGAGCAATGCAAATATAAGTAGAACATACAGCCGTCATAAACAAGGCAGGAAACAAGGTAATATAATAATTCTTTTTCGCACGTACCAGAAAAACAGTGACCGCCCACAAAGTAAACACAGACAAAGCCTGATTACACCAGGCAAAATAACGCCATATCATATCAAATCCCGCCGCATCACGCTGACTGTACAACAATATACCGATAGTTACCGCAAAAATAGGAATACAAATCAATAAACGTTTCGCTATACTTTTTTGTTCCAAATGCATAAAATCGGCAACAATCAAACGAGCTGAACGTAAAGCGGTATCTCCACTGGTAATAGGAGCGGCAATTACCCCCAGTACAGCCAATAAACCTCCTATCGTACCCAACCATTCCTTGGTTATGCTGTCCACAATAATCGAAGCATTACTCTCCTCCATACCATTTTGATGAAAAAAACAAGTAGCGGCAGCAGCCCAAATCAATGCCACGATCCCTTCGGTCACCATCGCTCCATAAAAAATAGGACGGCCATACTTCTCATTCTTCATACAACGTGCCATCAACGGAGATTGTGTGGCATGAAAGCCACTGATTGCCCCACAAGCAATAGAAACAAACATGATAGGAAAAATTGGTAATCCGGCAGGGTGGGTATTATGCAGCCCGTCCGTAATTTCGGGCAATGCCGGATGATTCCATAACAACATCACCAAAATCCCCACCGCCATAAACAATAAAGCAATGGCAAACAACGGATATATTTTTCCTATAATCTTATCTACCGGCAACAATGTAGCCAACATATAATAGACAAATACGACTATAATCCAAAAAGTAACATCCATATACTCCGGAGTAAGTTTGGCAAGCAATCCGGCAGGTCCTGCCACAAAAACCGCTCCGACTAATATCATCAGCACAACCGTAAAACCGCGCATCAACTGCTTTGTGGGAAGGCCCAAGTAACGACCGATAATTTCCGGCAAACTCTCGCCATCATGCCGAATGGAAAGCATTCCGGACAAATAATCGTGTACCGCCCCGGCAAAAATGGTACCTAAAACAATCCACAAATAAGACGCCGTACCAAACTTCGCTCCCATTATAGCACCGAAAATAGGTCCTAAGCCGGCTATATTCAAAAATTGAATCATGAAAATCTTCCAAGTAGGAAGTGGAATAAAGTCAACACCATCCGCCATGGTCAGGGCAGGTGTCTTCCTTATCTTGTCAGGACCGAACACACGTTCCACATAACTTCCATACAAAAAGTATCCGCCTACAAGAACCAATAATGCAATAATAAAGGTTATCATATTCTATTTTTTGTTTTGTTGGGGCAAAAGTAACGAATTAATTGATTACTTCGTATCTTTGCCCTAAAATTAAAGTAAATGCGAACATTCTTTATAACTTTATTACTAGTCATAGTGAGTTTATCACCCGTTTTCTCACAACCTAAATATGAAATCCGTGCCACCTGGCTCACTACGCTCGGAGGAATGGACTGGCCTCGTAACAAGGCAGTAAACGCATCAGGCATCCGGCGTCAGCAAAAAGAATTATGTGATATACTGGATCGCCTGAAAGCCGCCAATTTCAATACGGTATTGTTGCAAACCCGTCTGCGCGGAGATATGATTTATCCTTCCGCCATAGAAACTTTCGCCGAATCACTGACAGGTAGCACAGGAGGGAATCCCGGATATGACCCTTTGGCTTTCGCCATCGGAGAATGCCACAAACGCGGCATGGAACTACATGCATGGATTGTTACGATTCCTGCCGGAAACACCCGTCAAGTACAATTGCAAGGACGTAGCTCCGTAGTACGGAAAAACCGGACTATTTGCAAACTTTATAAAGGTAACTGGTACTTGGACCCGGGAAATCCGGGAACCAAAGAATATCTGTCATGCATCGTAAAAGAAATAACTTCCCGTTATGATATAGACGGCATTCATTTCGATTACATCCGCTACCCTGAGCAAGCCGACAACTTTCCCGACAAGGACACCTACCGGAAATACGGCAAAGGTAAGGAGTTGAAACAATGGCGGCGTGATAATATCACAGATATTGTGCATAGGCTCTATACCGACATCAAGACTATCAAACCCTGGGTGAAAGTCAGCAGTTCCCCTATTGGCAAATACCGAGATACCAACCGATATCCCTCCCGTGGATGGAACGCTTATCATGTAGTTTACCAAGATGCTCAGAAATGGCTAAAAGAAGGTATTCATGATGCGTTGTTCCCGATGATGTATTTTCAGGGAAATAATTTCTATCCTTTTGCATTGGATTGGAAAGAGAATTGCGGTAACCGCTGGATAGTACCAGGTTTGGGCATTTATTTCCTCTCTCCCGACGAACAAAATTGGCCGTTGGACGAAATAGTCCGCCAACTTCATTTCACCCGTCAGATAAAACTAAACGGACAAGCCTACTTCCGCAATCGTTTTCTATTGAACAACACCAAAGGCATTTGGGACGAACTCCAAGAGAATTTCTATACCACTCCGGCATTGATTCCCCCAATGACCTGGATGGACAGCATCCCCCCATCCACTCCGGCCATGCCTTCCCTGCAACTGTTGCCGGACGGCAAAATGCACATGAGCTGGCAGATTTCCACAGATAACAACGGAGGTCTTGTCACCTATCATCTTTATGCCTCGGATACCTATCCGGTAGATATCACAGATGCCGGAAACTTACTGGAAACCTATCTCACCCATACGGAATACGAATATACCCCTATTTCACCTTGGCGACAAAAACGTTATTTTGCCGTAACAGCTGCCGACCGTTTTGGAAACGAAAGTGCTCCCTTGGAACTGAATGCAATTTCAGAAACGGACATGCCTTTACTAAATGACGGAGATATTCTCACCCTGCCTGAAATAAAAGAGGCAAAGACAGTGAAAATATTTACTGCTACCGGTGAAGAAATAAAATATTTTGTTTATGCACCCCAAATGTCCATAGCCTCATTACCCGGCGGATTCTATACAGTATATATCTTGAATAATGCAGGAGCACAAACCTTTGTCGGAACAATCGTAAAATAAACACATAGCAAAAAGTAAATTTGGGCAAAGCGTAGCGAAGTACATTCAAAGTGTTATTCTACGTGAAGAAAGGCAGTGCCAAACCCAACGGCAACCTGCCTCTGATGTGTTGTATCACGGTGGACGCGGAAGTTGTAACAAAATACTCAAAGATATAGGCATACAATGCGGTTTCAAGGTTCGTTTGACCTACCACGTGGCAAGACATTGTGCATTGTCTTTATCGCTCAAATTGAATGGGTTGCAAAGATTGGCTTCTTGATAGGTAACGATTTAGAAACGAGCGAAGTTCTGTATTCTGCCTTGTTAAACCCAAAGAACGCTGACTTCAAATGCAAAGGTAGTGGATTAGTTTGGATTATTATCATTCTTGTCCTTTAATCTTTTGATTTCTTTATCAAAATCACTTTCAAGCAAATCCATTTCGCGTTTGCGATAGATGGCGAATTCCTTTTCTGCCTTTTCAATCGCCTGTTTATGTGAAATACGTCCCTTATCAATCAAAACCTTTCGTTTATGGGCAATAATCTGATTATCCAGTGCCTCTATCCAATCTTTCATGGTCATGGGATTCATTTCCAATGCCTGGAACTCGGCAAAGTCCAAGAAACCGGAAACAAGCAGATTCAAACGCTGGAGTTCTATTTCTGACAAATAGTTCTTGGCAATCTTCACATCATCCTTAGTCACATAGTTGCCTTTGAAGTTCGTCATACCCACAAACGGCTTCTCATTATCCACACGATTGTAGATAACTTCCGCTGCCGTATTTTCGTGAACGGCATAATGGAGCTTGTTTTGCACGGTGGCAAAAAACATCTTTGTCATCTCGTCCCGTGGGTCATAGTCCGTGGCTGTGGCATATATGTCCGTAACCTGTTGATAGAAGTTACGTTCACTACTACGAATATCCCTGATGCGTTGCAGCAACTCACGGAAGTAACGATTACCCCCTTCTTCAACCGCACATCATCCATAGCAAATCTCTTTTGGATATATTCATGAAGCCGTTGAGTCGCCCAACGGCGAAAACGGGTTGCAACCTGAGATTGCACACGATAGCCCAAGGCGATAACCATGTCAAGATTGTAATGGTCAATGTTACGTCTCACCTGACGATTGCCTTCCCGACGAACTAACAAGAATTTCTTGTTAGTTGCTTCTGTGAATAATTCTCCGTCTTTATAGATGTTATCTACATGTTGGCTGATATTCTGTTGTGTAGTACAATATATTTCCGCCAACTGATTCTGTGTCAGCCACAAATCTTCATCGGAAAAGCGAACAGACACACGTATTATCTCATTATCGTCTTGATAGAGTATTATTTTGTTATTCTCACTCATGATTAGCGATTGTCTTTTTTCTTGGAATTTGAACGATAAAGGCTATCAGTGATGAAACCTCTAAATATATCTTCATTAAGAAATTCTAAAGTACGATTTAGCTCAACAACATTATTGGTCGGTAACACTAACTCATTGTTCCCATTAATTTGTGCATTGATTCCATATTTCTTTAAAAAACTTGTTTTCGTTCGAGACGTCTTTCGCATAAAAGTAGCAATGTTGTTTGTGCTAGATAATAATTTTATGAGTCGACGAGTTTTTATGTTTGCGATATGTTTTATATTCTCTGCATTTACATCTATACCTTTTATTTCGCCAAATGATTCAATTTCTGTATTTGTGGCTTCTGTAACAAAATCTATTAGCGAAAATATTTGATTTGCAATTGTATAACTTTGAAAGTACAATTTCCCATTTTCATATATTGCATGAATTTTATCTTCTACGATAAAGGCAGAAGTATTCATTTTAGCAAAAATGTTTCCATGCTCATCTTGCAGTTGGCTTCTTGCCATGTCTGTAAGGCTGATATAGTCTTCTTCATTGTATTTGACAACGCTAATATCTGTATTTTGAACGGTAATTTTTGCCATTGTAATTGATGCATTGAGTTTCAATCACAAAGATAGCTATAATTTGTGAGGTTGCATTCTTTTTATATGGACTATCTACAAAGATAGGATGCAGTTTTTTTGATAGTAGGCATTATTCCCCGAATAATTTTATTAACTTTATAAATGCAAAGAGTTGTTTGACAGCATAGCACCGCAAATCGCTGATATTCGCACGGTTACTAAATCGTTACCTCTGTTTCTCAAATACTACGCTAAAAGTTTATTCTTCAATCGGTTGTATCAAACTGATGAAAATCTAAAATAAAATGCAAACTGCTTCTTTGGCATGACACATTATGTCGTTGCAGATGCCCGGCTCTCAAAAAGTTTGTCTGCCGGGCATATCCATCTTTGTCATTAAGTTATAATCTGATAAAACTTTACGTACTGTTATTTTTTATTTCCGCACTGCAATGTTTTTGTTCCGCCACCGCATTATACTGATATACAACGATATGCAGTGACAGAATTTTCTGTATCCCCACAAAGTGTTTTTTTTCGTTTTTCCTTGCGGAAGCCAGCTCGTCAGATGCCGGTTGTCATATTGGATACGTAATCTTGGTATATTTACGGCAGTATCCGTGCAAGAAGAGTGCACCATCTGTACCATCACCCAGATGAACAGGCCCTATCATTCGGGTGAAGAGCCGTTGTCACCTGTGTGAAACTGCCGCTTCACACAGGTGAAGCAATAAAGCCATAAGGCTGTTTTCATGGTAACATACTGCCGGCAAGGTACATCTGTTGGAGTTTTGCCGCTATGGGTATGGTGGGCGCAATGTGGTACATTGACCGGCGATTACCAACCGTTTCGGGGCCTTTACAGATATTTTCACACCGGAACATACTGATAATGAAGACGATGAGATGACGGGGGAATTTTATATTTCACGTTAAATTAGGCCGTGTTTTCTTTTATAGTCTTTAAGATCTTTGATATTGATGGGGGGTGGTTGTACTATGCGTCTTTCTTTATAACGCTATATTGACAAGGCATTGTAACATATAAATAGTGTATGATATTAATGCCTGTTCGATATACATATTAAATTTACTTGTCTAAAAAATAAGAGCATAACAATAAATCTAAAACAGGAACGGCAATAATATGGGAACAGAATAAATCCCTTCTCCTCTTTTATTTTCATAAAACTCAAGGCTATAAGCAAAATAATAACTATTTTTGCACATTCAATTGAATAAAATATATAACTCATGAGCAATCAACGATACATGCAGCGCGGTGTGTCAGCATCCAAGGAAGATGTGCACAACGCCATTAAGAACATTGACAAAGGTATTTTTCCGCAAACTTTTGTAAAATCATCCCCGATATTCTAGGCGGAGATCCTGAATATTGCAACATTATGCACGCTGACGGTGCAGGTACCAAATCATCACTGGCTTATTTGTATTGGAAAGAAACCGGCGATTTAAGCGTATGGAAAGGCATTGCACAAGATGCACTGATTATGAACATCGATGACTTGTTGTGTGTAGGTGCAGTAGATAATATTCTGGTTTCATCAACTATCGGCCGTAATAAGCTACTCGTTCCGGGTGAAGTCATTTCCGCTATCATCAACGGAACGGATGAACTGTTGGCCGAACTTCGCGAAATGGGTGTAGGCGTATACGCTACCGGAGGCGAGACTGCTGATGTAGGTGACTTGGTTCGTACCATCATCGTAGATTCTACCGTAACATGCCGCATGAAACGTACCGATGTCATTAACAATGCCAATATTCGCCCGGGTGACGTCATCATAGGTCTGGCATCTTACGGACAGGCTACTTATGAAAAAGAATACAACGGAGGCATGGGCAGCAACGGACTCACCAGTGCCCGCCACGACGTGTTCGCAAAATACCTGGCCGAGAAGTATCCCGAAAGCTATGACAAGGCAGTACCCGAAGAACTAGTGTACAGTGGCAATTTGAAGCTGACCGATGCTGTGGAAGGAAGTCCGCTGGATGCAGGAAAGCTGGTACTCTCACCTACCCGTACCTATGCTCCGGTAGTGAAGAAATTACTGGATGCGCTCCGACCTGAAATTCACGGAATGGTTCACTGCTCAGGCGGTGCTCAAACCAAAGTCCTGCACTTTGTAGGAAACAATTGCCGTGTAGTAAAGGACAACCTGTTCCCCGTTCCCCCTCTGTTCAAAACCATCAAGGAACAAAGCGGCACCGATTGGGAAGAAATGTACAAAGTATTTAATATGGGCCACCGCCTGGAAGTTTACCTCTCACCCGAACATGCCGAAGAGGTGATCGCCATCAGCAAGTCATTCAATATTGACGCGAAGATCGTGGGACGTATAGAAGAAAGTGACAAGAAGGAGCTAATTATCAAAAGTGAGTTTGGAGAATTCAAATACTGACAAGCAATATTATAATAACACTTCCAAGCCTGCTACATTGAAAAAAAGATTTTTTTATGGCATAGGAGCAATAATATGCTCATTAGTTACGATTGATACAATACGCGAGTTGTATTTCATCTCTACCGCATGGGGTCATGAAACAACTTGGCATGACATACTATATACAGTAAGAAAAGTACTTGCCATACTTGGGTGGATATTACTCACTTGGTATGTCGCAAATAAATGTTTAGAAAAGAATGGCAGAAAACAATAATACATTACTTGAGAAATTAGACGGGTTAGTGGCTCGCTTTGAGGAAGTTTCCACCCTCATTACAGACCCTAATGTCATAGCTGACCAAAAACGTTATGTCAAGCTCACCAAGGAATACAAGGACTTGAATGACATCATGAAAGCCCGTAGAGAATATATACAATGCCTGAATGGACTGGAAGAGGCCAAACAAATCATGACTAACGAATCCGACCCGGAGATGAAAGAGATGGCACGCGAAGAGGCAAATCTCTGCGAAGTCCGCATCCCAGAACTGGAAGAGGAAATCAAACTGTTACTCGTTCCTGCGGATCCGCAAGATGACCGAAATGCCATTCTGGAGATACGCGGTGGTACGGGAGGTGATGAAGCCGCCATTTTTGCAGGCGACTTGTTCCGTATGTACTCCAAATACTGCGAGACAAAAGGTTGGAGACTGGAAGTATCCAGCGCCAATGAAGGAGCAGCAGGAGGTTTTAAGGAAATTATCTGCTCCGTAACCGGAGATAAAGTATATGGCACTCTGAAATATGAATCGGGCGTACATCGTGTGCAACGTGTACCAGCCACCGAAACCCAAGGACGTGTACATACTTCAGCCGCATCAGTCGCCGTTTTACCCGAAGCCGAGCCTTTTGATGTGGAAATTAACGAAGGGGAAATCAAATGGGACACTTTCCGAAGCGGTGGTGCCGGCGGACAGAACGTAAATAAGGTGGAATCCGGAGTACGCCTGCGCTACAACTGGAAGAACCCCAACACCGGAATAGTAGAGGAAATCCTGATAGAATGTACCGAAACCCGTGACCAGCCGAAGAATAAAGAACGAGCCCTTTCTCGCCTGCGTACCTTTATATATGATAAAGAACACCAAAAGTACATTGACGACATTGCCAGCAAACGAAAAACAATGGTATCTACCGGAGACCGATCGGCAAAAATACGTACCTACAATTATCCGCAAGGACGTATCACCGACCACCGCATCAACTATACCATTTACAATTTGGCCGCCTTTATGGATGGCGACATTCAAGACTGCATTGACCATTTGACTGTAGCCGAGAATGCCGAACGTTTGAAAGAGAGCGAATTATAATTTAAATATCGTAAACCACAAACTGTAAACATAGCAATGAACAAGCAACAATTATTTGAAAATATCCAAAAGAAAAAATCATTCCTCTGTGTAGGACTGGACACCGACATAAAGAAGATCCCCGAACATCTGTTAAAAGAAGAAGATCCTATCTTCGCTTTCAACAAAGCCATCATTGACGCTACCGCCCCTTATTGCATCGCCTATAAACCCAATCTGGCCTTTTATGAAAGCATGGGCGTAAAAGGATGGATCGCTTTCGAAAAGACTGTATCCTACATCAAGGAAAACTATCCCGACCAATTCATCATTGCCGATGCAAAACGTGGCGATATCGGAAACACTTCGGCCATGTATGCCCGCACATTCTTTGAAGAGCTGGACATTGACTCAGTCACCGTAGCTCCTTACATGGGTGAAGACAGCGTGACTCCCTTCCTGAGTTACGAAGGCAAATGGGTAATCCTGCTAGCGCTTACCAGCAACAAGGGTTCCCACGACTTCCAGCTGACCGAGGACACCAACGGCGAACGCCTTTTCGAAAAAGTATTGCGCAAATCACAAGAATGGGCCAACGATGAAAACATGATGTACGTAGTAGGCGCCACACAAGGACGCGCTTTCGAAGACATCCGTAAAATTGTGCCCAACCACTTCCTGCTTGTACCTGGAATCGGCGCACAAGGAGGTTCTCTAGAGGAAGTCTGCAAATATGGCATGAATAGTACCTGTGGACTTATTGTTAATTCAAGCCGTGCCATTATCTATGCGGATAAAACTGAGAATTTTGCGACTGTAGCAGGACAAGAAGCTCAGAAAGTCCAGGCACAGATGGAGAAAATAATGTGCCAATAAAACAATGTGCTAATATGCAAATTACCAGGTAGATACATAGCGTAATACATTGGTTTAAGCATATCAGCACACTGAATAATTATTCCCCATGAGTGACCGAAAAATTATAAATGACCCCGTCTTCGGGTTTATCAACATCCCGAAGGGGTTACTATATGACATTGTATGTCACCCATTGCTGCAACGTCTTACCCGCATCAAGCAACTGGGCCTGTCCTCTGCCGTATATCCGGGAGCACAACATACCCGTTTCCAACACTCATTAGGCGCTTTCCACTTAATGAGCGAAACGATCAAGCACCTTACCGCCAAAGGTAACTTCATCTTTGACAGCGAAGCGGAAGCCGTACAAGCTGCCATCCTGTTACACGACATCGGACACGGTCCCTTCTCCCATGTGCTGGAAAACACATTGGCAGGAGGCGTTTCACATGAAGAAATCTCCTTGATGCTGATGGAACGAATGAACAAGGACATGAAAGGTCAACTCAATCTTGCCATACAGATATTCAAAGATGAATATCCCAAGAAATTCCTGCACCAACTGGTCAGCGGTCAATTGGATATGGATCGTTTGGACTATCTGCGGCGTGACAGTT
>OHVP01000146.1_pt1 | contig 19306 bp, 15 predicted proteins | sample 1579521 | NCBI WGS metagenome assembly OHVP01 (sample SAMEA3882523, study PRJEB24775) | human gut metagenome | biome: human-associated habitat; feature: intestine environment; material: feces | place: Netherlands | collected 2009/2010
GAAGGTGTGGTGGCTGTCAAGCCAATCATATAGGGAATGACCTCTGCTGTCTGATTTGTCTATAACTTTTTTCATAATTTATTCCTTTTCTTAAAATGGTTTATGTACTAGTAACGCTTTGGAAAGCTATAAAGTTTAAAAACCGATGTCTAAGAATTTATAAATGAGTGGGGACTATGCCTTGACCTCGTTCTCCAGTGGCTTATGGTTCATAAAATCTTTGATGTTCTGCAAGGTTGTCGAAGCAATGTTTGCCAGTGCCTCGCGTGTGAAAAAGGCCTGGTGCGAAGTGACGATGACATTATTGAAGGACAGTAGCCGCGCCAGGGTATCGTCATCAATGATTTTGTCCGATTGGTCTTCATAGAAGTATTCGCTTTCCTCTTCGTACACATCCAGGCCGGCAGAGCCGATTTTCTTGTTTTTTAGTCCTTCAATCAGGGCGTTGGTATGGATGAGTTGTCCACGTCCGGTATTGATAATCATTACTCCGTCCTTCATTTTACTGATGGAATAGTCGTTGATGAGATATTTGGTCTGTTCAGTCAGCGGGCAGTGCAGGGAGATGATATCCGAATTGTGATATAGCTCATCCAGGCTGGTATATACCACTTGATGTTCACGGGCGAAATTATAGTCGGGATAGAGGTCGTAGGCAAGAATATTCATGCCGAATCCACGCAGGATACATATCAGTTTCTTGGCTATTTTTCCCGTGCCGATGATGCCTGCAGTTTTTCCGTACATGTCGAAGCCCAGAAGTCCGTGCAGCGAGAAGTTTCCGTCTCGTGTCCGCCAGGTAGCACGTGGAATTTTACGGTTGAGGGATAACATCAGGGCAACGGTATATTCTGCTACGGCATAAGGGGAGTAAGCAGGGACACGCACTACGGTAATGCCACGGTCGGCAGCTGCCTTTAAATCTACATTGTTGTAGCCGGCGCAGCGCAACGCCAATAATTTCACGCCGTTGTCTGCCATCAGACGGATAACTTCGGTATCGGCCGTGTCGTTCACGAAAATACAGACTGCGTCTACTCCTTGGGTTAAAATAACGTTGTGCTTGTTAAGATGCCCTTTATAGTAGCGGAGCTCAAAACCATATTCCTTGTTTTTTTCGTTGAAAGACGCTTCATCATAAGGTTTGCTGCCAAAAAATGCGATAGTGTATGCCATGGGATTTGTTGTTTTTTAAAATGTTACATAATTATAGGGAGATAACAAGTGGAAAGTTGATATGGTTCAGTGGCCGGAAGGATTCATAAAATGATAATTATTTCTATTTGTTTCATCAGAAACTATTTGGTATTTCAATTAAAGTTCTATATTAGGATAACTTTATGCACAAAATTCTTTTTCATGTGCAATATTATTGTACCTTTGCGCCCGAAAACAATTAAAAAAGATTTAGATGAGAAAATTTTCGTTGATTGGCATTGCGATGTTAATCGTTTCAATTCCAACTTTTGCGGGTGGTATCCTAACAAATACAAATCAGCATGTATCTTTTCTTAGAATGTTAGCGCGTGGTGCTTCCATTGATATTGACGGTGTCTATTCTAATCCGGCCGGTTTGGCCTTCTTGCCGGAAGATGGTCTCTATTTGTCTTTGAATGGACAAAGTGCTTATCAGACCCGTAACATAAAGGCGACATTTCCCTTGTTTATTGAAGATGGGAATACACGTTATTATAAAGGAAAAGCTTCTGCTCCTTTCATTCCTAGTTTTCAAGGTGCATATAAAAAAGGAGACTGGACTATTTCCGGTAGCTTTGCTGTTGTAGGTGGTGGCGGTAAGGCATCGTTTGATGATGGTTTGGGTATGTTCGATTCAATGGTGATGGGACAAGTCCATACTATTTCGGGTGGTCAAATCACTCCCAATATGTATTCTATCAATAGTGCAATGGATGGAAGCCAGTTTATTTATGGTGTGCAATTGGGGTTGTCGTATCAAGTTAATGATTGGTTAGGTGTGTTTGCCGGTGGACGTATGAATTATTTTACCGGTGGGTATGAAGGATTTCTGACTGCAACAGCACACAGTAATATTCCTACTTATGGTGGCATGGAATTGGTTGGTATCGATTTAGACTGCGACCAGACCGGCTGGGGATTGACCCCTATCTTGGGAGCTGATGTGAAGTTGGGCAAATGGAATATTGGGTTGAAGTACGAGTTTATGACAAGTCTTAATCTCGAAAATAAAACCAAAAAAGCTGAAGTGCGTGCAATGGGAACTGCTATGGGAGATGAAGGGAATCCTTTGGCTGACTATAAGGATGGTGTGAATACTCCGAGTGATATCCCTGCATTATTGACTGCAGCTGTTGGTTATGAATTCCTTCCTACGCTTCGTGCAACGCTGGAATATCACCATTTTTTTGATAAAGCGGCAGGGATGGCCAATGATAAGCAGAAAGCGTTGAAGCATGGCACACATGAAATTTTGATTGGTGCAGAATGGGATATAGCTAAACAGCTGACCATCAGTGGTGGTTATCAGCGTACAGATTATGGATTTTCAGAGTGATATAAGTTTTTCATGTGACTCTTATTCACTGGGGTTTGGTGCTGCCATCAAAATGACAAAGCATTTGACTATGAATATAGCCTATTTTTGGACAAACTATGATGATTATACAAAGAAGATAAGTGAAACCACCAAGAATGTTTATAGCCGTACTAATAAAGTGTTTGGTCTTGGTGTTGACTATAAGTTCTGATTTCACAATCCTACCTTTATATATTAAGAAGCCGTCTCAAATATCGATTTGAGGCGGCTTCTTTCTTATTTTATATTGGATTAGAAAGAATACTGTACAAGCAGGTTCATACGGTTGGCATGGTTGGTGGAATTGTCGAAGTTGGTGCGCCAGCCACGCAGATATTCAGCGCCTACCTGCATGTTCGGGGTTACGTTCCAGAATACGTTGGCTACGAAATACTGTCCGTAGCGGTAGGTACTTGGCAGGTCGTTGGGATAACCGTCTTCAGAGTAAAGGCGGGACATGCTGTAAGTGCTTGAAAGGAATATCTTTGGAGAAATGTTATATTGTAGACCTGCATACCAGCCCAGCATGGGCAATGCCTGCATTTTGCCTTCCTTTTCGGGATTGGGGACAATATCGACGTTCAGATTACTGATGTCATTCAGGTATTGCCCGATACCTTTACCATAGTTGACTTGTCCGAATGCCTGCCATTTTTTACCGAGGTTGAAGGTCGTTGAGGCTTGTACACCGTATCCGGTGACGCTGGAAGCCTTGTCCCTTTTCGTGCTGGTATATGTCATGCTGCGGATGATACCTCCTATACGCAGATGACTGCTGCTGTTCCAACTGTATTGTGCCGAAGCTGTGAAGTCCGGCATGCGTTGCTGGGCAATTTCGAATTGGCTGCTTGTTGTGCCGTCAACGGCAGGCGCCTCGATGGAAGCTTGGAAACGAAAGTCTTTCAGCCCTTTATAAGTATATGACAATTGTGTAGCGCGGTAGAACGTGGCACCGTTGGGCCCCTGGAAGTCAATGGTGGAGGGGAGGGCGCCTAAGTCCATGAAACCGCCGTAAGTATATCCCACCGTTATATTTCGGAATGACATATAAGCATTCCGTAGCTGGAATGTTTTGTCTCCTCCTCGGAAATTTCCGGCTGTATAGACTGTGAAGTCACCCAATAGCCGGGTGTGTCCGACTAATTTCAGAAAGATAGTGGCCGTACTGGCATCCATTTGAAATTGATTTTTGATTTTACTACTGCTTGGAATGTTGGCAGGAACAAAGTCAATATCATCCACAATACCTCCAAAATCATACTCGCCGGTGGCACGGACATACCCTCCGATACCCAGGGCGAATTTGCCTTGTTTGTCCATCAATAAGAAGCGGGGAGCTTTCGGGTCATGGATGTAAGGCAATTGTGACTCATTCATGATGCGGATAATCTCGTCGCCCGCTTTGTCGATAGTAACTATGACAATGCCGTTGGGGGCTTCGTCATCGATAATCTCTTTTTTTTGTGCATGGATAGTGGACAAGGGAAGTCCGGCTACGCACAACAGAAACATTGCTTTTAAGATTGTTTTCATTTAAGTTAGGTTTTGATGAATGTGCTTTCAACAACTTAAATGAAAAAAGGTTTTGTAGTCTTGGAGGAGGAAAGGAGGTTATTCCGTCAGTATTCTTGCCTTGAATGAAGATCGTATGCAAAATTACCCTTACCCTAATTTCCGGAATAACCTCCTGAGAATGTGTGTTAAGTTACTTATTTTTTCATGACGGCATTCCACAGCGCTTTGCGTAGGGTTCCCATGGTGTCATCGCCTTCATAATCCCAGAACATCATGCCTTTCATGCCATTTTTTAATATCCATTCACCTTTTGCGGCAATACTGCGGGGATTGTCGTAACCACAGTAGAAACTGCCGTTTTTGGTGACATAGGGGACATTGCCTTCTGTATCCCAATTTTCGATGACATAGCCGTCATCCTTACTCAGGTTGAGAATATCCCGATAATTGATGCTGCCGCCGGCATTGAAATCGGCTCTTCCGTAGAACGGAATTCCCAACACTAATTTGTCGGCAGATACCCCTGCATTCAGGTATTCGTCTACGGAACGCTGGCAGTCCCAGTAATTACTTGGCTTGTTCAATGCTGATTGATGCTGGGGGGCATCAACCAGATCATAGGCCATGATATTGACGAAATCTACATACGGGTCTACGGCCTTTACATCAATATATTTATAGCCTTCGCCTTGGGGACGCTTGTCCATGCAATAACCTGCATAGGTCAATAGGGTGGACTGCCCCAACGCTGCACGCAGGTCTTTCATCAATAGGGTGAAGTTTTCCACATCTACCAACTCGTCATAGGCATTGCTGCTGAAAGTCATACCGGGAAATTCCCAGTCAATGTCAATACCGTCTATGCCCTCACTCGAAACAAAGGCTTTGCAGTCTTGTGCGAATTGCTTGCGCATTTCCGGACTCTTCGCCAGGGCGGAGAAACCTCCGTCCTGGGAATTGTCAGTATTGGAAACGCTATTGGTAAAAGAGAGTAATATCTTCACATGTGGATACTGGCTCTTTATTTTCTTTACCTTATCAAAACGGGATTTATCACCTTGCAGGCCAAACTTTTCATAAATTCCGTTTTTAACATATAATTCTGCAAAAGCGTAGTTTATGTGGGTCAGGTATTTGGTATCGGGTATGGATGTGCCATAATAAGTGACGTAGCCCAATGCAACCCGGCCTGCAACCTGCTCGGCCATTTCGGTCTCGTTGTCTTCATTTCCCGGAGCTGGCAGTCCGGGCATGTAGTCGTCATTGTGACATGCAGCTACTAGAAAGACAGTAGCTATTATAAATAGCAGTTTCCTTTTCATAGAGAGTGCATATTATTCAGAATCGGTTTCTGCTTCAGTCTTGAAATAAGCATACCAGCCGCTGTCGTCCCAATCCACACCACCGCTATACTTGCCGGGATGATAGATTGTGATATAGTTCTCATCCAGTGTCAGCAGCCAGAATTTGTTGCTGCCTACGCTTTGTCCGTTGTCGTCATAATTTCCTCCGATGGTGGGGATACTTGTTATCAGTTCACCCAGTACTCCGTCTTCCGGTTTTTCGTGTGTGAAGGAGAAAGTACCTTCTGCCTTCAGGTTTCCGCTGGCATCATAGGTTTTCATCTTGTTTCCGTCGAATTCGAATACCATGGACTGGTCTCCCGCTTCGGCGGCAGTGACATTGGCCCACCAGGCAAAATTTGATTCGGGAGTATAGCCTGCACTGGTATATTTCCAGCCTCCATGAGCCCCCATATTGCAGACGGAACCCCAGCTGACTTCACGGAATTTCCAGGTCTTCTTGGCAGATTTGTCACTCTTGTCGGTTGCACCGGTGAAGTAAGTGGACCAATCGTCGAATACATTGGTCACAGTCACTACAACCGGATCTGTCTTGATAATCTGATTGGCGGAAATGCCCATATAGTAGATGGAATAGTCCGCATTGGACTCCATGATGACCGTAGCGTTGTCCGTGACCAGAGTCTTACTTTGTTTACTTCCTTCGCCCCCCCATTCTATGTGCCATGAACCGCCAATGTCCGGGCGGGAGTTTTTCAGGGCGATATACTGGTCGCCTTCCACTACTCCGTCTTGGTTGGGGAAGGGTTGGGTAATGGATATGGCGGCTTGTAATGCCTCCTTGGTGTACCGGCATCAGTCACATATTTGTCTCGCAAGTCTTCGTCTTCGATAGGATCGCATGCAGTAACGATGAAGGCTGAAGCAAGCATTGCTATCAATATTTTTGTTACTTTCATATTGTCTTTATTTATAGGTTAATACTCTTACATATTGTTCCAATCCGAGAACTGGGCAGATGCATCCCAGCCTGGATTCTGCTCAAGGACTCCATTGGAGATGTCGATTTCGTCTTGCGGAATGGGCCAGTAGCCTTGGGTTGCTTGTAGGCGTTTCTTATAGTCGAATTTGACCATCGGTACCACCGTAGCGGCATTTATTATATTGAACCCGGTCTGTTTGTTGAGTATGTCACCGGCTTCCTCAAGCGAAGGACCCGACCAGCGAAGGATATCCCACCAGCGGATGGACTCGAATGCAAGTTCCCAGCGGCGTTCCTGCTTGATGGCTTCCAGGGAGTAGGCCACCGGAGCCAAGTGGGAGCGGGCACGTACCTTGTTCAGACCCGTAGCGTCTTGTTTCAGCTCGGACTGCATGAGCAGAACGTCGGCAAAACGGATATGAATCAAGTCGGCTATTTGGAGTAGCTGTTGGGATGTCTGCGAAGATATTCCGGGGAACATCTGCTTGCCGAAAGGTTCGATTTTGCCTTCATTGTAGGAATTGATATTGATGTATTTTTTCTGGAAATAGCCGGTTTGTTCATAGTAACGATAGGATACGGTATATTCCGGTTCACCCTCGTCCATGGTGCAGTCCATCAGTACATTGCCGGCAACATTCGGATCAAGTGCTTTGTACGACCATATGGAACCGGTCAGACGGGGATCCTCCTTGTAACCGTCCGTATAGGTCTGCTTGGCGGCCCAGTCTTTCCATTCGTTGACCATAGCCGGAGATACAGGGCCAGCTCCCCAACCGGTGCCGAAGGGATAACTGTCTTTGTTGGAATAGTTGTCGGCAGACGGTGAATAGAATTGCGCGCATGTGTTGGAGAACCAGGTATAGGTCCAGTCGGATTTCAGGTTATGCTTGTTGGCGAATAAAGTTTCGTCGGAACTGTTTCCTTCCCATTTCAGGTTATGGTTGATAACGTATTGGTAACGGAACCCTTCGGTATTGTCTTCGGTAGCATCGTTGGTGTAGGCCCAGATGTTGCGTTGGTCGGACACCAGTTTATGACCGGAGTTGTTTACACAGTCATCTATCCAAGAGATGACCTCCTCTTTGGTAGTTCCGTTGGGGAGCTCGTTTTTTTCGTAGCGTCCGGTATAGAAAAGGAATACACGTGCCATCATGGCTTCGGCAGCATATTTTGTAGCGTGTCCGGTCATGTCTGAGCCTTTCGGATAAATCTTTGCCGGCATCATTTCGATAGCGTTTTTCAAGTCGGCTGCAATCTGGGCGTAGATTTCGTCTACGGATGCACGCGGCAGGTTGGTACTTTCCAGTGTGGTGCGTAAAGGAACTCCGCCAAAGACTTGTGCCAGCTCATAATAAGCCATGGCACGCAGGAAGTAGGACTCACCGAAAAGTCGGTTACGTTCGCTCTCGCTGGACCATGATTTCACATTCTCCATTGTGTTGATGGCATTGTTGGCACGGTTGATAAGGGTGTAGCAACGGTCCCAGATACCGGCAAATGTATTCAGATTGCCACTGTACATAAGGAAGTTGGTGGCACAGTTGTTGGAGTAGGAGAGGTTGCCTCCCAGACAGTCGTCACCTGCCAACTGGGCAATGTAATACTGGGAAGAGGTTTCAGGACTTTCAAACAACAGATGGGCGTATATGGCCGTCACCATCTCTTGGGCATCCTTTTCTGTCTCCGGGAAGTTGGCGGTTGTCTTTTCGGTCAAAAGTTCCGAATCGAGGAAGTTTTCGCATCCTGAAAGAAGAATCAGTATTGCTGATGCTATGAATAATATCTTTTTCATAATTTCTTCGGTTAATTAGAATTTTACATTTAAGCCTATCATATAGGTACGTGCACTGGGGTAGTAGCCCAGGTCGATGCCTGATGCCCAACCATAATCGTCGCCACCGTAACCGATTTCCGGGTCCATACCGGAATAGCCGGTGAAGGTAAAGAGGTTCTGTGCGGTCAGATACAGGCGCAGCTGTTGTACCGGTAACTTCTTGAATGCTTTCTTGAAGTCGAATCCCACAGTGATGTTCTTTATCTTGAGATAGTCTCCATCTTCGATGTAAATGTCTGATACTCTGTTCCAGTTGGAGCTGGAAGCGCTGGACAGTCTCGGGAACTTGTTGGACGTACCTTCGCCGTGCCAGCGTTGGAATATCTCTGCTGTATAGTTATTCAAGGGTGAGGAGGAGAAGTCACGATAACACTTCAGAATCTGCTGGCCGAATGCGCCGTAAGTAGTGATTGAGAAGTCAATGGCCTTCCAGCTGGCATTCAGGGAAAGTCCCATTGTCAGGTCGGGATTCGGGTTACCTATCATAGTACGGTCATTGGCATCGAGCGTACCGCTATTGTCGGTGTCTGCCCAGATTACGTCACCCGGCTGTGTCTTGTCGCCGTTCAGTTTCGGACCTTTGTAGTTGTCTATCTGTTCCTGGTTCTGGAATATGCCGTTACTCTTGTAGCCGTAGAAGTAGCCGATGGGTTTGCCTACTTCAGCACGGAAGCACTCTTCGGCTCCTTCCCACAGAACGCTGCCGCTACCGTGGATGATTCCGTCTTTGTTGGCAATCTTGGTCACTTCATTCTTGTTGTGAGCAAGGGTCAGGTTGGCTCCATATTGGAAATCCTTTCCGATGTTGTCGTTCCAGTGGAGTCCTACTTCAATACCCGTGTTTTTTACATTACCGCCATTGACGGACACTGCATTGGCACCGAAGGAAGAGAGTACCGGAGCCGTAACCAGCCAGTCTCTGGTATTTTTGTTATACCAGTCGAATTCAAAGCCCAGGCGGTTGTTCAAGAAGCGTGCATCGATACCGAAATTCAATTGCTCCTGTGTTTCCCAGGTAAGGTCCGGGTTGGTCAGTCGGTAGGCGTATGAACCGGTACTGATGAGGTCCATGGAGTCGCCGAACGTATAACCGCCATATCCGTTGTTGGAAGTTATCAGTGAAAGATATTGGAAAGTAGATACATTACAGTTACCGTTTTGCCCCCAGGAAGCGCGTAGCTTTAAGAAGTCCAGCCATTTGATTCCTGACATGAAGGACTCGTTGCTGATAACCCATCCTGCGGATACTGAAGGGAAGTATCCCCAGCGGTGTCCGCGGGCAAAAGTGGAGGAACCGTCCGCACGCATGATGACAGAAGCCATGTATTTCTCCTGATAGTTGTAGTTGACACGTCCGAAGAAGGAGGCGATGGAACCTTCCCCGTTAGGCTTGCCAGTCAAGGAGGACACACTGTTGGCGGTCAATGGAACATTGGACAAATAAGCGTGCTTGAAATCATAGAAGTTTGAGCCTATGGCTGAACCGCTCATTTCTTCTCCCATACCCCATTTTTCAATACTCTGACCTACCAGGACGTCGATGTTGTGGTCATCGATATTGAAGATGTAGTTGGCTGTATTGTCCCATGACCAACGGTTATACATAGACATGGATTGGGTAACCTTGTCTTCTGCGTTGTTGAGTGACGCACTCAGATAATCGAATCTCGGCAAATAGGAACGATAACTGGAGGCTCCCATGATGTAACCGAACTGGCTCTTGATACGCAGGTTCTTGATGGGTTGCAGTTCTGCATAGAAGCTGCTCTGCATGTAATGGGACTTGCTTAGGTTCTGGTTCATATAGTAGTCCAGATAAGCTATCGGGTTTTTATTGGCTCCGTTGGAGATATCCCATTTGTAGTTATCCTTTTCCTGGTCTGCATAGAGGTAGTAGCCCCCGTCTGAATTGTAAGGGTGCATCAACGGGCTCATGATGAGCATATTGTGCACTCCGTTCCAATAAATGCCGCCGGTTCCGAATGAACCTTGCGTTTGCGAATATTTGTAGTTGATGGTTTCGCCTACTTTCAGGAAGTCAAGATTGCCTTTTTTCATGACTACGTGGTCCGAGTTGACGCGGAAGTTGTAGCGGTTCATTTCTGGAAATTCGCCGGGAACTCCCATGGTGGCTTCTTGGTTGGTGTATGAAATACCTATGGCATATCTGGAACGGTCTGTTCCTCCGGTGATGTTGACTGCGTGGTTCTGTACCAATGCATCTTCATTCAGCACTTCCTTCAGCCAGTTTGTCCCTTTCCATGTTCCGTTCTGTATGGCCTGCAAATCCCTTTCCGGAATATAGGTCGCCCAGTTGTACGGACTCAATCCGTCCATTACACGGCCTTCATCCTGCATCATCATGTACTCTTGGGCATTGAGGATAGTAGGGATTTTGTAGAGGTTCTGCACACCGACATAGCCATCGTAACTGACTTCGGCAACGCCGGTTTTACCTCGTTTGGTGGTAATCAGGATAACGCCGTTGGCAGCACGCGCACCATAGATGGCGGCGGAAGCGGCATCCTTCAAGACGTCCAAAGATTCAATGTCACTCGGGTTCAGCCCGTCGATGCTACCGTTGGCAACTCCATCTACCACATAAAGCGGGGAGAAGGTTCCGGTAGTACCGATACCGCGGATATTCACCTTAAAGCCCGAACCCAGGAAGCCGTTGTTTTGCGTGATGTTGACACCCGGTGACTGGCTCTGCAAAGCGCCCAGGGCATCCACAGTGTTCAGCTTGGCTATGTCTTCTCCTTTCACTTGTACAGTGGCGCCGGTGACAAGTTTCTTTTTCTGTACACCGTAACCGACAACAACTACTTCATCCAGTAGTTCGGAATCTTCTGTAAGGGTGATTTTCATGTTGGCATCTGCTTTGGCTTCCTGCGTCTTATAACCGATGTAGGAAATGACCAGGGTGGCACCTCTTTTTACGTTTAGCGAGAATTTACCGTATAAGTCGGTGGTAACTCCATTGGTAGTACCTTTTTCCAAGATACTTGCTCCGATGATAGGCTCTCCATTCTGGTCGACAACAATACCGCGGGCTGTTTGTGCCTGCATCTGTTCTGTCACTCCGAATGAATTTTCCGAGTAGGTCTCTATTGCCATGATTTTGCTGCTTCCTATAAATAGGGAGGCGATGGCAATTGCTGTGAGGATTTTGTTGTTCGATGTTCCTCGTTTACGATTTTCATTCATAATAGATGTTTTTTGTTTAAGCTAATGGATCTCAAAATAAATAGGTTGAATAGAAGATGACACTAATAGTGTCTTGGGGCTTTCGGGTAAATCATAGGCATTCATTGTTTTTCTAAGGTTACTATATATAATATGGTATATTCTTGGTTAATATCAATGTGCTTTCCAGAGCTTCCGGATTGTTGTTATCAAATATAATCCTAATTTTCATTATTTAAAATATAGAATCGTATGTATTAAAATATGTTGTCCATTATTTTATTTGCTTAAGAAATTTGCGTGAATGAAATCTTGTTTGAGAGCAAACTTGGTTGCATGTTTTTGATTTTGTGCTAAAATCAGTTAATATATTGATTTTTATGCTATTGGTTTATGTTTTTTAAAACTATTGTAAATAATATTCTTGGTTTGGGAAATCTTATTTAAGTCTCGTTAACTAAATATGCACTGTCTGTAATTACTTCGAATAAAAAAAAGGAGCTTTGTCTTGCTTGGGATTTAGTTAAAATATATGTTGTTTGTTCATTTGCAAAACTTGTTGTACCTTTGCAACCGGATTTAAAATGTATGATGCCGTGAATAGCGGTCGTGTATTCTAGAACACCACGTAAAAAACAGGAGTATGAAACAAAAAGTATCTGTACCTTTTATGTTGCTGGGCATTCTGTTCAATGTATGCTTGATTGCAGCCAATCTTCTTGAGACTAAAGTTATCCAGGTTTTTGGTATTACCGTAACAGCCGGATTGCTGGTCTTCCCGATTTCTTATATTATCAACGATTGCATAGCCGAGGTTTGGGGCTTTCGTAAAGCCCGCCTGATTATCTGGAGCGGTTTTGCCATGAACTTTTTTGTGGTAATGCTGGGACTGATAGCCGTGGCGTTGCCTGCCGCCCCTTTCTGGGATGGTGCCGCGCATTTCAATTTTGTTTTTGGAATGGCGCCCCGTATTGTCATAGCCAGTCTGACGGCATTCTTGGTGGGCTCTTTTCTGAATGCCTACGTAATGAGCCGCATGAAACTGGCAAGCAACGGGCGTAATTTCTCCGCACGTGCCATTTGGTCGACGGTGGTTGGTGAGACGGCAGACTCGTTGATTTTCTTTCCGGTGGCGTTCGGAGGAATCATTGCATGGCGGGAGTTGCTGGTGATGATGTGTATCCAGATTCTGCTGAAGTCCATGTACGAGGTATTGATACTGCCTGTGACTATCCGTGTGGTAAAAGCTATTAAGCGGATAGACGGTAGTGATGTCTATGATGAAGGCATCTCCTATAAAGTATGGAAAATAGGCGATATTTAAAGCCCCTTACCCGTAGTGAGGGGAAATCAGTTATTATGTCAAACAAATAATTAGCAATGCCCTCTCTGTTTCCCTCCCTACGGGGGAGGGCAAGGGGAGAGGCTTTTAACAAGATGAATAGGGACACTGCTTTGGTGGTATTCAGTGGCGGGCAGGACTCGACCACTTGCCTCTTTTGGGCAAAACGTGAATTTAAGAAAGTGTATGCGCTGAGTTTTCTGTATGGACAGAAACATCAGAAGGAAGTGGACTTGGCGAGGGCCATTGCCCGTAAGGCAGGTGTGGAGTTCGAAGTAATGGATGTTTCCTTTATCGGCCGGCTGGGACATAACTCATTGACAGATGCCGGCATGGAGATGGACCAGGAGAAGCCGGCAGACAGCTTTCCGAATACTTTTGTGCCGGGACGCAATCTGTTTTTCCTGAGTATAGCCGCCGTCTACGCCCGCGAGCGGGGGATTAATCATATTGTGACGGGGGTGTCGCAGACCGATTTCAGCGGTTATCCCGATTGCCGGGATGCTTTCATCAAGTCGCTTAACGTGACGCTGAACCTGGCTATGGACGAGCAATTCGTACTGCACACACCACTGATGTGGATTGACAAAGCGGAGACCTGGGCGCTGGCAGACGAGCTTGGAGTGCTCGAACTTATACGTCACGAAACGCTGACTTGTTATAACGGTATCCCGGGAGATGGTTGTGGACACTGCCCGGCATGCACGTTGCGCAGAGAAGGATTGGAAAAGTTTTTGGCTTCTACTAAATGAGGCACACTTGTATCACTAAAAATATATGGCTATGACAGAATTGAAAGACCAACTTTCCCTTTTGGGGAGAAAGACAGAATACCGTCAGGACTATGCCCCCGAAGTATTGGAGGCATTTGATAACAAGCATCCCGGCAATGACTACTGGGTGCGTTTCAACTGCCCCGAATTCACCAGCCTCTGTCCCATCACGGGGCAACCGGACTTTGCGGAAATCCGTATTTGCTATATCCCCGATGTCAAGATGGTAGAGAGCAAGAGTTTGAAACTCTACTTGTTCAGCTTCCGCAATCATGGTGCTTTCCACGAGGATTGCGTGAACATCATAATGAAAGACCTCATTCATTTGATGAACCCTAAGTATATTGAGGTGACGGGTATCTTCAACCCGCGCGGAGGCATCTCCATTTATCCGTATGCCAATTACGGACGTCCCGGCACGAATTTCGAGCAGATGGCAGAGCATCGTTTGATGAACCGTGAATGAGGACTGTTTTTGAAGGCCTCCGTAAATAATAAAGGGAGGCTTTGGGAGCAAATGATTGTTGCGCCGCTATATTTTATATTCTTGCTTACTAAAAACTATTCGTCCGACATATGTTTAATTATCGTCCAACAGCTATCGGACGATAATTAAACATATGTCGGACGATAATGTAACGACTGTCGGACGAATAGTCTTTAGTCAATGAAACATTAACCTGCTACCATCTTGGAAAGAATCTTTCCTATAGAGGATAGTAGGGGATGACTTTTGCAAAGATATAGACGATTCTTTAATAAAAATAGCGCCTTTTCCCAAAGACGCTATTCCCTCTTTATGACTTATTCACTACAAAGGGTTATTTTATTCTTTTGTAGCCATAGACAGCAAGGTTACCCAGTTCTTCTTCGATGCGCAATAGTTGGTTGTACTTCGCCATGCGGTCGGAGCGGCTCAGAGAACCGGTCTTGATTTGTCCGCTGTTGGTGGCAACGGCAATGTCTGCAATGGTGGCGTCCTCGGTTTCGCCGGAACGGTGAGAAGTCACTGTGGTATAACCGTGGCGGTGTGCCATTTCGATGGCATTCAGTGTTTCGGTCAGCGAACCTATCTGGTTTACTTTAATCAATATGGAGTTGGCACAGCCTTTTTCGATGCCCATTGCAAGGAAGTCCACATTGGTGACGAACAAATCGTCTCCTACCAACTGGCAACGGTTGCCGATACGGTCGGTCAGTTTTTTCCAGCCGTCCCAGTCGTTCTCGCTCATGCCGTCTTCGATAGAGTCGATGGGATACTTGTTGATTAACTCTTCCAGATAGTCAATCTGTTCGTCGGCAGTACGTTTCTTGCCTTTTTCACCTTCGAATTTGGTATAATCGTAGATGCCATCATGGTAGAACTCGGAAGAAGCGCAGTCCATGGCAATCATTACATCTTTGCCCGGTTCGTATCCGGCAGCCTTGATGGCGGCAATGATGGAGTTCAAGGCATCTTCTGTACCCTCCAGATTAGGAGCAAAACCTCCTTCATCGCCTACTGCTGTGCTGAGGCCACGGTCTTTCAGGACTTTCTTCAGTGCGTGGAACACTTCGGCACCCATACGCAAACCTTCGCGGAAGGAAGTGGCACCTACGGGGCGTATCATGAATTCCTGGAAAGCAATGGGAGCGTCACTATGCGAACCGCCGTTGATGATGTTCATCATCGGTACAGGCATCACATAGGTATTTGTACCACCGATATATCGGTAGAGTGGGATGTCAAGGTAAGCGGCGGCAGCCTTGGCTACAGCAAGAGATACGCCGAGGATGGCATTGGCACCCAGATTGGCTTTCGTTTTGGTTCCGTCCAGTGCAAGCATGGCATGGTCGATACCCATCTGGTTGAGGGCGGACATACCGATGAGCTTGGGAGCAATGATATTATTGATATTGTCCACGGCTTTCAGGACACCTTTGCCTCCGTAACGTTTTTTGTCACCGTCACGCAGTTCCAATGCTTCGTGTTCTCCCGTGGATGCTCCTGACGGGACAGATGCACGGCCTATGAAGCCGGATTCCAAGGTTACGTCTACTTCTACAGTTGGGTTACCTCTTGAATCGAGGATTTCACGTCCGATAATCTTCTCTATTTTCATATTCAGTCAATTTTAATTATAAACTATCTTACTAACAAATGAAAACAAGGAATTGTTTTTCGTTTTTAATCCTTTATTGTAATGCCTAAAAGAGCAGTCAACTCCATGGCTTGGGAAGTATTGACGATGGCTCCCCGTATGTCGGGCAGGTTGAGGCGTATACCTCCTATGTGCGAGTCGCTCAAGTCGATTCCTCTTAGAGGGGTGTGTGAAAACTCGGATTCTACCAGCTCACAGTTTTCAAAGGCGATGGAGGCAAGTTTGCAGTTGTTGACGTCGCTGTTGCGCAAGTCACAAGAGGTGAAGCGGGCTTGATTGATTTTACTCATGGAAAGATTGAGGTATCTGGCATTGCAGTCCTTCATTGTCAGATGGTTCAATATTGTTTCCGGCAGATTGGTTCCCACCAGTTTGCAGGATATGAATTCCACTCTGAACAGAGAACTTTCGGCAAATGAGATGTTGGAAAGGTCGCAATGTTCAAAACGTACATCAGTGAAATGGCAGGATTTCAGTTTGCAGGCGCTGAATTGGATATGACTGAAAGTACAGTTGGTGATGCTTTTGTAGGAATACTCCATGTGTTCCTCTGTCCGTTTACCGAAGTGAAGGTCTCTGACAGTTTCTTCCGTATTCAGCCATTCTTCCAATGATTTGGAACTTTCACTTTGTCCCTCTAAGGTAGGAGGGATGATGCGTACGGGAGGCATGACAAAAGGCTTGCTGGGTTTCATAGGGGTGTTTGGGTTATATACAGCGTCCGAAGGCGCCGCCGGCGAAGGCTGCCAGGACTCCTAATGTGATACTTAATAAGGTATATAAAGCAAACATTCCGTAGAATTCTTGCTTTATCAGAATCAGTCCGTCATTGCTGAAAGTGGAGAAGGTGGTGAATCCTCCGCACAGACCGGTAGTCAGCAACAGCCGTACCTCAGTAGAAAGGTTGAAACGGGCGGATAAGGTATAGAATAGCCCGATGAGGAAACTTCCGAGGATATTGACTGTGAATGTAGCCCATGGGAAAGAGTAGGGGACTATGCGCTCGTGGAGCATCATCTGCACGCAGTAGCGCAGTACGCTGCCGGTACCGCCGCCAAGGAATATAGCTATCAGTAATCTAGTCATAGGTTTTCTGGGGTTGGTTTTGGCTGCAAAGGTAGTGAAGACAAAGGAATTTCAGTAAATCATAGTCCGAAATTTCATAAAGCGATTCTGTACTGGGGGAAGTAGTTATTGGTGGGATGTATATAATTTTGATATTTGATATGAGTGATTGCCAATCTTGGTTCCGGATAGTTCGTGATGGGGCAGAAGCGATTTACTAAATCTTGGAGGAAGATTTAGTAAATCGTTGCCGGAGATTTAGTAAAATGTCCGGGAGATTTTAGTAAACGAGTAGAAGGGGCTTTGGAAGGATGACTGGTTTGTCTGTATTTTTGGATACGGTAATAACTTGTGAAACTTGAGCCACTCTTGAAATTGAGGTCTTAACCGTTCAAATGCCATATTGTAGAGACCTCTCTAGAACCTTGTCTTGATAATCAGCGATTTATTTTCATTGGCTGTAGAGATTGTACCCATTCCTTCTCATTCTCTTCCTGCCTTTCTTTCTTCACTTGTAGAGAAGGGTTGTTTTTAATTTGTTGTTTTTTAGAGTTTTAACGAAATTGGTTGTAGATGTCATTTCCTTGTATTCCCGTCATTCACACCCTAACTTTGCAACATCGAATTCAAGAGAATGAAAGTTTATCGTTGAGGCCTCACGATGGATCTCCACTTCTTGAAAGAGAGGAAAAGGCTTCGGCCTATTTATTACATTATTATATTAACTTTCTAAAACATTAAAAATTATGGGACTTCAGTATGTAGTGGCAAAGAGAATCTTTGGTTTTGACAAGGACAAAAATGTAAAGTATGTAGCTAAATCCGTAGGAGCGGGTGAATTGGATTTTGATAAGTTGTGTGCCAAAGTGAGCCGTATTCTTGGTATTCACAGAAAGACGGTGGACTTAGTGGCTGCAGGACTGGTGGACATCATGTCGGAAGAAATAGACGATGGAAAGACTGTTCGTTTAGGTGATTTCGGATTGTTCCGCCCTTCTTTTGTAGGGAAGAGTGCTGATACGGAGGCTGGCGTTTCGGCCAGTAACATTGTCCGTAAACGTATTCTGTTTTTTCCGGGGAAAGCTTTTAGTCAAATGTTGGGCAATATGAGCGTCACCAAGATGGTGGTTCCCGATACGGACTATACGGATGGAAGTAGCAATGGTGGAGGGGATAACTCCAATCCTTCGGGAGGCAATGACGGGGACCAAGGTGAAAATCCTTTGGGATAATTCCAGTGCACGATTAAAGTTGTAAAAATATGGAGGGCGAAGTTTTCGTAGCGATACTTCTCCTTCTATTTTGTTTGTAGGCAGGATATTGTTCAAGGGAAGTTGGTTTTCATGCAAACGTTTGCCGACAAATCATCATCATTTTAGTTTAATTGCGTCAGAGTGTATTTCTTTCCTGCCTATATTTGCATCTGGAACATAATTTTATAAATATAGCATGAGAAACATGAAAGCAATCTGTACAAAATTAGCCTGCTTCCTGCTCGTTTTGTTGGTGAGCGGCGTAGCAATGGCAGAGAGTATTACCTCTCCCAACGGACAACTTCAATTGAATTTTTCGGTAAATGCGCAAGGCGAACCCGTTTACGAACTTTCTTACAAAGGAAAGCCGGTGATTAACCCTTCCAAATTAGGACTCGAACTGAAGAACGACCCCGGTCTGATGAATGGCTTCACGATGGTGGATGCAAAGACTTCCACTTTCGACGAGACTTGGGAACCGGTATGGGGTGAAGTAAAGCAAATCCGTAACCACTACAATGAGCTGGCTGTGACGCTCAACCAAAAGGCGCAGGATAGGAACATCATTATCCGCTTCCGTTTGTTCGACGATGGTATGGGCTTCCGCTATGAATTCCCTTTACAGAAGAACCTGAACTATTTCGTGATTAAAGAGGAGCGTACTCAGTTTGCCATGACTGGCGACCACACTGCCTTCTGGATTCCGGGCGACTACGATACGCAGGAATATGACTACACAGAATCCAAACTTTCTGAAATCCGCGGGCTGATGAAAGGGGCCATTACGCCTAACTCTTCGCAAACCCCGTTTTCGCCCACCGGTGTTCAGACTTCTTTGCAGATGAAGACTGCTGATGGTTTGTACATCAACTTGCACGAAGCTGCTTTGGTGGATTACTCTTGCATGCACTTGAATCTGGATGATAAGAATTTTGTTTTTGAATCTTGGCTTACTCCCGATGCAGTAGGCGATAAAGGTTATCTGCAAGCTCCCTGCACGTCACCGTGGCGTACGGTTATCGTAAGCGACGATGCTCGTGACATCCTTGCCTCTAAAATCACGCTGAACTTGAACGAACCTTGTGCTTACGAGGACGTTTCCTGGATTAAGCCCGTGAAATACGTAGGTGTATGGTGGGAAATGATTGCAGGTAAGAGCACCTGGGCATATACAGACGACCTTCCCTCCATCAAACTGGGTGAAGTAGACTACTCCAAAATGAAGCCCAACGGCCGTCACGGTGCCACTAACGAAAATGTAAAAAAGTACATCGACTTCGCAGCCGAGCACGGTCTGGACCAAGTATTGGTAGAAGGCTGGAATGAAGGCTGGGAAGACTGGTTTGGCAAATCC
>OHVP01000153.1_pt1 | contig 19048 bp, 13 predicted proteins | sample 1579521 | NCBI WGS metagenome assembly OHVP01 (sample SAMEA3882523, study PRJEB24775) | human gut metagenome | biome: human-associated habitat; feature: intestine environment; material: feces | place: Netherlands | collected 2009/2010
CGGAAGAGTATACTGTGTAATCTTCAGTGCTAACACAGGTATGCAGTCATACAACGCTATTATGAACGGTAACTGCATCGGCGACACACTTTATTGCACAGGTAATCAGCTTGAAAACCCTGAGGATTCAGAAAAGAAGGCAAACGAAGCTAAGTGGGAAAACAACTCAGACTGCGGTCCTGAAAAGAAGATTACATCAACAGGTAACATCATCGGTTCTGCTTTCCCTGAGGGCGAATCAGATGTAACATTGCTGGCTACATACCTCGTTGCTTACTACAATGATGACGCTAAGACAAGTCTTACACAGAAACTTCTTGACGAACTCAAGGTTAGCCCAACACAGGTTATGGGTGCTGTAACAGATAGGCTCAACGCTACAAACAACCCTGATAAGGATACGATTGCTCCTGCAGTTGAGAAGATTCTCTCAGGTTGCACAGATCCTACAACAGGTAAAAAGGTTGACAAGACTCAGCTCGACAACGCTAAGAAGACAGGTAACAAGGCAGCAGGCGGCAGCTCAAGCAACGGTTCAAGTTCTTCTTCAAGCAACGGTGGCTCAAGCTCATCAGGTTCAGGTTCTTCAAGCACAGGTGCAGTTAAGTCAGGTGTTGAAACAACTATCGTTTTCGTAATGGCAGGTCTTATGGTTTCAGCAGCAGGCGTTATGTTCCTTGCAAGAAAGAAGAAAGAAGACTGATTTTAACGAATTAATCTTTGATTAAGCATTTTTCGGACACTGTCAATCGGCAGTGTCCGTTTTGCTTTTTTAACTCATGGTGCAAAAATATTCAAAAAGTTTTTAAAACATCTTGACAATGCTCGCAGTGTTTGTTAAAATATTAATGTTGCAACGGGATGTAGCGCAGTTTGGTAGCGCACACGTCTGGGGGGCGTGGAGTCGCAAGTTCAAGTCTTGTCATCCCGACCAACTAAAGCCTTTTTGTCTTTTGACAGAAAGGCTTTTTTCTTTACGATAAACCGCTTACTGCAAATAAATTAACGCAAAAGGAGAAAATATGCTTAATATCGGCTCTCATCTTTCAATATCAAAAGGTTTTTACGCAATCGGCAGAGATGCACTTTCAATCGGAGCAAACACATTTCAATTTTTTACACGCAACCCTCGTGGCGGATCTGCAAGAAAAATTGATATCGAAGATGTCAATGCACTTATAAAACTCATGACGGAAAATAATTTTGCAAAAATTCTCGCCCATGCACCATACACAATGAACCTCTGTTCGGCAAAACCCGAAACCCGTGAATTTGCTCTGAACACGCTTACGGATGATTTGAAACGAATGGAATATCTCCCGAATAATCTTTACAACTTTCACCCCGGCAGTCACACGGGACAGGGCGTTAAAGCTGCGGTTGAGCAAATCGGCACAGCGTTGAATACTGCAATGTTTGATGATATGACAACCACGGTATTACTTGAAACAATGGCGGGCAAAGGCACAGAGGTCGGCAGAACCTTTGAAGAACTGCGTATGATTATCGACCGTGTGGAGCGAAACGATAAAATCGGTGTCTGCCTTGATACCTGCCATGTTTTTGACGCCGGTTATGACATTGTGAATAATCTTGACGGAGTTCTTGAAGAATTTGACCGTGTAATCGGGCTTGAAAGACTCAAGGCAATTCATCTCAATGACAGTATGAATCCTATCGGCAGCCACAAGGACAGACATCAGAAAATAGGCGAGGGCTACATCGGAATTGATGCGTTCGGAAAAATTATAAATAATGAAAATTTGCGAAATCTTCCGTTTTTCCTTGAAACCCCGAACGAGCTTGACGGTTATGCCAAAGAAATTTCGGCTTTGAGAAATTTGTATTTTGAATGACATTTGCCTTAAAATAAATCAATACAAAAATTGTCAAAAATATTTGTTGCTATTGCAATTTGCGAAAATTAAAAAATTTAAAGTCCTCTCGATTTTTCGAGGGGGCTTTTTTCGCCTTTTTACAATAAAATCGGTTTGCCGTTACACATAATTTGAATGTGCAGACAAAGATATAATAATTACCCTTAAATCGGGAACAATAGTAAAAACGATTTACGGAGTGATATTGTGATTCAAAACATACGGAAAAATGAATTTGAAAGCTTAATAAAATCATCAAAGCCGGTGCTTGCCGATTTTTATGCCGAATGGTGTTCACCGTGCAGAATGCTTTCGCCTGTAATCGAAGAAATCGGTGACAAGTACAAAGCATATTTTGAAACCGTCAAGGTCAATGTTGACGAAAATCCCGAATTGACAGAACGCTACGGTGTATCGGGAATTCCTGCACTTTTGCTCTTTAAAGACGGCAACGAAATTTTGCGTATGTCGGGGGTTCAGACCGAAGAACGGATAATCTCCGCAATCTCCGAAAAAATGGGTGAGAGTTTTGTATGACCTTGTAATTGTCGGCGGAGGTGCGGCAGGACTTACGGCGGCACTCTATGCCTCTCGGAGCGGACTTGACTGCATTGTGCTTGATCCGTCATCACCCGAGGGCAGTTCAATTGCCCTCACGGATGCGGTTGAAAACTACACGGGCTTCAGTGATATTGCAGGCTTTGATCTCATCCAGCACTTTTATTCACACGCAAAGTCATTCGGTGCAAATTTTGTCAGACAATCCCTTGTCGGCATAAGAAAAAATTATGACGGTTTTATCCTTGAATGTTCCGACAGCGAGGTCAAGACAAAATCTGTTATTCTCTGCATGGGCGCAACCCACAAAAAATTGGGAATTGACGGCGAAAATAAGTTTGAAGGCAGAGGAGTAAGCTATTGTGCCGTGTGTGACGGCTATTTTTTCAAAGACAAAACAGTGGCGGTAATCGGCGGAGGAAACCGCCGTTACCGAGGCGACCTATCTTTCTCATATATGCAAACGGGTTTTTCTTATTCACAGGGGCGACGCATTAAAAGCCGACAGAGTGCTTGTGCAAAAGCTTGAAAAATCGGGCAATGTCAAAATTCTTTACAACACCAATGTTGTGAAAATTGACGGTGACGAAAAGGTTAAATCGGTTACGCTTGATAATGAGAAAATTCTGAAAACTGACGGAGTTTTTGTTGCGGTAGGTCTTGAACCGAGAACCGAATGTGTCAAGGGCTTTGTAAAAACTGATGACAACGGCTATGTGATTGCCGATGAAACCTGTCAGACATCCGTGTCGGGAATTTTTGTTGCAGGGGATATTCGCACAAAAAATCTGCGACAAATTATAACCGCCTGTTGTGACGGTGCAAATTCTGTTTACGGAATAAACAAATTTTTGAAATTGTAAGGTTTTCTTTTTCTGATTTTTATGGTATACTATATTCGATATTGTTAATTTTTCCGGATGAATAAAATGAAACTGTTACAAAATAAAAAAATAGCATATTTAACAGCAATTTTCTGCACACTTTTGTGGGGAACGGCTTTTCCGTTTATAAAGGTCGGCTACTCTGCTTTTAAGATTCAGGAGTCGGATATCGGCTCAAAGCTGATTTTTGCAGGAATGCGCTTTATGTTGGCGGGATTTATGGTGTTTCTCTTTTTGTGGATATCAAAAAGAAAACCGCCGACGCTTTCAAAAAAAGATATACTGCCCGTCTGTTCACTCGGAGTGGTTCAGACAGGATTGCAGTATATTTTTACATACATCGGAATCGGTTTTACAAGCGGAACGAACACCTCTATAATAACGGCTTGTGCATCGTTCTTTACAGTACTTTTCGTGCCGTTGTTTTTTAAAAACGACAGGCTCACGCTGATGAAAATTATCGGTTGTATTCTCGGATTCGGCGGAATTATCGCAATCAATTTTGGCGGAACTGTCAGCACGGACACTTGGTTTGGCGATATGATGATTCTCTTTTCAACAATATCTGCGGCGGCAGGCAACATCGTTGCGAAAAAAGTCACAACAGGACGAGATCCGTTCCCTGTAACCGCTTTTCAGCTTTTAACAGGCGGTTTTATATTGCTTGTGTCGGGCATATGCTGCGGTGGCAGTATTGGTTTGATAAATGTTGAAAGTGTTTCCGTGTTGCTCTGGCTTGCGTTCGTATCAGCGGCGGCATTTTCGCTGTGGACAGCACTTCTCAAATTTCATGATGCAAGCAGAATTTCTGTTTTCAATCTGCTTGTTCCCGTGTTCGGAACAGTTTTGTCGGGACTTATGCTCGGTGAAAATGTTTTCAGAATCGAAACGCTTATCTCGCTTATTCTGATTTCACTCGGAATTGCGTTTGTAAATATGAATCTAAAAAAATCGGGAGGTAAAATATGAATCCTGATATAAAAGGTATTATTTCCGATATGGACGGTGTCATTCTTGACACAGAAAAGCTGTATGTCCGTTTTTGGTGTGAGGCGGCTCTTTTTTACGGCTATCCTATGGAAACGCACCACGCACTCAGTATTCGCTCAATGGCTCGCCCGTTTGCAATTGCAAAATTAAAGGGCTTTTTCGGGGAGGATTTTGACTACTGCAAGGTTCACGATAAAAGAATTGAGCTTATGGATAAGTTCATCTCGGAAAACGGCATTGAATCAAAGCCCGGTGCCGCTGAATTTCTCGGATTTTTAAAGCAGAACGGCTACAGGGTTGCCCTTGCAACCGCAACCGCTCCGGAGAGAACGAAAAAATATCTTTCGGCTCTCGGTCTTTACGATTATTTTGACGAAATAGTTTGTGCGTCAATGGTTGCAAAAGGAAAGCCCGAACCCGACATTTATCTTTATGCCGCAGAAAAACTCGGACTTGCTCCCGAAAACTGCATTGCACTTGAGGACTCGCTCAACGGCATAAAGTCGGCAAGCTCGGCAGGGTGTAAAACGGTTATGGTTCCCGACCTTGACCGTCCGAGTGCAGAGGCAATTCCCCTTCTTTACGGAGTTGCAGACAACCTTATTGATGTAAAACGATTTTTGTAAAAAACATTAACGGACATAAAGCAGGTTTTGCTTTTGTATATTAAACAGGGTAGGTTTATACTAAAACAAGGAGGCGTACAATATGTGGGATGCGATTTCAGCTGTGATGAATAGCTTCAATGACTTCCTGTGGGGTTGGTTTATGATTATCCTTCTTCTCGGAACTCACATTTTCCTCACAATTCGCACAAAATTTGTACAGAGAAAAACTTTTAAGGCAATCAAACTTTCGGTGACAAAGGATCCCGATTCAGACGGTGACATCAGCCCGTTTCAGGCTCTTGCAACAGCACTTGCCTCAACAATCGGCACGGGTAATATCATAGGCGTAGGTACTGCAATTGCACTCGGCGGACCCGGTGCGGTTCTCTGGTGCTGGCTCACCGGTGTTTTCGGTATCGCAACGAAGTATTCCGAGTCACTCATCGGTGTAAAGTATCGTGTGAAGACCTCTGACGGCAGAATGCTAGGCGGCGCTATGTATGCCCTTGAAAGAGGATTTAAGTTTAAAACTCTCGGCAAAATTTTAGCTGTTCTTTTTGCTCTTTTTGCATTGCTTGCATCCTTCGGCATCGGTTCGGGTGTTCAGGTTAATGCAATTTCAAACATTATGAACAACACCTTTGACCTTGGTACTGTGAATCTTTTCGGTCAGGACGCTTCGGTTATTTCGATTATTGTAGGTGTTCTTGTTGCCGCAATTACAGCCGTTGTAATTTTCGGAGGTATCAAGTCAATCTCAAGAGTTTGCGAACTCCTTGTACCGTTTATGGCTGTTTTCTATGTTCTCGGCTGTATTATTATCCTCGGCATGAACTTTGATGTTCTCGGTAAGACATTTGAAATGATTTTTCAGGACGCATTTTCTCTCAAGTCCGTTGCAGGCATTTACACCGGGAGCTGCAGCAGGCGGCCTGGTTGGCCGTGGTATCATGATGGCAATGCAGTATGGAATCGCACGAGGACTTTTTTCCAATGAATCCGGTATGGGTTCTGCTCCGATAGTTGCCTCTGCCGCTCAGACAAGAAACCCTGTTCGTCAGGCTATGATTTCTTCAACGGGTACTTTCTGGGACACGGTTGTTGTTTGTCTTATGACAGGTCTTGTGCTTGTAAGCTCAATTATCAAAAATCCTGCAATTGATGTTTCCGACGGCGGTGACCTTACATACAAAGCCTTCCAGCAGATTCCCGTAATCGGCACACCGATTCTTGTTATCGGTATTGCCGCTTTTGCATATTCAACAATTCTCGGCTGGTCATACTACGGTGAACGCTGTGTTGAATATCTTTTCGGCAGAGGCGGTATGATTCCTTACAAGCTGATTTTTGTATTTATTCTTCTCATCGGTCCTGTTATCAAGCTCGACCTTGTTTGGACAATGGCTGACATCTTCAATGCACTTATGTCAATTCCTAACCTTATTGCCGTAGTTGTGCTTTCGCCTGTTGTTGTAAAAGAAACGAACTATTACCTTTACGGCAACAGACTGGATGAATACGATAAAACCAAACTTCCTGTAGTAAATAAATAATCACATAAAGCCTGCACTATGCCCATGTGCAGGCCTAAATTTTAAGAGGGAACATTATGGAGAAATCAAGAATTGAAAAGCAATTTGATTTTATAAAGGAAATTGATAAGGAAAAATTCATCATCCGTCAAACCTACCTTTCCGACGCTCGGAAAAAGGAAAACGATGCCGAGCACGCATGGCATATGGCGATAATGACAGTTATGCTTTCCGAATATGCAAATTCGGAAATTGATGTGCTTAAAACAATGACAATGCTCCTGATTCACGATATTGTCGAGATTGATGCAGGCGATACATATGCCTATGATGAGGAAGCTAAGAAAACTCAGGCAGAGCGTGAAATGAAAGCCGCAAAAAGAATTTTCGGACTTCTTCCGGAAGATCAGGGCGAAAAGATGATGAATCTGTGGCTTGAATTTGAAAGCGGTGAAACAGCCGAAGCAAAGTTTGCTCACACAATGGATAACATTCAGCCTGCCATGCTCAATGATGCAACTGACGGCAAGGCGTGGGTAGAGCATATTGTTCATCTGCACAGTATCCTTAACCGCAACAAAAATACTGCTGACGGCTCAAAAAAGCTGTGGGAATATTCAAGGGATAACTTTATTATGCCCAATGTTGAAAAGGGCAGAATAATTAACGATTGAGCCGCAATAAATGATTTTGGCAATATAGGTTCTCTACTTGATTTTGAACAGTCGATGTGCTAAAATTAAGGTTAACGATACAGAAATTTTCACTGTGTTTTATTATGGAACAATTGAAGGGCTTTTATGTGAATTTTGTTCCGATTTGATAATTATGGAAAGGGTGTTTACAATGAAAAGTTCAGTTATAAAGGACGGCGTAAGTACCGCACCTCAGCGTTCGCTTTTGAATGCTCTCGGTCTTACCGAAGAAGAAATTAAGAAACCTTTTATCGGTATTGTAAGTTCCAAGAACGATATCGTTCCGGGACATATGAATATAGATAAGATTGTTGATGCCGTTAAGCAGGGCGTTGCCCTTGCAGGCGGTGTTCCGATTGTATTCCCTGCAATCGCTGTTTGTGACGGTATTGCTATGGGACATGAGGGAATGAAGTATTCTCTTGTAACCCGTGAGCTTATCGCAGACTCAACAGAGGCTATGGCAAAGGCTCATGCGTTTGACGCACTTGTAATGGTTCCTAACTGCGACAAGAATGTTCCGGGTATGCTTATGGCTGCCGCAAGAATCAATGTTCCGACAGTTTTCGTAAGCGGCGGTCCTATGCTTGCAGGTCATGTTAAGGGCAAAAAGACAAGTCTTTCGAGTATGTTTGAGGCAGTCGGCGCTTACACGGCAAACAAGATTACTGCCGAAGAGCTTGCCGAGTTTGAAAACAAGGCTTGTCCGTCATGCGGTTCATGTTCGGGTATGTACACCGCCAACAGTATGAACTGTCTTACCGAGGCAATCGGTATGGGACTTCAGGGTAACGGCACAATTCCTGCTGTTTACTCAGACAGAATCAAGCTTGCAAAGCACGCCGGCATGAAGGTTATGGAACTCCTTGAAAAGGATATCCGTCCTCGTGACATTCTCACGGAAAAAGCATTTATGAATGCTCTTACTGTTGATATGGCTCTCGGCTGTTCAACAAATACAATGCTCCACCTTCCTGCAATCGCAAAAGAGGCAGGTGTTAAGCTTAACCTTGACATTGCCAATGAAATCAGCAAAAAGACTCCTAACCTTTGTCACCTTGCTCCTGCAGGTCACACATATATGGAGGATCTCAACGAAGCAGGCGGTGTTTATGCCGTAATGAACGAGCTTACAAAGGTTGGACTTCTTGACACAGACCTTATCACGGCAACAGGCAAGACTGTAGGCGAGAACATTAAGGGTTGTGAAATCAAGGACACGGACATCATTCGCCCTGTTACAAATCCATACAGCAAGACAGGCGGTATTGCTGTTCTCAAGGGTAACCTTGCTCCTGACGGTTCTGTTGTTAAGAGAAGTGCCGTTGCAGAGGAAATGATGCACCACAAGGGTGCGGCAAGAGTGTTTGACTGCGAAGAGGACGCTCTCAGTGCAATTTATGATGGCAAAATCAATCCCGGTGAGGTTGTTGTTATCAGATACGAAGGTCCTAAGGGTGGTCCGGGCATGAGAGAAATGCTCAACCCGACTTCCGCTATTATGGGCAGCGGTCTCGGCAACTGTGTTGCTCTTATCACAGACGGTCGTTTCTCAGGCGCAACAAGAGGTGCGGCTATCGGTCATGTATCTCCCGAGGCAGCAGTCGGCGGCCCGATTGCACTTGTTAAAGAGGGCGATATGATTGAAATCGACATTCCTGCAAACACAATCAACCTCCTCGTTTCTGACGAAGAGCTTGCAAAGCGTAAGGCAGAATGGAAGCCCCGTCAGCCCAAGATTACAACAGGCTACCTTGCTCGTTATGCAAAGCTTGTTACATCAGGCGCACAGGGTGCGGTTCTCGAATAATCAAGTTTTCAAGGCTCTCGTTTTGAGAGCCTTTCCTTTTGTCAAAAATTGTTTTTTCAGGAAACCCAATCGTTAAAATGCACAATTGACCTTGCAAAAATCTGTATGTTTTTCAGCTTAACATAAAATAAAAAAGCAAGTTGCACAATTCATCCCTTGTCCATTTGGGCAAAGGGTGAATTTTTTTATTTTGCCATAATTCGGTTGTTTATTTTATACAAATATGCTATAATAATTCCGTATTAATTGACACTATTGTTTAATTTTGTCGAAATAAGCTTGATTAGAATAGAAATTTTACGAAAGGGGATTTCACTTTTGAAACAATACGATGCTAAAAAAATTCTTAATATTGCCCTCGCAGGACACAGCGGCAGCGGCAAAACCTCGGTTGCGGAGTCAATACTCTATCTCTCAAAGATGAGCGAAAGACTCGGTAAGGTTGCAGACGGCAACACAGTCCTTGATTTTGACAGCGAGGAGATCAAAAGACAGACTTCAATTATGACGGCGGTTGCACCGATTGAATGGAAAAATACAAAAATCAACCTAATCGACACCCCAGGTCTTTTTGATTTTGCAGGCGGTGTTGCAGAGGGCATGAGGGCGGCTGACACAGCACTCGTCGTTGTTTCGGGCAAGGACGGTGTCTGTGTAGGTACCGAAAAAGCAGTTGAGGCGGCAACAAAGGCAGGGCTTACAAAGGTGTTCTTTGTAAACGGTCTTTGCGACGAAAGTGCCCGTTTCTATCGTGTATTCGAGAGCTTGAAGGCTACATTCGGTCCGTCTGTTTGTCCTGTTGTTGTTCCGTACATTGTTGACGGTCAGGCAAACACTTATGTTAATTTGTTTGATTACAAGGCTTATGAGTACGGCACAGACGGCAGTGTAAAACAGACTGCACTTCCCGATATGGGCGACAGGCTTGAGGGCTTGCGTGAGGCTATCAAGGAGGCTGTTGCCGAAACAAGCGAGGAACTTCTTGACAAGTTTATTATGGGTGAGGAGTTTACTCCCGAAGAAATCATTCTCGGTGTAAGTCAGGGTGTTAAGGACGGCACAATCTGCCCCGTATTCTGCGGTGATGCTCATAATACATTCGCAATTGATCAGCTTTTGAACAGCCTTACATGGCTTGCTCCGTCAGCGGCTGACAAGAGCGGTGAAATCGGTGTTGACCTTGACGGTGAACCTGTTGATGTTTCGGTTAATGACGGCGGTGCGGCTGCCGCAATCGTATTCAAGACGGTTGCAGACCCGTTCATCGGCAGACTTTCATATGTAAAGGTTGTTTCGGGCAAGGTAAGTTCGGACGCTCCTCTCATCAATATGCGTACAGGCGCACAGGAGAGAATTACAAAGGTGCTTTCCGTAAGCGGTAAAAAGCAGTCGGATGTTCCGTACATCGGTGCGGGCGACATCGGCGCAATCCCGAAGCTTGCATCAACAAAGACAGGCGACACACTCTGTTCGCCTCTCAGAAAGGTTGTTCTTGACGGAATCGACTATCCGTCATCATCATATACAATGGCTGTGTATCCCGCAAAGAAGGGTGACGAGGATAAGGTTGCTCAGGGCATTGCAAAGCTTGCAGACGAAGATCCGACAATCAAGCTCGTTTCAAACCACGAAACCCATGAAATGTTAATTTCGGGACTCGGTGAACAGCATCTTGATGTTGTAATTTCAAGACTTAAAACAAAATATAATGTTGACGCAGTCCTCAAAAAGCCAAAGATTGCATACAGAGAAACTATCCGCAAAAAGGTTTCCGCACAGGGCAGATATAAAAAGCAGTCAGGCGGCCACGGTCAGTTCGGTGATGTGTGGATTGAATTTGAGCCGTGTGATTCGGACGGTCTTGTATTTGCCGAAAGAGTTGTCGGCGGTGCAGTTCCGAAAAATTTCTTCCCTGCTGTTGAAAAGGGACTTCAGGATTCAATCAAGAAGGGTGTTCTTGCAGGTTATCCGATGGTAGGCATCAAGGCTACTCTCTATGACGGTTCATATCATCCCGTTGATTCCTCCGAGATGTCATTCAAAACAGCGGCTTCTCTGGCTTATAAGAACGGTATTCCAAATGCCTCTCCGACGCTTCTTGAGCCAATCGGAAGCCTTAAAGCCAATGTTCCCGATGCAAATATGGGCGATGTAATGGGCGAGGTCAACAAGCGCAGAGGTCGTGTACTCGGTATGCAGCCGGGTGAGAACGGAACGCAGATTGTTGAGGCGGAAGTTCCTATGGCAGAAATGGATGACTTTGCAACCTACATTCGCCAGGTAACACAGGGCAGAGGATCATTTGAATTTGCGTTTGTCCGCTATGAGGATACTCCTGCAAATGTTGCTCAAAAAATTATTGAGAAAGCCAAGGCCGACTCTCAGGAATAATTAATAAGCTGATTAAGGCACCGATTTTTCGGTGCCTTTTGCTTTCCTTGCCTAAATATCATTATTGTGATACAATTAGGCTATACTTATGTGAATGATGGGGATGGAAATTTATCGCAAAGGATGATGACAATGAAAAATCTTTTACAAAGAGCGAGAAAGACAATCAAAATCAAAAATATGCTTTTTCTCACAATTGCCGGAATTATCAATGCGTTTGGAATTACAATATTTCTTAATCCCGTGAACCTTTACGATAGCGGAATTTCAGGAACGGCTATGCTTGCCGCACAACTTACACCCGAAAGCCTGTCGCTTTCACTTTTTCTTATAATTTTTAACCTGCCGCTGTTCTTATTCGGACTTAAAAAGCAGGGAAAGAAGTTTACATTTTACGCAATTTATACGGTTGCGGTTTATTCGTTCGTTTCATGGCTGATAACCGATGTTCTGCCCGTTGATGTCAGTATGGCGTCTCCGCTTGCGGGAACCGATTTGCTCCTTTGTGCCGTGTTCGGCGGTGTGATTTCGGGTATAGGCAGCGGCCTTGCAATCAAATTTGGCGGTGCAATGGACGGTATCGAGGTTATGGCGGTAATCTTTGCGAAGAAAATCGGTGTATCGGTTGGTTCATTCGTCATGGCATACAATATCGTACTTTATGTTGTATGCGGTTTTATTCTGCAAAGCTGGATTCTTCCGCTTTATTCGATTGTTACATATTTTGCCGCACTTAAAACGATTGACTTTATTGTTGAAGGTTTTGACAGGGCAAAGGCGGCAACGATTATTGCGTCTGTAAGCCGTTGCGATGAAATTTGTAACGCACTTTCGGAGGAATTTCAAAGCGGTGTTACCGTAATGCAGGCTCAGGGCGGATATTCAGGCAAGGACAAGGTGATGATTTACTTTGTTGTCAACCGTTTCCAGATTGGCAAGCTGAAGGAAATTGTGCGTGAAATCGACAAGAAAGCGTACATTTCAATTACGGAGGTTGCTGATGTTTTCAGCCGAAACGATTCGCTGTAAATAAATTTTAGTTGGTGTTTTATTTGACAAAATTACTTGTAAAGCTGTTCGTTAAAGACAGCGACAATTGCGATAATCCAAAGGTTAGAACTGCCTATGGCAACCTTTCGGGTGTTTGCGGAATAATTCTTAACCTGTTACTGTTCGGAGGAAAATTGTTTGCCGGAATTGTTTCGGCATCGGTTTCCGTCATTGCCGACGCCCTCAACAACCTTTCGGACGCAGGCAGTTCGGTTGTTACATTCCTCGGATTTAAGCTTGCAAGCCGTCCTGCCGACAGAGAGCATCCGTTCGGTCACGGTCGTTATGAGTATGTGGCAGGCTTGGGAATTTCCGTTGTAATCCTTTTAATGGGTGTTGAGCTTATAAAAAGTTCGATAGAAAAGATAATTACTCCCGAGGATAAAACGGCATTTTCAACGCTTTCACTCGCAATAATGATTGCGTCAATTTTCGTAAAATTATGGATGTACTTTTTTAATTCGGGATTGTCGAGAAAGATAAATTCAACCGCACTCAAGGCGGCGGCACTCGATTCTTTGACCGACTGCATTGCAACCTCGGTTGTAATAATCGGATTGCTTATTTCTGCCTCAACAGGAGTTCAGATTGACGGTTGGCTCGGCGTGTGTGTTTCGCTGTTCATACTTTTTACGGGTGTCAGCACATTCAGAGAAAGCCTTTCACCGCTCCTCGGCAAAGCTCCAGATGCCGAATTTGTTGATGAGATTAAGGAAACAGTGTTGAAAAATGATATGATTGTGGGTATCCACGATTTGATTATTCATGATTACGGTCCGGGCAGATGCTTTATTTCACTCCACGCAGAGGTACCGTGTGACGAGGATATCCTTGAAGCTCACGATGCAATTGACCTGACGGAAAAACAGCTTGAAAACAGGTACAACTGTTTTGCAACCATACATATGGATCCGATTGCCTCAAACGATGCGTTCACGAATGAACTTAAAATGAAGGTGGAGGAGGGCTTGTGTGAGCTTAACCCGGAGTATTCAATCCACGATTTCAGAATTGTAAAGGGCAGTACGCATACAAATGTTGTCTTTGATATGGTTATTCCGTATGGACTTGACCTTACAGAAAGACAGATTAAACAGAGTGCAATCGAAAAAATCAAGTCAATTGACGAAAAGCTTTATCCGATAATAAATGTTGAAAAATCTCTTTCGGATTAAAAGTTCATAATAAAAAACAGAGGTCATCGGTTTTTAGCTGATGACCTCGTTTTGTATATATTTTCGGATTTGTTGAAAATTGTGTGTTCGAGTGTAGTAGTCAGTTATACGGTTTATTGTTTTGCAAACTGACTGTTGTAAAGTTTGTTATAGAATCCGCCTTTGGCGAGCAACTCCTCGTGTGTGCCTTGTTCAATGATGTTGCCGTCCTTCATAACAAGGATAACATCACTTTCCTTGATTGTTGAAAGTCTGTGGGCAACAACAAAGCTCGTCTTGCCCTTCATCATCTTGGCAAAAGCCTTTTGAACACGGATTTCGGTAAGGGTATCAATTGATGAAGTTGCCTCGTCAAGAATAAGAATTGACGGGTTTGTAAGCATCGCCCTTGCAATACACAAAAGCTGTTTCTGTCCCTGACTGAGATTACCGCCGTCCTCGCTGATTACGGTGTTGTAGCCGTCAGACATACGGCGGATGAATGAGTGCGCATATGCCGCCTTTGCAGCGGCAATAACTTCTTCTTCGGTTGCGTTTTCGTTGCCGTAACGCAGATTTTCCATAATCGTTCCGTTGAACAGCCAGCTGTCCTGAAGAACCATTCCGTAGCATTTTCTGAGGTTGTCACGGGTGATATCCATAATGTCAACACCGTCAATGCTGATTTTGCCGCTGTCCGTGTCATAAAATCTCATAAGAAGATTGATGAATGTTGTCTTGCCGCAACCTGTCGGACCTACAATGGCAATGTGACTGCCGCTCTTGACATCAAGCGAAAAGTTTGTGATGAGCGGTTTTTCTTTTGTGTAGGAGAAGTTTACATTCTCAATCTTGACATTGCCTTCGCAATGCTCAAGCTCTTTTGTACTGTTGTCGGGAATTTCGTTGTCTGCCTCAAGAACCTCAAAAACCCGTCCTGCCGCCGCAATGCCTGTCTGCAACTGCGTGAGTACGCCTGTAACCTCGTTAAACGGCTTTGTGTACTGATTTGCGTAGGTAAGGAAGCATGATAACTGTCCGACCGAAAGTGTGCCTGCAACGGCAAACAGAGCACCCATAATGCCTACTGCGGCATAAACCAATGCGTTTACGAATCTTGTTGACGGGTTGGCAAGTGCGCCTGCAAACTGCGCCTTGAATCCCACTTCAAGAAGTTCATCGTTGTACTTTTCAAATTCTTCAAAGGCTCTGTCCTCATATGAAAAAGCCTTTACAATTCGCTGATTGCCGATATGCTCCTCAACATATGACGAGATGTCACCGTTGAGTGCCTGTTGACGGGTAAAGCGGTTGTGTGTCATCTTGCCGATAAATGCCGCAACAAAGAGCGAAAGCGGTGTGAGAACAACAACCACAAGGGCGATTTTCCAGTTGATTGTCAGCATAAATACAAGCGTACCGACAATGGTAACAATGCCCGAAAAAAGCTGTAGGAACATCTGTGTAAGACCGTCACCAACTGCGTCAACATCGTTGATTACTCGGCTGATAAGGTCACCGTGAGGTGTTGTGTCAATGTAGGAGAGGGGAACTGTGTTGAATTTTTCAAAAACCTCTCTTCTGAGGTCACGAACAGTGCGGTAGCTGACAATGTTGGTAAAGTAGGTCATAATCCACTGGAAAAGTGCCACACCGCCGATGCCAACACCGATATATACAAGAATCTGAATAACGCTTGCAAAGTCAACATTGCCCTTGTCAATGATGTTGTCGATTGCGTTACCTGTGAGAACAGGAATATAGAGCGTGAGCGAAACGCTGATGATTGCACTCACAAGAGCTAAAATCAGATAAAACGAATACGGCTTTATTTTTTTGAGTACCTTTTTTACAGAGGAGGTTTTTTTTGCTGAATTTTTCATCTTTTTGCCTCCTCTTCATTAAGCTGTGAAAGACAGATTTCACGGTAGGTTTCGCAGCTTTCAAACAGTTCATCGTGCGGACCCTTGCCTACAAGTCTGCCGTCATCAAGCACAAGAATAAGGTCTGCGTTCTTAATTGTTGAGCAACGCTGTGTAACGATTATTACGGTCATATCCTTTGTGTTTTCACGCAAAGCCTTTCTGAGTGCCGCATCTGTTGCAAAGTCAAGAGCCGAAAAGCTGTCATCAAGAATGAGAAGCTTCGGTGAGCCTGTGAGTGCTCTGGCAATGCAAAGTCGCTGACGCTGACCTCCGCTGAAGTTTTTTCCTCCCTGTTCAACAAAGCTGTCAAGCCCTTTGTCCAGCTTGCTTACAAACTCGTATGCCTGTGCAATTTTTAGAGCTTTTATAATATCCTCGTCAGTTGCATTTTCGTTTTGCCATTTCATATTGTCACGGATTGTTCCCTTGAAAAGAATTGACTGCTGAGGAACAATACCAATCTGTGAACGGAGCTGTAAGAACGGATAGTCCTTGACATTTCTGCCGTCAACGCTTACAGTACCCTGTGTTGCATCGTAAAAACGGGGGATAAGGTTGACAAGCGTACTTTTACCGCAACCCGTACCGCCGATAAGACCGACCGTCTGACCACGCTTGATTTTAAAGCTGATGTCCTCAAGCTCATCATCACCCGTGCCGTATGTGAAGTTTACATTGTCAAATTCGATTTTCGGAGTGCTTTCGCTCTCTGAAATTTCAATGTTCTCGGTAGTGCTTTCACACACACTTGGCTGAGTTTCAAACACTTCGTTAAGTCTTGCCGCACTTGCACTCGCTTTCGTGAGAAGGACAACAAGGTTTGCAACAACAATCATTGCAAGCAAAATCTGCGTCATATAGTTTACAAGGGCAATGATGTCACCCGAAAGCATTCCGTTGCCTGCGTTGACATTCTGAGCGCCAAACCAAATGATGAGAATAATTGCAGCATTGGTGATGATGTAGGTGACAGGGCTTAAAAGTGCCGAAAGAATGCTTACTCTGATCGAAGTTTTAGCCAAATCCTCGGTTGAATCGTCAATACGCTTTTTCTCATTTTTCTGCTTTGAAAAGGCTCTGATAACCCTGTTGCCCGAAAGATTTTCACGGCAGATAAGGCTGATTTTGTCGAGCTTTTTCTGCATTTTTTCAAAAATAGGAATACTCTTTGTCATAATGAGGTAAAGAGTAACGGCAATCAATATAGCCGCAATGAAGAAAATAATTGACATTTCAAGGTTGATCGTCATTGCCATAACCATTGAACCGATAACAATAAACGGTGCTCTGGTGAGCAGGCGGATAGCCATTGCAACAGATTGCTGAACCTGATTGGTGTCATATGTGATTCGTGTTATAAGTGACGGAGTGCCAAGCCTGTCCAACTCTGCGTGAGATAACCTGTTGATGTGCAAAAACAAATCTCGGCGAAGTCTTGTTCCCACACCCTGAGATGCCTTTGATGCAAGATACTGACACACGAGCGCACTGCAAAGTCCTACAGTTGCAAGAATAACGAGCAGACCGCCCATTCTCCAAATGTATGCCGTGTCGCCGTTTCGCACACCGTTGTCGATGATTCCTGCCATAACAAGCGGAACGAGCAATTCTAAAATTGCCTCAAACAGCTTGCAAAGCGGACCGATGATACATTCCTTTTTGTAGTATGCAAGATATCTTCGTAGCTTAATCAAATTTTCCCCTTCTCTGCCATATAATTAACAATACATAAGTAATATTATTTTACACCGATTAACGATATTTTACAACTTAAATTTTGCGTTGCGGGAATTTGCGGCGTTCGCAAGGCTACCCCTACAGTTTTGTGCTAACACAAAAAAGCCACCGATAAAACATCGGTGGCTCTGTATATAATCAGTAAAATAAATTACTTAATAAGGCTTGTGCCGTCCATTTCTTCGGGCTGCTCGAGTCCCATAATTTGGAGCATTGTCGGAGCGATATCGGCAAGTCTGCCGCCCTCACGAAGCTCGCAGTCGTAGTTTACTACGCAGAAAGGAACAGGGTTTGTTGTGTGAGCAGTAAACGGTGAACCGTCCTCTGCAACCATCTTATCTGCATTGCCGTGGTCGGCTGTGATAAGAGCAACACCGCCCATTTCTTTGATTGCGTCAACAACCTTGCCAACGCAGGTGTCAACAGCCTCAACAGCCTTTACGGCTGCCTCGAATACGCCTGTGTGACCAACCATATCGCAGTTAGCGTAGTTGAGGATAATCATATCGTACTTACCGCTCTTGATTGCCGGAACAAGCTTGTCTGTAACCTCGTAAGCACTCATTTCAGGCTGGAGGTCATATGTTGCAACAGCAGGCGACTTAACAAGAATTCTGTCCTCACCCGGATACTGCTTTTCAACACCGCCGTTGAAGAAGAATGTTACATGAGCATACTTTTCTGTTTCTGCAATTCTGAGCTGTGTCATGCCCTTGTCTGATACATACTCACCGAGTGTGTTCTTGAGAACCTGCGGCTTGAATGCAACTTCAACATTAGGCATTGTTGCATCATACTGAGTCATGCAAACAAAGTTTACGGGGAAGAAACCGTTCTTTCTCTCAAAGCCCTTAAAATCAGGGTCAACAAATGTTCTTGTAATCTCTCTTGCTCTGTCAGGACGGAAGTTGAAGAAGATGATGCTGTCGTTAGGCTTAACCTGAGCACCGCCCTCAATAACACAAGGAACAACAAATTCGTCTGTTACGCCGTCATTGTAAGAGTTCTTAATTGCGCAAACAGGGCAGTCTGCCTTGTTGCCCTCGCCATATACCATAGCGGCATATGCCTTTTCAACTCTGTCCCAGTTGTTATCTCTGTCCATTGCATAGTAACGTCCTGAAAGAGATGCAATCTTTCCTACACCAATTTCCTTCATCTTGGCGAGAAGCTGCTCGATATAGTCCTTGCCTGATGCAGGAGGTGTATCACGACCATCAAGGAATGCGTGTACATATACTCTGTCAAAATTCTCTTTCTTGCAAAGCTCAAGAAGTCCGTAAAGATGCTCGATATGGCTGTGAACTCCACCATCTGAAAGAAGTCCCCAAAGATGCAGATCGGAGTCATTCTTCTTGCAGTTTTCGATTGCAGAAATTAATACCTTGTTCTTGAAGAAATCACCATCAGCAATTGCCTTTGTGATTCTTGTAAGATCCTGATATATGATACGGCCTGCGCCGATATTCATATGTCCTACCTCAGAGTTTCCCATCTGTCCGTCAGGAAGTCCAACTGCAAGACCTGAAGCTGCGCCCTTTACAAAAGGACACTCTGCCATCAATTTATCCATAACAGGGGTATTTGCCATAGCTATGGCATTTCCCTCTTTGTGGTCACTTAAGCCGTAACCATCAAGTACCATTAATACTACCGGTTTCTTACTCATTTATATTTCCTCTATTCTTCATATGAGGCTCGCAAAATGCTCTATTACAGTGACATATGCAAGCTCACAAAAAATTTCATTACATAATAAATGCCACTAAATGCAGCTAAGCTGGTGAATTTAGTGACATTTAGTTATTGTGATTGTCAAATCAAATATTAAATTATG
>OHVP01000163.1_pt1 | contig 18607 bp, 26 predicted proteins | sample 1579521 | NCBI WGS metagenome assembly OHVP01 (sample SAMEA3882523, study PRJEB24775) | human gut metagenome | biome: human-associated habitat; feature: intestine environment; material: feces | place: Netherlands | collected 2009/2010
CTGTAAAACAGCCTCTGAGCGTTTCGTTATATAGAGGGGTACACATACAGAGCAAGATCCACCCAGGTATTACCGTATCGCCATTTTATGGCTACGGCATACCTCCGGGTAAGTCTCTTGATGGGGATTCCGATTCCCCATACCCTCGTACAGACATCAAAGACATCTGTTGGCTCTCTATCAAAGATAGTCGCAGCACTTTATATAACCGGAAGGGACAGCCGGTTAAAAAGTGTAATCGCACATCCAAGATGTCTTATCAAAAAAGAAGGAGGACTATGGCACCTAAGAAGAAAGAAAAGAATCTCAAGAGGAGTAACATCATCACATTAAAATTAACGGATATTGAATTGGCAGTATTAAATGAAGCCGCTGACGTTACAGGACTTTCTCGTTCTGAATATGTGAGAAAACTACTACTTGAAAAGCAAATCAATCACCAAATTGAAGTTGTTGCAGACATGAATGATCTCAGAAAACTGGTCAGTGAATATGGAAAGATTGGATCGAACCTCAATCAGATTGCCAAGCATTTTAACAGTGGTGGCAGTCAGTCTCGTGCTATAGAAAATGAAATCCATCAGTGCATCACGGACTTATTCCTATTGAGAAAAGAGGTACTGAAACTGGCAGGTGGTATGAATGGCAATCGTAAAACACATTAAAAGCAGAAATGCAAATTACTCGGCTGCTATCAATTACCTTCTGTTTGAACATGATGAAAAAACCGGGAAAAAGATTGTAGATGAATCCGGACGAAGCATCCTACGAAAAGAGTTTTATATGGATGGACTGAACTGTGATCCGATGTCTTTTGACAAAGAATGCGAACTGACAAATGCTCATTTTCACAAAAATAAGAAACGTGAAGATATCAAAAGTCACCACTACATTATCAGCTACGATCCAGCCGATGTTACAGAAAACGGTCTTACCGGAGAGAGAGCACAGGCAATCAGTTTGGAACTTGCGAAGCAGATGTTTCCCGGGTATCAGGCTCTGGTGGTTACTCATACCGATGGACACAATGAATCTGGAAATATTCATACCCACATCGTCATAAACAGTGTGAGGATGACTGCAGTGGAAAGGCAGCCTTATATGGATAAACCACATGAGGAAGCTGCCGGTTACAAGCATCGTTCCACTGATAAATTCATGAACGCTTTTAAGAAAACTGTCATGGATCGGTGCCAACAGGAAGGACTTCACCAGATAGATCTTCTTGCTCCGGCTGAGAGAAAAATTACTCAGAAAGAATATATGTCACAGAAACACGGCCAGCAAAAACTGGATGAGATCAATCAGAAAATTATTGAAGATGGTCTCAAACCAACATCCACCGTGTTCCTTACACAGAAAGAATATTTACGAAATGCGATTGATGAATGTGCTGCCACATCCAATAGTTTTGATGAATTCCAATCCAAACTTCTGGAACAATTTCAAATCTCTGTGATTGAGCATCGTGGCAGATACAGCTATCTTCATCCTGATCGACAGAAGCGGATTACTGAACGTGCACTGGGAACACGATATGGAAAAGAATACCTGGAACAGACCTTCTTACGCAAGGATCCATTGGCCATTCTCTACATCAGATCTCACCTGCGCCTGGTTGTAAATCTCCAGACAAATGTGAAAGCAATGCAGAGCCCGGCTTATGCTCATCGGGTAAAACTTTCTAACCTGCAGCAAATGGCAAATACCATTATCTATGTGCAGGAACATGGATTTGATACGCAGTCAGATCTGAAAAATACACTGCTTGCATCAAAGCAGGAACTGAAAGAAATGCAGACACAGTTTGCTCAGCATCGATCCGATCTAAGGATTCTCAACGATCAGATCCGTTATACCGGACAGTACTATGCAAATAAGGAAGTTTATTCCCAATTTTCAAATGCAAAGTACAAAGGAAAGTACCGGAAAGAACATGCGAAGGAAATTCAGAAATATGAAGAAGCCAGAGATTGGCTGAGATCCTTTTATCAGGATGGAAAGATGACAAGCCTAAAAACCTTGACTTTACAAAAAGAAAAACTGCAACAGCAGATAGCTTCCGAAGAAGAAGCAATAAGCAGCTTGAAAGAAAAACTAAAAGATCTGGATACTGCCGATCAGAATGTTGATGCCATCCTTCAGATGCAGATTCCGGAACCAGTAAGATCAAAAACCAAGGATCTCGAACGATAACTATTACAAAACAAAGGAGGAACTATCACATGACACAAGAAGAATTTAATGTTGTATTTGAACTTCAGATGAGAAAGTGTGCCGATATTCTGGCACATAAAAAGAAAGAATATACCGGTGACAATATTGACCGCCTCAGTGCATTCAAGATTGCTGCCGCCTTACAAAACTGCGATCCAAAAGCAGCACTGGCCGGTATGATGTCGAAACATGTCGTATCCCTTTACGATATGTGTTATTCCACTCTGTTACATTTTGACATGGAACAGTGGGATGAAAAGATTACAGACTGCATCAACTATCTGATTCTTTTAAAAGCTCTGGTAAAGGAGGAACAGGCCTATGGATCACATTGAAACAGCTATCTTAAACTGCTATGGGATCCGGGAAGCAGAACAAAATATGGTCTTTGCTGCCAGGCTCACACAACACGGTCATACGATCCAGAACATGGCAGATCTGACACCGTAGAAAACATTGCAGGACTTCCCCATCCGACAGTACAGAAATTCATGGTCATTACCGTGGCTGTTGTTGGTGCAAGCAGACGCTTCCTGGCACAGATCACAAGGCATCAGAACGAAGTAAAGTACATGAGTGCATCTCTGCAGTACAGCAATTATTCCGGTCATGCTGCATTTGCTATTCCATATGGAATCATGAAAGCAGATAAAGAAATCCAGGATATTTACAAAAAAAGCTGTCAGTCAGATCTGGATCATTATGCAGAGCTTTGTGCCTTAGGCATTGATCATGATTCAGCCGGATATGCCACACCGCAGGGACTTCGAAACGTACTGATCATCAGCGCGACACCTTACCAGTGGAAGCATATGATTGGCCAAAGAACCTGCCGAAGAAATACGGATGAAACAAGGATTGTGATGCTACAGATCTGGCAAAGATTGTACAAATTAAGCCCAATCCTTTTTGCACCGGATCTTACCGGTCCATTCTGTCAGAGAGGAAGCTGTATGGAAAAACAGATGTCCTGCCAGAATCCTATTTCAAAACTTTGGATACCGTCAGATATCTTAAAAGCAGATTATCCATTGCTCATCAGGAAGGAGGTGAGCAGCCATAAAGATTAAACTGATTGACTTTGGTCTGAAAGCAGATCATCATCCCTTCCGGCCACATGAAAATGATGCCGGTGCTGATGTATTCATGCCTTATGATTGCGTATTAAAGCTAGGCGAAGTTGCGAGAATTCCGCTTGGATTTGGTCTCATCATCCCCGATGGATTTGCCGGATATGTCTTTCCACGAAGCAGCATGGCAGCAAAAGGACTGGTATGCGAGCTTCCACCGATCGACTCCGGTTACCGTGGTGAGATCCATGCCATTATCAGCAACGTAAGCACATCTTCTCAGACCATTCATAAAGACACACGCGTCGGTCAGCTGGTGATTACACCGGTCGTGATCGCAGATTTTGTCCTGGACCTTGGTAATGAACGAGGAACCGGGGCTTTTGGAAGTACAGGAGAATAATACTATGATTACATTTGGAAGAAAATTAAAACACTTAAGACAGAAAAATCATCTCACCCAGAAAGAACTTGGCATAGCTGTTGGATTTCCCGACAGCTGTGCTGATGTCCGGATTGCTCAATATGAAGGCGATGTCCGAACACCAAAAGAGGATCTTATGAAACTCTTCGCATCAACACTCGGTGTTCCGGTTGAACTCTTTACCGTACCAGTACTCTCAGAACCTAGAGAGTATGAAGCGGCAGAATATTGGAGGTATGAGTTAGGGGCGGAACTAGATTAATTGTCATAATACTGAAATGAGGCAACGGATTTTCCGCTGCCTCGCTTTTATCATTTTGAGGGTAATTGAAAATATCCTCCTGTGTTGAGCAATCCTCTTTTTCTGCGCTTTATCTGCATATCTATATATTTCATTTTATTTCTGTTCCATCGATAAAAAGCACATATTTATCCGGATTATGAACAAGATCATAATCTTTTCCATATTCAATTGGTCTAAATTCTATCTGCATAATGGATTCGCCATTTTCGATATCTTCTTTCCAAGAATATACGGTCATATCAAGGCTGGTTGCATATCCATGATCTGTAGAAAATTTTATTGAATGAAATGAATTCTCTTTATACATTTTTAAAAGCAGTCTTGCAAATGCTTCTTTATCAGAAATATTTTTTCTGTTAGCAACTACTGTAAGATTTTCATCTCTATTCATAGAAAAACTGCCAACTACATCTGGATCACCTTCTTTATACTTTAATAAGCTTTTTCCAATTATCATTCCAACAATAATCGAAAAAACGATAGCAACAAATACAAGTGTTATATTATTTTTCTTCATTTTATCAAGTTCCTCAGAATTATATATAAGTCTTTAGAACTACTATATCATATTTTCACGTTAAACCAAATAAAAAAGAAGAGCAATAAGCCCTTCCATCTTCTTATTCACGTATTTATTCCACCAATGCTCTCACTGCATTGATAATTCTCTGTTGCTTTTCTTTAGGTAGTTTCTCTATCATTTCAGATAATTCATTCGTAACGCCGCTAACCGAATGTGTCACAACATCAATCAATAGTGTATCTGCTGAAACATCTAATGCATTTGCAATCGCAATAAAAGTATCAAGTTTTGTTACTTTCAGTCCTCTCTCTATAACACTTACATGAGTTGGACTCAAGTTTACCAGTCCTGCCAATTCTTCTTGTGTAAGATTCTTAGCTTCCCTTGCAGCTTTTATTCTCTGACCAACCGCCTTTAAATCCATTGTGACACCTCCTTTAGAACGATAATTCGGTCTAAAATTAGTATAACGATTGATCTTTAAAACATACAGAATCTACAGATTGTTAACTTGTTCTTTAGAACTATTTTAAATTAAAAAGGCCCAAAAGGGCACTTTCCCTTTTGAGCCTATACACTTTATTAGCTAACGTATTTTGCTTTCATTTTTCCTCATGGTCATGAGGCTTTTTTCTCTTAAATCGCATTCTATGAATCCTTCGATTGTTCTTTCTGTTCTTCAATAATTCGTTCTGTTGCTTTATGAATAAATCTTTGCGGAATAATCCATGTACAGCTGCATCCTCGGCATGGCTGTAATGTACTTCACACAATCCGGTATCTCATGGATCCGGCACCGATTCTTGATGCCAAGAGCCTTCATAGCCGGAGTGATTGCCAGACAGATTGTTGACTTTGATCTGGTCGGATCTGCAACCACCAGGTTTGTTTTAAATGGATTCAGCCCACGTTCTACGCATTCTACAGAAGCATAAAAGGACTTCAGATCAATACAGATAATAGAAGTCTGATCCTGACTCACATTGTCACCTCCCGAATGTCTTTCCTCTTTTTGTAACATGTATCCCATTTTGACTATCAATGATTGTCTATCCTTCCTGTTTTCATTGAATTACAGGAAATTCATTTCACATATCCATTGACAAAAGAGGAAATATTGTGTATCTTATAGGAAAGATGTTTCCCTTATCTGTGATTCACATTATAGGAGAGATATTTCCCTTTGTCAAGATTAATTTTTAATTTTTAGGAGACACATTTCCCGTTTTGCCTTGAGGCGGCTAATGAAACTTATAAGACAAGGCTTAGAAAGAGGTATGTTTATGACATTCGGTGAAAAAGTAAGATCATTAAGAAAAGAAAAAAAGATGAGTCAGCAGGAACTGGCCAGCATGGTTGGCGTTTCATATAGGACCATTCGATCCTGGGAAGTGGAAGGACGTTTCCCAAAACAAAATGTTCTGTATCAGAAACTGGCAGATGCATTACAGTGTGACGTTTCTTATCTCATGAGTGAGAATGAAGCTTTTATCACAGAAGCATCCGAACAGTTTGGTAACCGTGGTGCCAGACAGGCTCAGCAGATTCTGGAACAGGCTGCAGCTATGTTTGCCGGTGGATCACTGACAGACGAAGATAAAATAGCTTTTATGGATGAGATCCAGAGCCTTTATCTGGATTCCAAAAGACGTGCAAAGAAATTTACACCGAAAAAATATCTGAAAAACCAAGAGGAAAAATAATAGAAGGCGGGATTATTGTACACCTAATCTGTTACCTTATAGTTACAAGGATATTTCTGCCCTTTTATTTTTTACTTTTGAGGTGATTTATTTGAGAAACACTTACATATATACAGAAACAAAGAAATTAATCAAGAAATATGGAACCCGAGATCCATTTGAGATCATGGATCAGATGAACATTGTTGTCGGGGAAACTTCCAGATATAAGACACTGAAAGGATATTGTTTTATGAGCTGCAAGACGATCTATGTCATGATCAGTAGTTTCCTTTCAGAAGAAGAAAAGATGATCGTTGCCGCCCATGAATTAGGACATATCATCCTGCATCGTTCCCAGCTGAAAATGGCTCCAATGCAAGATGATACCCTCTACAATATGACGGATAATACAGAATACCAGGCCAATCTGTTTGCTGCCGATCTGCTGATTGAAGATGAGGAAATCGAAGATATGGTTCAGAACGAGGACCTGGATTATTTCGGACTCTGCAGTTCATTGAATGCGACTCCGGAACTAATGAGCTTTAAATTATACAGCCTGACAAAACGAGGCCAGGCTTATCATATGCCGATGGAGATACAGAGTAATTTCCTGGCGAAATAATAGCGGATAAGATTATTCTACAATAGAAAAACTATAGATTTATCTCACTGAAAGGGGGATTATTTATGTCAAAACATCATATAGAAAAGGTAACCTGCCCTTCCTGCCATCATGAGGGAGATTTTGAAGTCTGGGACAGCATTAATACTGTACTGGATCCTGAAATGAAAGAGAAGGTACTTAATCAGTCTATTTTCCTTTATACCTGCCCGAGCTGTGGAGAGACCTTTCGTTTAAACTATCCTACACTCTATCACCAGATGGAAGATCTTGTCATGATTTATCTGGTTCCTGAATCAGAAGTAAAGAAGACATATGAAATATTTTATGAAAAAAATGCTTTGGCTGATTATCGTACCGAAAAGTACTTATACCGGATTGTGACATCAGCAAATCAGCTCGTTGAAAAGATCCAGATCTTTGATGCAGGTAAAGATGACAGGGTAATGGAACTTGTTAAATTACTTGCGACAGATTCTATTCTCAAAAATGATCCCGATATAGAATTTGATGAACTGCGCTTTGCTGTCGACGACGACGGAACAAATATTCTTGTAATCATTAATAAGGGTGAGATTACTGGTGCAGTTGACATTGACAATATGTATGAATTTGCTTCTTCACACTGCAATGATTTCAAGGATCTCCGCGATGATGATGAAATAGTTATCAATAGGGAGTGGATCCTTAACAAACTTGCCGAAGCAGAAAACGAATAGTATATTTGGTGGCTACACCCCCAAGCCCCTGTAGAATAAATAACGCCAGTACTGGATATCAAATCCCGCACCGGCGTTATTTATTAAAATATTTTGTTTTTTAATCTTCAACACTCTCTACTGAAACTTCTTTTTTCTTCCTACTTTTACCAGAAATCATCTTGTGTCCTGTATAAATAGCCATAATCATGCAAAGCAAAGAACTTGCTGCAAAGTACTTATGGCCTTCTTTTGATCCCTTATAACCTGTATAAAAAGTTCCAAGCATTGTAATCAGTGCACCGATAGACCAATATTTATGTGATTTCATTCAGATACCTCCTGCCGTTTTTCTTAATCATATACCTTTTAAAAGATATATACAAACTGGTATTTTGAATCAATCGACAAGCAGCTCGGATCTTCCACTATAAATTCATACCTTCAGCAAATAGGATATGGCAATAAAAATATATCCGGAGATTTCTCTTCCTACTGGATGCAGTCATCCTTAAAGATTTCACCAGTAGAACAAGTTGAACTTTTGAAAAATTTATATCGAAACAACTTCAACTTTACTCCTGCTAATATTCATGCCGTCAAAAATTCCATCCATCTTACCGCCTCTGAAAATGGAGAATTTATGGAAAAACCGGAACCGGACGAGTGAACGGGCAGGATATAAATGGCTGGTTTATAGGTTTTATAGAAAGCCAAAATAATACATACTTTTTCTCCACAAATATTCAAAGCGAACAACGTGCAACTGGTAGTAAAGCATCAGATGGTGCTTTATCTACTCGTATTGATTCGTCACATAAATATAAGCATCTTCCAACGTTGCAGGAATTGACATACACTCCAATTCTGGCTGTATTTCAGAAATCACTCTTAACTGCAATCCCCCCTCAACATACTGTTTAGATGTAATACGATACTTCTGTTCCACTTCTCTTGCTTTTCTCTCATCAGGTACTTTGCAAATCCAGATTTTCCCCTGTGCTTCTTCTGTCAAATTCTTCATAGAACCCGCATACAGAAATCGACCTTTATGCATAATTGCAAGCTGATTGCAGGTGGCAGCTAAGTCTTCTACCACATGAGTTGAAAACAAAACCGTTCTGTTTTCAGAAAAATCTACTAACAAATTGCGGATGCGAATACGTTCCTCCGGATCTAAACCGGTAGTTGGCTCATCCACAATTAAAAATTCCGGTTCATTTAAAAGCGCCTGCACCAATCCTACCCGTCGCTTCATACCGCCTGATAACTGCTTCATTTTCTTCTTACGATGTTCTATAAGACTGGTCTTTTTCAAATAATAATCTATCCGCTTTCTACATTCTGCTTTCGGAACACCTGCCAGATCTCCCATATACTCCAAACACTCCTGAACCGTCAAATTAGGATACAGTTCAATTTCCTGTGGTAAATACCCTATCTTTCTTTGGATTTTTTCATAGTTTCCTTCGCTATACAAAATTCCGTCTAATGCAACCATTCCGTTTGTAGGTTTAAGCACAGTGGTCAAAACTCTCATCAAAGTTGTCTTTCCCGCTCCATTTTCTCCCAATAGTCCAAATATCCCATTTGGTATATCTAAATCTGCATGGTCGATTGCTGTGACACTATTCTTAAATCTTACCGTTAAATCCTCAATATGAATACTCATAAATTTACCCTCTCTTTCTTACGATCTTCGGCAATGCCAGTAACAAAATCAGTCCGATACAAATACACAAGCCTTTCCCATACAGCCATGTAATATCGGCAGTATTTTCTATATCTCTAAAAGAATAAGAAAACAGATTCCATGCTCCAAAAAGTTTATCTCCACCTGTGGAATTTGTTGCTACCCATATCAAAAGACTGCTTCCAATTCCCATCCACATATTGCGAAAAAGCATAGACAATGTATTAGCCAATATTCCCCAAAAGAAAATAGTTACTACAATCGCCCCAAAACAGGTAATAAACTGAAGTATTTCACTTTCTGTTACTGGATGTGTAATTGGTTTCTGAAACGCAAAAAACAACCCATATCCAAGAACAGCGAGCAGCAGCAAAAAAGTTCCCTGTATCATCAGTCTCTGTATAATAGAATAGATTCTCTTTTTTATCTGATACAGTCTCTGAACTTCGGAACGGTTGCTTGTAATTTCCTGCACATAAGTATCTGCACAAAAAACAGCAGTCAATATCGCAAAAGGCGGCTCTATGGATAGTCCTATTTCATACGTGAAAACAACTGCACGAATCACACTTAAAATTACAACAAAGGATACTGCATAAGCAATTTTATAAAATGGCAGAACAATCTTCATTTCCTTCTTCATTTATATTCGCCTCCGCTTCCAAATCTGTATCGAAATCAGTATAATTACTACCGATACAATAATAAGAAAACTTTGATTTAAGAGCGCCATCGGGGGCGGTGTCGTATCAAAAAGCTGCCCCGGAAATCGTACCATGATTGCCAAAGGTTTGCCCCAATATCCGTAAACTCCCTCTGCATTAGTTCCGCCCAAATTGGAATACACCATATAAAGAATCAAAAGTGGTACACCCGGAAGTGGATTTTTAAATATGAGTGAAATCAATGTATATATACTCACAATCATCAGCATATTAGGCAATATATAAAGTACCGTAGAAGCCACAAAATCCCATAGTCGCACTTCAAATCCACTATCCTTTGTATAGATGCGGCACAATACCCAAAACAGTATATTCAAAATAGTTAGCACAAGCAAACAAATTGTAAATCCTGCACTCACTTTTCCCATTACATACTTCCCGGCAGTCACAGGCTTTGTATGCAACAATTCATAAGTATGCTTTTTTGTATCTTGTAAAAATAAAACCGCCAACATAATAATTGCAAAAAACACCATATACAGACCCGCAAAATCAGCAAATTTTCTTGCGTAATAAAAAGAAAATGTCTTATCTTCCAATTTTTTATCTAGATATGCGTTGATTTCTTCTGCCGTTCCCTTATAATACGTACTGTCCTCGTATAAATACCTTGCCCCGTACCAGTCATATTCCTGCTCCAAATACGCATAGGCCTCTTTTAAATTCATGCTTTCCAGCTTTTCAATGACATTCTGTGCTTCTGAATCCGTCAATCCAAACACATCCGTTAATTTTATTTTTACCTTTTCATGCCATACCTCTCTGTGCTTTTCAGGCGTGGCTGGAATATAGCCCTCATACACTTCTCCTTCAACCGAAGTGTTGGACTGATCATTGATGATTTCCTCCCCCGTTGTAAGATAATGTGTGGTTAAATATGGACTTGTCGCATTAAACACACCATAAATCACAAGCAGAACACCTACCCAAAATAACGGTCGCTTTAGATAATTCCTAATCTCTCTTTTAAAAATAGCAATCATACGTATTCCTCCTTTCCTTCGTTATAGACATCATAAAATATAAATCACAACAAAAAGACAACAGCATAAAAAAATCGGACCGCTCATGCAATCCGATGAAATACTGCTGTTATTACAGCTCCACTCTGTTTTTCATTTTCTATCAGTAACTGACCACCATGCTTTTCACAATACAATCTGCTGATATACATGCCCATTCCTGAATGTTTCAAACTGTCTTTCACATTTTGCTGATAAAAAAGCTCTGTTGCCTTTTGCTTATCTATTGTAAATCCCACTCCATCATCCTTTATTCTGATCTGTAATTCAGAACAGGTAAGAAACACTTCCATTTCCACTTTTGTCTTGGCGTAACGAAAGGCATTTGACAAAAGGTTTTCTATAACCTCTAAAATCACTTCCTTATCTCCTGAAAATTTTTCTTCTGTTTCCGAACATTCTAATTCATATAGCTTTCCAAATTTTTTCCTAAACACGTTCATCTCTGCCCGTACGTCTATTTCTACCTGTTTACTGGTAATTTCTTCTGCTACTAACTCCCTTGTATCTAAACTGCTCATCTTTCGCATAGTTTCCACAAAGATATCCATACGTTCAATCTGTTTTTTGCTTTCATTTACCATTTCTAAGGCTTGCTCCATATTTATCTCTTTCTTCGGAAGATATTCTGAAAGCATTTCCTGATACCCCTCCAGCACAGAGAGCGGAGAACGTATATCATGTGCAATGGCAGCCCGCAAAGCCTTTTCTTCCTCAAGCATTTTCCATAACTGTTGATTATTCTCTGCCAGCTGTCCTCTCATTCGTTCAAACTCTTTGCACAATCCGCCCATCTCATCTTCATTTTCATAAGTGATATGGAAATCTAAATTATTTCGACCAACTTGTCGGGAAGCCAGTTCTAATTCTTCGATAGGGCATTTCAGTTTATGCTTATAAAAAAGAAATACCGCTATAATACTCCCTGCAACAGATACGATAAGCACTGTAAATGTCTGAAGAAAATCACATATTTCCGATACATGATAATCAAATTCTTTCATTTCATAAGAATGTGGTCTCGGAACATCTGGCAAATACCTTCTACCATCCCCTTCAGCCATTTCAAAATATTCTTCTTGGTCTACATAATTCCACCAAATGTTGTTTTGTACTGTGCTTGCTATTCGCATAATTAGTGCTGAAAGATAAAAACTAATTATTAAACTAATTATCATATACAAAACAATGGTTTTCCTTAACGAAAGATTTTTTATTTTGCCCATTTATATCCCCTCCCCCATACCGTTGCAATATATTCGTGTTCCGAATACATTTTCATTTTCTTGCGGATTCTGCGAATCAACTCCGTAACCACCCGGCTGTCCCCTTCTGCATCATATCCGCCAATCTTCTCATAGATTCGTTCTTTATCAAATACCATTTCAGGGTTCATAGACAAAAATTCTATGATCTCATACTCTAATTTCGTAAGCTCTAAAGCATTCCCTTTAATATGTACACATTTACTGGCATAGTCAATCACTAATTCTCCATAAAACCTTTGTTCTTTTTTCCTATGTAAACGTTCTTCACGTTTCAAATGGGCAATAATTCTAGCATCTAATTCTTTCAAACTGAATGGTTTTAAAACATAATCATCACCACCAGACAACAATCCCATTACTCGATCCTGTTCTTCTACTTTTGCAGTCAAAAAAATAATCGGACAGGAAACCATATCTCTGATTCTTCTGCACACTTCAATTCCGTCCATTCCCGGCATATTTACGTCCAATAAAATAATATCGGGATTTGCACTTATCTTTTCCATTGCTTCTATGCCATTTTCTGCAATCATTACCGTATAATTCTTCAATGTAAAGTATTGATTCAGCATTTTTAGCAATTCTCTATCATCATCAACCATTAAAATTTTATAGTTCATAAATTTCACCTCTGGCTCTAATGTTATCTTTTCCTTATAGTATAGCTTATAAAAAACAACAAATAAACAACAATTCCTAAAAGGCAACAGCCTTTCTAAACTGCCGCCTTTTCTCCTTCATTTTATTTCCATTTTTGGGACAACATCATACAGGGTTGGTGCCTGATGACTTAATTTTACGCCATTTTCATTTGCATCTTTAAGCAGATTCTTAACTTTTTCTCTTGAATCCTCCGGTACTTTCATGTACTCCCACATAAATGCTACCACATCGGCTGGTGTGTCTTTTTTTAGTGGTGGTAACTGAATATAATCATTGTTTTCGCTCATTTTCATATCCTCCTCACGATATAATAAAATCAATAATACGTTCTCTTGTCATGTCCAGTACAGTATCTACGAACACTCCTGCAAACAGGATCAGATACAGAATTACACTCAGCGCAAACAGAAATGCAACCTGTACCCAGTCATGGTAACAGTATGCAGTCGCTATAATCAACAAAGTGAATATAAACCCAAGGATCCCTCTGACAACCGCATAAGTCTGTACTGTCATCTTCACTGCCAGGCCGATCACAAAAAGGATCAGCCATACCGGCAGTAATAATATCTTCCCAGCAAGTTTTAAAATAAACATGTGCACCTCCTATCTTACCAGTCCTGGCATATCATGGTTCACCTCTGCCTGATAATACCCGTTCATCGTTGACGGTGCATTAAACAGGGCTGCTAATAAATATTTCTTGATGTTCTTCACCTTTGTGGTGTTACCACTCATACAGTGTAAGACATACTCGATATGTGAATAGGTCAGCATCAGAAATTTTTTCTTCACCAGTGATGCCGGATACCAATTGCTGGCAATCAATATCTTGTCGTTTTTACACATCACAGTTTCTACGATCAGGTTCACGATTTCATCTACCTGTCGCATATCGTCATGATGGGTTACTTCCAGTGATTCATAATCAATGGTCTCTTTGACAAGGTTTTCATAAGCCTGATAATCCTCAGAGTGATTATCGCTATCAAATCTTTTCTCATCCACAGATATGATATGATTAGATTTATTATCATTCATTTCAGTATCACTAAGATTAGTATTATTAGGGTTTGAAATGTAAACTTCTTGAAGTTTGTTTTCGGGACTTCTAGAAGTTTGATTTTGGGACTTCATGAAGTTTGAATTGTAAACTTCTGTAGATTCCTCATTTTCCACAGAAGTTTGTTTTTTAAACTTCTTTAATTCCTCTTCAAATTTTTTCTCATCTGTTTTCTCAGGCATAAAGGTTTTCACGTAGATAACGTTCACCTTTCCAAATCCCTGTCTGCGTTTCTCAATCAGACCAATTCCTGTTTCGTCATCCAGTTCTCTCATGGATTTGATGGCTTTATTTCTGCCACAGTTCAGTAATTCCATGATATCTTCGATGGAAAAGTAGATATATGCTCTGTTTTTGTCGTCAAACCACTGATTCTTGATGGAAAGAGACATTCGATCCAACATCAGTCCATATAAAATTTTAGCATCGCTCGATAAATCTTTAAAATAACTGTCTGTAAATAATGCTTTTGGTATGCGGTAGAAGCTGAACTGATCAGCTTCGGTACCGTAAAAATAATTAAATGTCATTTTTTTCTCCATAATTTCCTCCTTTCATTTTCTGCTAAGAAGTCCTCTTTTTAAACTTCTTTGACTTTGTTTTCTTAGCTTTTTCTATCCTTAACAGGACTGTTCCTGCATCCATTTTTCTAATAATGATTCAATCACCTGCTCCATATCTTTGGCTGTATAATCATCCGGAAAGTACTTTGTCAGTTTCTTTTCTGAGAAAGTAAGAGACCGGGATACTTTCTTTGCCATCACACAGTTATTGAAAATTGATAACATCTGGATCTGATTGATTGGTCCATCATTCAGCTGATTTCTGAGTGCTGCAATCTGCTTTGGCTTAATAAATCCAGTGTCACTAATATATTCGTAAATCCATTCTTGTACTTCCTTATCGATGTAGGAGATATCAATAGCAACTGTAAATTGGAGCTTTTTCTTATCTACCAGATCTAAAAGTTCTGGTATTAATTCCGTGAGACGAATATATCTTTGAACCTGTCGTCCACTTTCTCCATTATCCTTTCCAATGAGATCTGCCGTCTCATAATTCCCGACATTTTGTCGGGGATTTTCTTTTGTCGGACGACCTGCTGTTCTTCTCATAGCATCCATTTTCATCTTATATGCAAATGCTTTCTCACTCGGTAACAGTTCCTCTCGCTGAATGTTAGCGTCCACCATCGCAATCACGGCATCATCATCCGATAATTCTCTTACGATTGCCGGAATAGTCGTAAGTCCTGCAAGCTGTGCTGCATGCATTCTTCTGTGACCGGATACCATTTCATATTCTTCATTTTCATCCATGCGAAGCAGTACCGGTGTCAGCACTCCATTGATCTTTACGCTTTCTACCAGGTCCTGCATCTTTTCATCATCCAGCACCTTGAACGGATGATTTTTAAACGGATGGATCTTACTGATCTCTATCTCCATTGCAGATTCTTCATTTACCACACCCAGCAGTTCATCAATGCTTGCCAGTTTAATCTTTTCGCCACTTCTATTTTTCATTATTCAAAACCTCCTGTGTCAATTTCATATATGCCTCAGCAACTTTTCCTTTCGGACAGTGCATGTAGATACTTTTTCCCTCTGCACTGGTCTCAGCAGCTTTTACAGACATCGGGATCACATTTTCAAATACTTCAATCTGGCTTCCGTAGGTTGTATGTACTCTCGATGCAATGTCCCTTGCGTAATTGGTTCTGAAATCTACCATAGTCAGGAGAATGCCCTCAATCGCCAGTTTCCGGTTCAGTCTTTTCTTTACTGTAAGAATGGTCTTGATCAGCTGCTGAAGTCCTTTCACCGGCAGATATGCGGCCTGTACAGGTATCAGCACGGAATCGGAAGAGACCAGTGCATTGATTGTCATCATACCAAGGCTCGGCATACAGTCGATCAGGATATAATCGTATCGGCATCTTATCGCATCGATATATTCCTTCATGATCATTTCTCTGCTCATAACATTTCCCATCGTTACTTCCAATGCGGAAAGCTCAATATTTGCCGGGAGAAGATCTACATTTTCCTGGTGATGTAAGATACCATCTTCCAGAGAGATTTCTTCTTCGTTGATGACATCCATCATGATCGTTGCCAGTGTGATGCGAAGATCATCCGGTTCCTCATATCCAAGACTTGCGGTTAAACTTCCCTGTGGATCCGCGTCGATCAGCAACACTTTCTTACCTTCTCTTGCCAGTCCAATGCCTACATTTACGGTTGTGGTGGTCTTTCCAACGCCGCCTTTCTGGTTTACTACGGATATAACTTTACACATGATTTCTTCCTCCTTTAACTTTCCCATGATTCTTTTTTCCATAATTTCAACAGTGCCAGTATTTCCCGTTTCATCATTGCCGGTGTATAAGAATTTGGAAAATACTTGTGCAACTGCTCGTTTGTGAATGCCACTCTTGTGATCTCACCCTTTTTCACTTCACACATGATCTCTTCCATCTTTTCCAGTGACAACTGTTTTTCTTTACTCAGTTGCCGGATCCTCTGGGCCTGTGAGAGTGACGGGATTGCCTGTGCATACTCCATTGCTACAAGCAGTTCCTTTTGCTCTTTTTCACTTAATGCAGCTATCTCTACAGCCGGACAAAAAGAAATAATCTCATCATCCAGTTTCTGCAACATTTCCGGTATCAGTTTTGTCAGTGAGATATAACGCTGCACTTGTTTTGGGCTATCACCACAATCTTCACTGATGATTTCTATTGCCCGCTTTCTTGGTGTTTTGTGGTCAACTTGGCTCTTTTTTCGACCACTTTTTCTTTTTAATACGTCATTCTTCAGTTTGTAAGCAAAAGCTTTTTCACTGTAGCTGATCCGTTCTCTGTGAAGATTGGAATCTACCATGCTTAAAATGGAATCATCTTCACTTAATACCCGGATAATCACCGGTACTTTACGATATCCCAGTTTCTCCGCAGCATGTTTTCTTCTGTGGCCGGATATGATCTCATAGTATCCATCCGGTACCGGTCTGACGATCAGCGGATTTAATATTCCATACTTCTCAATGCTTTCCTGCAGAAGAAACATTTCCTTATCATCTTTTACCTGAAACGGGTGCTCTTTGAACGGACGAAGACGCTCAATCTCAATTTCTATGATTCTTTCTTCGTTTTCTCCTGATTGTCTGTTTGGCTCAGTCATCTTGACTCCTTTCCTCCAGGATTCAGGAAATAAAAAATGCCTGCCTGGAACTTTTATAGATAGTAAAGTTCCAAACAGACATTGCTGTTTGACCATTAGCTGTAGCTAATAGAATTGAATACTGTTTCAGCTAATTTATGTTTGCAGGTTTGGGAGAGATTGTTTCTTTTCCCGCCTTTTCTCTGATTTACATCCCCGAATAAGGGGTGACAACGGAGCGGAACCCAAATGTTAGCTGGACTTCCTAAAACCCATGTTTGCAAACCGGTAATTTTGATTAGCTGTCAGCTAACAAAAATCGGATTGCGTTAGCTGGAAATTGATCATTTTGAATGGAATTTTGTGTCACGAACGTGATTTGAAAATAACAAAAGCGTTCGTTGTCAGCTAATCCAGCTAACATTTTCGAACGCTTTGAAGCCCGTCGCCAAGAGGATTTGAACCTCCGACCCCTCGCTTAGGAGGCGAGTGCTCTATCCAGCTGAGCTATGACGACACATGCCGCAAACCCTTGATTTTACTGGGTTTCTGGGATTTTTCCCTTCGGCCATATATAAGATTATCAACTCTTTTTCGAGTTGTCAATCTACAGATTTTTTCGATTTGGTAACATTAGAACGTTCCCCAATTTGGGGAATGCTTTGTTGTCACCTTTGGCATTTTTCAGAATAGATTCGAACTGAAAGTTGTTTTTCATTTTTTCCCTTTGGGGAATGCCTCGGCTTTCTCTTAGGAGGCGGACACTCTATCCTACTGAGCTACAGAAACAAAAATTATAAATGTTTCAGCCAGGTCAGCAGCAAAAATATTATACTATATTTTTGCTGCTTTTTCAAGACGAAACACATACTTGCGATTCCGCAGTTTACTTCAGGAATTTTCCATTGTGAGTACCTGATAAATTCTCTTATAGGCTTTTTCATAGGTCCAGCAGCCTTCGACATTGTTGTAGTATTCATTATTTTTTTCGACAACATATTCTAAATCGTTTTCTGTCATGAGTCTGTATTTCATCGTACACCTCCAATGTTAAAAACAGTAATCTGCCAAAATCCAGAGGTCATTATATCATATCCGCTACAGGAAGCTGGAGAAGAATGAGCTCATCCCCGGCAACACCAACAAAGGCATCGAGATGGCCACCGGCGACTTCATCGCCCTGCTGGACCACGACGACATCCTCCATCCCTGCGCCCTCTGGTACGCGGCCAAGGCCATCGCCGAGCAGGGAGCCGACTTCGTCTATACCGATGAGGCGACCTTTGAGGGCAAGGTGGAGAATGTGGTGCTCTACCACTTCAAGCCTGATTTCATGCTGGACAACCTCCGCTCCAACAACTATATCTGCCACCTGACCCTGTTCAGCCGCCGGCTGATGGATGCCGCAGGCGGCCCGGAGCGGATGGAGTACAACGGCAGTCAGGATTACGAGCTCTTCCTCC
>OHVP01000166.1_pt1 | contig 18428 bp, 13 predicted proteins | sample 1579521 | NCBI WGS metagenome assembly OHVP01 (sample SAMEA3882523, study PRJEB24775) | human gut metagenome | biome: human-associated habitat; feature: intestine environment; material: feces | place: Netherlands | collected 2009/2010
CTGCTTCCAGTGCTTTTTCGATTCCACCGATATCCTCGGCACGACTGTCGTTAAACGAGGTACCAAAACTTACTACAAGAAGTTCATTTTCTCCGATATTATCTTCATTTAACGGATCATCCTTTGAGGCATCTCCTGTATCTCTTCCGAAATAATCCGGATCTGCGTTCTCGCCGGAAACTAATTCCTTCTGTGCATCTGTCAATGCATCCCATGCCTCTTTTGCCTCTGCACACTGTGCGTCCGTATCATCATTTCTTGTCTGAACATAGATCGCATCGATCAGTTCTGCGACGTGATCGGCTGCCGCCTGATCGTCAACTTCCGTGCTCTCTACGGTTTCTGTTGCCTCTGTTTTCTCTGAAGATACTGTCTCAGAGGTTTTTGCTGTGTCTGTTGCTGCTGTGTTGCTTCCGCATCCGGCGACCATACCTGTTGCAAGCGCTAATGTGGTAAGTAACGCGATAGTTCTTTTCTTCATAATGCTCTCCTTATTATAATATAATGTATCGTTCATAGTACACAGTGGAATTTTTCCACACAAAGAAACACTCCGCCTTATTTGAGGGCGGAGTAATAAGTCTGCATAAATAAGCTGACAATCTGACAGCCTACATTTACGGTACGACCAATTACTCGTGATCCGGGAAATATTTCCCTGTACCAGACAACTGGCAGGTTTCCTGGCTGAAAGATCATCACACAGATTCCGCCTTCCCAACATACTGCAAAGTACATCAGTGACTTATCTTTGGAATCTGCACTCCCTAATCACAGTGACGAGATCGTACAGGAATCGCACCTGTTTCCCTTTTAACCAACCTATTTTTAATATGAAAAATATACTGTACTTTATGTACTGCTCCATTTCCCGGATAAAAACAGCCGGCACCAATTATCTTCTCTATGAAACTTTTAATATACTAGCATATCCACTCCCTATTTACAACAACCACTTTTCTCTTGCAAATCATTCAAAATATGGTATACTAATCAAGTATTTGCAAAAACATATCTGGAGACGTATCGAAGTGGTCATAACGGGGCGCACTCGAAATGCGTTAGCCCTCCGGGGCACGAGGGTTCGAATCCCTCCGTCTCCGCTCTTCCAAAAGGAAACACAATTTGCTTTATATTTGTGTTTCCTTTTTTCTTTTCACACTTTTTCGTGATTACCCACAATTTCATAGCCAAAGTACCATATTTTTTTAATTTATGTCTACCATTTTTTGTCAAAAAATAGTAAAATAAGTGTAATTAACCTATAGGAAAGGGAGCTTGATATCCATGAAAAGCAAAAGCGTAAAAAATTCACTGACACTAATGTGTCTTATGACCGTTCTTGTATCTGTCATAGTCATTGGCGGTATTTCAATTTCAAATATCAGCACTATGACTTCCACGGCAAACAAGAATTATGAAAATGCCAGGTTAGATGGATACAATACTGAGATCAAAAGTCAGGTACAGTCTGTCATCGCTATTTTACAGGCAGAATACGACAAATCCCAAAACGGTGATCTGACTGAAGACGAAGCAAAAAAAGAAGCAGCAGAGATCGTCCGCAACATGCGTTACAGGGATGATGAAAGCGGCTATTTCTGGATTGATGATACCGACTACAACCTCATTATGCATCCGATCTTAACCGATCAGGAAGGCAATAACCGTTACGATCTGACTGATCAGAATGGCGTCAAGATCATTCAGGAGATCATGAAGGTCTCGACCGGTTCTGACGGCGGCGGCTTCAATGAATTTTATTTTACGAAAGCCGACGGTGTTACCGTAGCACCAAAGATCGCGTACTCTCAAATCTTTACCCCATGGAACTGGGTTGTTTCCACCGGTAACTATGTAGATGATATGGAAGCGGAAATGAATAGTTCCAAAAACGAAGTTCAGGCGAAATACCATACTATGATCACAGTCATAATTATAATTGATCTGATTTTTACAGTTATCGTATTCATTGCTTCCCGTATTTTCGGTAATACGATCTGCAAACCTTTGATCGAGATTCAGAATTTTGCAAACAGGATGTCGACCGGAGACCTGACTACCGGAGTCAATGTTTCAAGTAACAATGAACTTGGAAAAACAGCCGGTGCACTTGATCTTGCACAGCAGGAGGTTGTCGGACTTATCTCCAACATTGATGGAGTTTCCTCTCATTTACAGTCCGCCGTTTCGGATTTCAAAAAGAATTTTGACAGCATGAACGAATCTATCCAGAACGTTTCGACTGCAATCAATGAAATTGCCCAAAACAGTAACTCTCAGGCAGCATCAACTTCAAGTGCCTCTGAAAATATTGCTGAGATTGCCGATGGCATCGCAGATACTTCCTCAGAAATGGAATCCCTTGATCAGAATGCACAGCTGATGCAGGATCGTTCCAATAAGTCCATGGAAACTTTACACAGACTGATTGATGTCAATTCTACAACCAAGACTGATATTGATTCTATGTATAACCAGACTGCCCAGACAAATGATTCCGTCAACAAGATCAGTCAGGCAGCTACCCTGATCAGCGAAATTGCATCCCAGACCAACCTGCTTTCCTTAAATGCTTCCATTGAGGCAGCAAGAGCCGGTGAAGCCGGACGTGGATTCGCGGTTGTTGCAGAAGAAATCGGCGGACTTGCCACCCAGTCTGCGCAGACGGTCAGTGAGATCAACAATATCATCAGTGAGTTAAGCCAGAACTCCGAAAAATCTATGGAGCTGATGAAGAAAATGAGTGAGGCTTCCGACGAACAGGTTGCAGCTCTTGAAAGCACACAGCAGATGTTTGAAGACTTAAAAGGTGCTCTCGATTCCTGTATGGCGTCCATCCAGACCATTACAGGAAAGATCAAGAATGTCAATTCTCAGCGTGAGCTTGTCACAGAGAGTATCGATACCCTGACACAGCTTGCAACCGACAATGCATCCTCCACAGAAGAAACTTCCGCAATGGCAACCGAGCTCGATGCCGTTGTCCGTAAATCTTCGGATCTGGTATCTGCTTTAGCAGATGATATTGAAAAACTTTCTGCAGATATGAAACAGTTTAAGCTGTAAATCATATGAACTATATACAAATTAATATTTAATCCCAAAAAACCGTGCGGTAATTTTAATCCGCACGGTTTTTATAACTAAAAAGCAGAACTGCACCCGTGCAGCCCCAGCAGTAAAACGAGTGGAGCAGGCTCAATGCCGCTTCCTCTTAAGCAAAACATTTTTTGATCTGTTCTGTGATCTCACCGTCTATCCATCCCTTTTGCACCATATTTTCCAATATCTCACATGCTGCCTCGTGCGTCATTCCGGATTTATACGGTCTGCTCTCCGTCAGTGCCTGATAGATATCAATGCACGCCATGATACGTTCCTGCCTGTTTAGCTCGTCGGCAGTTTTACCGAACGGATACCCGGTGCCATCGAGTTTTTCATGGTGGAGCGCCGCCCAGTCACGGATATCTTCCATTCCTTCTGCCTGTGATAAGATCAGATATGTGTATCCCGCATGATTTTTCATTTTAGAAAACTCCTCGTCCGTCAGGCGTCCCGGTTTTTCTAAGATATCATTTCCGATTGCTGCTTTCCCGATATCGTGCAGTGCGCCTGCCAGGTACATTTTCAGCACCGTCTCCTCGTCATCACCGAGATATCTGGATAATCTGGCTGCATTTTCCGCAACACCGAGTGAATGGCGGCTTGTAAATTCGGATTTATAGTCGATGATCTTTGCAAACAGATTGGCAAAATTTTTGCACATTTCATCGCTTAAATCCCGCTTTTTTCTCGGAACAATATTCCACAGCCGTTCTTCTAAATCTGCATCTCCAAGACTCAAAAAATGTTCTTGCCCAAACACTTCCAAAAAAGTATCTACGCATGCAGTATCAAATTTTGTCCCTTTATTTTTCAAAAGATAATCTTTCGCGCGCTGCCACACGGCATCATCAAATACCGGCGTCCGGCAGAACGCATCTAAAATATCACACAGATGAATGATCCTTGCAAAAAGAGGGATCTCTTCCCACGTTTTTCCAAATGGTCCGCTTCCATCAGCATTTTCATGGTGATATAAAATCACATTTTTCACATCCGTCAGAAACGGGTACATTTTTAAGTTTTCCTCCCCGTAAATGCAGTGGATGCCAAGCTGCTTTGACGTTATATTTTCCGTATTATTTTTTGTAAGGTCATTGTGAAATTCCTCATAAATATACTGCGTCAGCGCATTGTCGTGCAGCAGCGAACACGCCGCGAGATCCTGCAGGGCATCTCCTGTAATTCCCATTTTTTGTGCTGTGCATACGCTCATATATGCAACTCTTTTTCCATGTTTTGTCGCAACATGGGTCAGTTCCGCTTCGACACAGTCGAGTGCATAAGAGCATGCACCAAGCAGACCAATAATGTCTAATTCCATTTCCCATTCACTTTCTTTTTTATTTTTTTCTATCTTAGCACACTAAAATCACTTTTGATACCACAGAATTGCTTTTCATTTCAGAAAATTATTTCTGCGGGTGAACGCCGTTTTTCCACCGTGCTCTGACAGCATGAACGGCTCATTTTCCAGATTTTCAATTTCAATCTTTTCTTTTACGCAAAGCGGATGTGCCTCCGGCAGCACGACCATGTATTCATCCATTTTTGACATATCACTTTAGCAGCTTCTGCCACACACTCTCACTGTGACCGGCATCTTTCTCATACAAATTGATATACTCTCCCGCCGTGCTGCGATCCTTAAATGCCGGGTACAAAAATCCGCTCTCCGGCACGCCCGGCTCATACTCGCCCTCTAACGGACTGACCACACAGATCAGATATTCGTACACTTCCTCTGAGCCCTCCTGCCATGCCTTATCGGTCCCTTTGACCGGGACATCGTATCTCCCGTGGAACAAAAAACACGCATATGGGCACCCCGGCTGATATTTCTCTCCAAGCAGCTCATAGAAAAGATCCGGGAATGCATCGTCTTTCAGACCTGTCTCCCTGATCCCGTCAAAGAGCTGCCAGATACTGCCCGGCTTTCTTTTTTCTTCCGGGATCCGGTATTCTCTTAACTGTTCATTTGTTTTTGAGATCAGCACCGTCTTGGCAAGTTCTAAGTTTTTGGCTCTTTCGGATGCAGACAGTTTTAAGAAATGCGTATTGAATGTTCCATCCACATATCCCTCTTCGTCAAAATATGCGCCTGCGATCCGGTCTATGGATGCCCGTGCGGGAGTCATGCGCCTGGTCAGTTCTAACATGTCGTCGCGATTTATCATTTTGGTCCTTTCATTCCCGTAATTTATTCCATTAAATTTACACTATTTTTACACTATTTTTCACTATTCTTTCACTATTTTTTCTTAATTACTTTCCTTTTTTACACCAGCCCCTGAATCAGGATAAACAGGATCAGCAGCGGCAGTATAAACTGGAAATATGGCTTTAACTTTTTCGAAATCTTAAGGCCCTCTCCCGTATTTGCCTCGTCAATATATTTATCAAATCCCCAACCCCACTTTGTTACGCTAAACAGCAGATAGATCAGTGAACCGACCGGAAGAAGCAGGTTGCTGACGATAAAATCCTCACTGTCGAGCACATCACGGCCGCCTATCAGATGCAGGCTGCTCCACACATTGTAACCCAGTACACATGGAAGACTTGCGAACAGGATGATCACTCCATTGATAAATGCAGCTTTATTTCTGTTCCAGTGAAACATATCCATACAAAATGACATAATGTTTTCAAACACTGCCATGACCGTCGAAAAACTTGCAAAGGTCATGAAAAGGAAAAACAGACATCCCCAGATCCGCCCGCCAGACATATTGACAAACACATTTGGCAGCGTGATAAAGATCAGGCTCGGTCCGGCATCCACTTCCACTCCATAGCTGAAACATGCCGGGAAAATGATCAGTCCAGACATGATCGCCACAAAGGTGTCAAGACCGCAAATTCTTGCGCCCTCACCGGCAAGCGAGTGATCTTTACCCATATAACTTCCGAAGATCTCCATTGCGGCAACGCCAAGACTCAGTGTGAAAAATGCCTGATTCATGGCTGCCGTGATCACATTTTTAAGCCCTGTCTCTGCAACCGTGTCCAGATTCGGGACAAGATAAAACTTCACGCCTTCTGCTGCACCCTGCAGTGTAATACTGTGCACCGCGAGAACAACAATCAGAATCAGCAGCGCGCTCATCATGATCTTGCTTATTTTTTCCAGTCCGTTCTGCAGTCCCCTGCTGCACACAAAAAATCCCAGTATCACGGTAAGTATCATCCAGAACGCCATCTGTCCCGGATCTGCGAGCAGATTAGAAAATACTGCCGCAGTATCGTCCGCAGTCATGCCGGTCTGGAATTCGCCTTTTAAAAATTTAAAGAAATACGATACCATCCAGCCTGATACGGTCGTGTAATACATCATCAGCATATAGCAGCCAAACATTGCGATCCAGCCGTGAATATGCCACTTGCTGCCTTCTTTTTCGAGTGCTTTATAACCTAACACGGCGCTTTTTCTGCTGGCGCGCCCCACGGCAAATTCCATGGTGAGCACCGGAAGTCCCATTGCTATTAAAAATATCAGGTAGAACAGGACGAAGATGCCGCCGCCGTTTTGTCCAGCCACATAGGGGAATCGCCAGACGTTTCCGATTCCGATGGCGCAGCCGGCGCTTACGAGCAGAAAGCCCAGGCGGGATTTGAAGGATTCTCGTTTCATTTTTATTTTGCTCCGTTTCTATTTTATTTTTTACTTGGTGGATTCAAATTCTTTTAGGGCGCTAAGTGCCTGACCACCAAGCAAATACAATATTCCGGTGTTGAAGATAGTCATCAGACCGATTCCGACGTCGCCGAGATCCCATACGAAAGTGTAGGCAGCGATTCCGCCGATGAACAGCATAACCAGTGCAAGGATTTTGTACAAGGTCTGAAAGATCCATTTATCTCCAAATAAATAGGCGACGTTACTTCTGGCATAGAAGAGGATGCCTAAGAATGTGGAGAAACTGAATAAAAACAGTGTCACTGCGATGAATATGACGCCAAATTCGCCCAGGTGATAGCGCATTGCGGACTGGAGAAGATCCATGCCTTCTTTTCCTGCTACGATATTTTCCGGTGCAGTGAGCATGATCATAGCAGTGCAGCTGCAGATCACAATGGTGTCGACAAATACGCCAAGTGCCTGTGTCAGTCCGGCGCTGACCGGTGTCTCACATTCGGCTGCTGCGGCTGCACAAGGAGCAGAGCCGGAACCGGCTTCGTTTGAAAACAGTCCACGCTTGATGCCGTTCATAAGGACAGCGCCGAAGCCGCCGGAAACTGCCTGTCTTAGCCCAAACGCCTCCTCAAAAATCCGACCAAAAACCGCCGGGATGCTTCCAATATTTTTCAGGATAATAAATATCGTGATTGCAAAATAGCAGACCGCCATAACCGGTACGACCACGTCAAGCACTTTTACCGTCGCATTTTTCCGAAGGACGATCACCGCTGCGATCGCAACCAGTACGATCGTTGTGTAAAGTGGCGGGATGCCAAATGCATTTTCAAAGGAAGATACCACGGAATTGCTGATGACCTGGCTGATGCCACACCAGCAGATTAGTCCTGAAATTGCAAAAAGTACCGCGATCAGCACATGCTTTTTCTTCTTTTTCAATTTTTCTTCACAGAAATGATGGATATAATATGCGGGACCTCCGCGATATCCGCCATACAAAGGATCTTTTTCCTTGTGTAACTGTGCGAGCGTCCCCTCCACAAATGCGGTCGAGGAACCGATCAGCGCAGTCACCCACATCCAGAACACAGCACCGGCACCGCCTGCCGAGATTGCCGCCACAACGCCTACCAGATTTCCCATGCCGACTCTGGTAGCCGTCGAGACGATCAGCGTCTGAAATGTGGAAAGACTGTCCTTTGTTTCCTTTTTTGCCATAAGTGCTTTTATCATATCCGGGAAAAGCCTGACCGGCAAAAATCTTGTGCGGATCGTAAAATAGATTCCTGTCGGAATCAGAAGAATTACAAGTAAAGAAATCCCTATGCTGCTTTCCTGCGGCAAAGGGATCGTAATCAGATCTCCCCATAAAAATGCGTAGATCTTTTCAATGACCGAGACTATCATAGTATATACCTTTTCCATCCTTAGTTTGTACTTTCTCTATCATACTATAGATTGTCTCTATCATGCAATAAACAGGTGATAATTTCATGTAATATAGTTGAATTATTTTTATTCTGTTACATTTTCAGTTTCCGAAACTTTAAATTTCTGGATCATTCCCTGCAGACTCTCTGCCTCACTGCTCATCTCCTGACTGGCAGCCGCACACTCCTCAGATGTTGCAGAATTTGTCTGCACAACGTCATTGATCTGCTCAATTCCCTCATTGATCTGCTGGATTTCTGTTGTCTGTGTCTCTAATGTATCCGCAATATGTGTAACGTCTTCCGTAATCAGCTTGGAGTTCTCTGCTACCTCCTCCAGCTGTGCCGCAGTCTCTTCCGCAATTATCATACCTTTTTCTACCGCATTCACAGATGTTTCGATCAGTGATGCTGATTCTTTTGCCGCCTGGGCACTCTGTTCAGCTAATAAATTTACCTGATTCGCTACAACTGCAAATCCTTTTCCTGCCTCTCCGGCCCTTGCCGCTTCAATAGAAGCATTCAACGCCAGCAGATTTGTCTGGGAAGCAATTTCATTAATTGTTGCAATAATCTTATCAATCTCTTTTGATGCCTCATTAATCTCATGCATAGAAGCAACCATTTCATGCATCTTACCATTGCTGTCTGAAATGGCATTTCCAAGTTCATCCACTCTTCCACTGATTGCTTTTGCAGATTGTGAATTTTTTTCTACCTGTTCAGAAACCCCGGCAACTGTAGCCGTCAGTTCTTCTACAACCGCTGCCTGATTCGTAGCTCCATCTGCAAGATCATTGGAACTTGATGCCACCTGGTCTGCTGCACTTGAAACCTCACTCGAAACATTTTTAATTCCTTTGATCGTTTCTGCCATACTCTTCTCAAATGACATGAAAGAATTTAAAATACCGACAAAATCTCCCTTCCACTCTACTTCCGGCTGAACATCAAAATTTCCTTCTGAGAACAGTTTCATTGCACGATCAATATCATCTACATAAGTTCCCAAAATACGAATTGATTTGCGCATACTGTGCGCCAGTCTTCCAATCTCATCTTCCGAATGATATTCCAGCGCACTGTGTAAATTTCCTTCTGTCAGTTCCCTTGCAACGTCTTCCACTGCACGTAACGGATCCAGAATTGTTTCAAGTACCTTTTTACTTATTAGCTTAGCCAGTGTGCATGCACAAACCAGACAGATAATAATACACACCATTCCTGCAACAGCAAAAATAATTGTAGTTCTTGCAGACTGCTCACTTACTTCATCTGTGATCTCATCTAATCTTATGGCAATTTCCACAAGTTTATTTAATGCAGGTGTACAACTATTAAAAATTTCATCAATCGCTTTCTCTTTTTCGCCATTTTTAATTTCTTCTATAATCGAATAACCAATGTTTCCCCAATCAGAAAGAGCAGATGCATACTCATTATATTCCTCATCCGGTAAGACTTTGGTTTTCTTTAATATTTCCAGCTGCGAATCCACTTCTGTAAGCAGCTTTTTTACATTCTGCTCATAACTGTCATAAGCAGATGTATCATTATTTAATGCCATTTCCCTGATATTTCTCGCTGACGTATTCACATTGATCCTGCAGATTTTTACCGCCTGATCCGCAGCATTGACATCATCTATATAATGTAACATATTAGCAAATAACACACCTATGACCACAATAGAAAACAGACCCGAAATCAACATCATACTAATGACTTTTCCGTAGCCATAGTTTATCCTCTCCTGCAGATGCATATTTTCCAATTTGTCTTTCATTGTACTCTTTTGTGACAACATAGATTGTTATTTCCTTTCTCTATTGAATTTTTGAATTTTTACTCTTATATACCAAATTCCATTTTCAAAGTCAATACGGTTTCGGTTCAATTTTTCATATTCTACTTTTCGCATAATATTCAGCACATCCCACGCAAAAAAATTCAGCACTTTTACCAAAAAAGAAAACCACCACTCCCCGGCTCCCGGTTTGTGATGGTTTCCTGCTATATTATTCTGTCCACTTCTTAAATTCTTCATCCGTACATTTCACATAATGTGTCCCGGACACCAGATGATCCGTTCCCTTATTATAATCAATGCCGGAAGTCTTGTAATCGTAGCTCAGTGCCACACGATTTTTTTCCACGACCGGATTCGGTGCAGGTATCGCAGAAAGAAGGCTCTTCGTATATGGGTGGATTGGATTCTCAAAGATTTCCTCCGTTGTTCCGGTCTCTAAGAGATGTCCCAGATGAAGTACCCCGATGCGATCCGAAATATATTTGACCATGGAAAGATCATGTGCGATAAACAGATACGCGGTTCCTGTCTCCTGCTGGATATCCTTCATCAGGTTAACGACCTGTGCCTGAATGGAAACGTCCAGCGCAGAGATACACTCATCTGCAATGATCAGTTTCGGGTTCATGATCAGCGCTCTCGCAATTCCGACACGCTGTCTCTGTCCACCGGAAAACTGATGCGGATAACGGCCCGCATGTTCCGGCGCAAGTCCAACTTTTGCCAGGATGTTTTTGATCTTTTCCTCACGCTCTGCGCGTGTCTTGTACATATGATGGATATCTAACCCCTCGCCGATGATATCGCGCACCTTTTTTCTTGGATTTAAGGATGCCATCGGGTCCTGGAAGATCATCTGCATCTGCGTGCGCAGTGCCTGGCTGTTTGCCTTATTGATCCTGCCGCTGATGTCCATTCCATTAAAATTGATCTCCCCGGCGGTCGGATCATAAAGTCTTATGATACTTCTTCCGATCGTTGATTTTCCGGAACCGGATTCCCCGACCAGACCATATGTCTCACCCGGATAGATCTGAAAACTTACGTTTTCCGCATGCACGGTATAATTATTACTTACCTTAAAATATTGTTTCAAGCCTTTCACGGTAAGAAGAGGCTTACTGTTTTCATTCACCGTCATCGATCTTTGCCTCCTTCTTCATTCGCGCAATACGCTCTTTTAATTCAGGCGGCATCTCTGCCTTCGGTGCCCGCGGATCTAACAGCCAGGTAGCCGCATAATGTGTATCTGTCACCTGAAACATTGGTGGATCTGCCTTGTCGTCGATCTCAAGCGCAAACTGGTTACGCGGTGCAAACGCATCGCCCGGTTTTTCGTTTAACAGGTTTGGCGGCGAACCAGGGATCGTGTAGAGTCTCTCATCCGCAGTGTCAAGATCAGGCATTGCAGAGAGCAGTCCCCAGGTATACGGATGTTTCGGATCATAGAAGATCTCATTGATCATACCTTTCTCAACGATTTTTCCGGCATACATGACATTGACGTAATCTGCCACTTTGGCAACCACGCCGAGGTCATGTGTGATGTAAATAACGGAAATGCCTCTCTCTTTCTGTACCCTGCGGATCAGCTCGATGATTTTTGCCTGAATCGTAACATCCAGTGCAGTCGTCGGCTCATCACAGATCAGAAGATCCGGGTTGCAGGCAAGCGCGATGGCAATGACCACACGCTGTCTCATACCACCGGAGAGCTGGTGCGGATAGTTTTTCATACGTTTTTCCGCATCCTCGATACCAACCTCTTTTAACAGTTCTACTGCCTTATCCCAGGCTTCTTTCTTCGGTGTCTTAAAATGCCAGATCATACCTTCCATGATCTGTTTTCCGATCGTCATGGTCGGATCAAGACTCGTCATCGGATCCTGGAATACCATAGCAATTCTTTTTCCATTGATATGTCGTCTGATCCACTTTTTATCTTTTGTTAAAATGTCTACCGTCTGCGGTGTTCCATCCGCATGATGATAGGAAAATTCTATAGTACCGCCCGTTACTTTCGCATTGGATGCCAAAATACCCATGGCAGCTTTCATTGTTACGGATTTACCGGAGCCGGACTCACCAACGATCGCAACTGTCTCGCCCTTCATCAGGTCAATATTGACTCCACGGATGGCGTGCACGCTTCCTGCAGTCGTCTGAAACGTAATATCCAGGTCCCGTATTTTTAAAATCTGTTCTTTTGTCTCTGACATATACGAATCCCCTTTCTTACATTTCTTTCAGCTTCGGATCTAATGCTTCACGTAAACCATCTGCTACAAGGTTAAAGCTTAACATCAAAAGAGCCATTACAACGATCGGCGGAATGATCTGGTACGGATGTGTGGTAAAACTGTTAAATCCTTCGGAGATCAGTGAACCAAGTGAACACTGCGGCACCGGAATACCAAGACCTACGAAACTTAAGAACGCCTCGGTAAAGATCGCCGTCGGGATGGAGAACATTACCTGTGTAATGATCGGTCCAATGATATTTGGCAGAACTTCTTTAAAGATAATAAAGAAATTTCCTGCTCCAAGTGTCCGTGATGCAAGTACAAATTCCTGCTCTTTTAATTTCAGCATCTCAGCTCTTGCAATACGGCTCATGCCAACCCACTCCGTCAACATCAATGCAAAAATAATGGTAAGCATACCCGGCTGCAGTACCAGTAACAAAAGTGTTACGATTACAAGACGCGGAATACCGTTCGCGACCTCCAGAAACCGCTGCATGAACATATCGACTTTCCCGCCAAAATATCCGGAGATCAGTCCATAGCTCATACCGATCACCATATCGATGATAGCGGCTGCTACGGCGATAATCAGGGAAACGCGTGCACCGGACCAGGTACGTGTCCAGATATCACGTCCGAAGTTATCACTTCCGAACCAGTAGTAAAGATCATCCAGACCTTTTTCTTCATAGTAATTGATCTTTTTGGTTCCGGTCGTTGTTTTCATGCCTTCACTACCATCGAAGATACCAAGTTTTTCAAGACCTTTTACCCTCGGTGCAAAGTTCTTCTGTGTCAGTGACTGTTCGGAGTAACTGAAATCATTCATCCCCGGGCCAATAATTGCAAATACCGTAATGATAATGATCAGGATCAGACCGATCACTGCACTGATTTTTTTGAAATAGCGGATCAATACGTCTTTCCAGAAACTCTGTGCTGCAAAGTTATCATCTAACGCAAGTTCGCCATCCGTATGTTTAAATTTAAAATCTGCCTCGACCGGTATGTAGCCGGCAGCATCATTTCCCACATTCATGGTATTTTCCTGTGACACCATATCAGTCTCCTTTCTTTGCCAGACGAATTCTCGGGTCAATGATTCCGTAAAGGATATCTACCACAAGCATGATGGCAATGTACATTGCAGAATAAATAAAGCTTAATGCGATAACCACGTTGTAGTCGTTCGACTGAATGGCATTTACCAGAAGACTTCCGACACCCGGTATTGCAAATATTTTTTCAACAACCAGAGAACCGGTCATCAGATCGACGATCAGCGGTGCAAGCACAGTGATGATCGGGATCAGTGCATTTCGCAGCGCATGTTTAAAAATCAGCGCCGAACCCGAAATTCCTTTACTCTCCGCAAGCAGCATATAATCGCTGCCGAGTACTTCAAGCATTTCACTTCGCGTAAAACGGGCGATCGACGCCATCGTAAACATCGAAAGTGAGATACTGGGCAGCACGCTTGATCCGAAAATATCGCTCTCCGAAAACAACATCGGAAACCACCCTAATTTAAATCCGAAGTTATAGCTGAGTGCCAGTGCAAACACATACGATGGCACCGACACACCGATAACCGAAATGATCGTCGCTAACGAATCCCATATCGTGTCATGTTTTAATGCCGCGAGAAGCCCGAGCAGAAGCCCGACCACGGCACCGATCAACACCGCATATCCTCCGATACTGATGGAGATCGGAAGTCTCGTCTTTATCAACTGGGAGATTGGTGTATTCTTTGAGATATTGTAACTTACGCCAAGGTCTCCTTTTAACATATTGCCTACATATTTCACAAACTGTACCGGCAGCGGCTGATCCAGTCCATATTTCGTATACAGTGCTGCCCTCTGGTCTGCATTTAACTTCTCATCGTTGAATGGAGAACCCGGCATCAGCTGCATCAAAATAAACAGAACGAGTAAAATTGCAAGCAGCGTAAACAGAGACGTTACGATTCTCTTAAGTGCATATTTTTTCACGTTCTAATCCTCCTTTAGTTTTGCGGAGCAAAATGCGACTGCCTTTGCAGCAGCAGAGGATTTTCCTCCTTGTTTTTCCGTTCACGACATAGGAAATTCCTGCCTCATTTCCTATAGCGTCAACAATATGATGAAATTGCCGCACCAAAGTTTTGCACTTTAGTGCGGCTATATTCATTTTCCTGTAAAACAGGATTTCTACTGTCTAAATTTCTTTATTCAGTCTTTACAGCATCTTTGTATACACGGTTGATAGCTACCGGATGATACTCAACGCCTGTTACTTTAGAAGAAAGCATCTCTGCGTTGCACTGTGTGTAAAGCGGATAAATAACTGCCTCATCCATAACGATCTTCTCAGCATCGTAAAGTCTTGCCCAGCGTCCCTCTGCATCTGTGCAAAGATCACCGGTTGTACACTCATCAATGATTGCATCGTAATCTGCGTTGCTCCACAGACCGTAGTTGTTAGAGTTATCTGTTACCCACATTCCAAGATATGTCATTGGATCTGCGTAGTCCGGTCCCCAACGTGTTAAACCTAACTGGAAGTTACCGTTCTGCATGTCTTCCACACGCTGTTTCTTCGGCTCAACAACCAGATTTACGGTCAGTCCAGGAAGAGTTGTCTCCCATTGCTCTTTTAATACCTGCGCTACTTTCTGAGGTGCGTCATCTGCATCTACTACCATGTCTAAAGTGATCTCAGATTCTCCAAGTTCCTCTAAACCTTTTGCCCAGTAATCTGCTGCTTTTTCTGTATCATATACACACACATCAGAGAATTTCGTCTGATCTTCGGAGAAGTCAGATCCGTCAGGACCTGCTGCAAACTGCATCGGAACTGCTGTGTATGTAGAAGCGGAACCATCTTTTAATACATCTGCTGTGATGGAATCACGGTCGATTGCCATTGTCATTGCAAGACGTATATTTAAGTTTGCGAGTTCAGGAACAGAATTCATATTCGGGCTGACATACCATAAGTAGCCTGCACCAACAGTTGTGAATTCAGGATCGTCTTTTACCTGGTCAACCTGCTCACCGTTTACTAATGTTGTATCAAGTGCACCTGTCTGGTAGCTCATTAATGCCTGCTGTGAATCCTGGATTACCTGATAACTTAATCCGGAAAGTTTTACTCTGTCGGTATCATAGTAGTCTGCATTTTTTGTTAAATGGAATGCAGTTGCTGCCGGCTGATAAGAATCCAGCACAAATGCACCGTTTGATAATACTGTCTCAGGACTTGTTGCAAATGTATCTCCACAGGAAGTAAAGAACTCCTCATTTACCGGATAGAAAGTCGGGAAATACATCAGAGAAGTGAAATAGCTGACTGGTGCATTCAGTTCGACCTGAAGTGTATTGTCGTCTACTGCTGTCACACCAAGTTCACTCTTGTCTTTCTCACCTGCGATGATCTCTGCTGCATTTTTAATCTGACCGATATCGCTTAACATATATGCATACTCAGATGCGACATCCGGATCAACAGCTCTCTGCCATCCGAATACGAAATCTGCTGCGGTAACCGGTGTGCCGTTGCTCCATTTTGCATCGGTACGAAGATGGAATGTATAAGTTAAACCATCGTCTGATAAATCATAGCTTTCTGCGATTGCCGGAACTGCCTGTCCGTCTGCATCCATCTGCATCAGACCGTCGGTATAATCAGCGATTACCTCAAAGGATGTTCCGTCGGTAGCCTGCTGCGGATCGAGTGACTCGACCGGAGTTTCAAGCATAACATTCATGTCTGATGCGCTTGCTGCGGCATCTGTTCCTGCAGCATCACCTGCTGCACTGCCTGTCTCTGTGCCTGCGGTTGTTCCCTGTGTTGCAGAAGAACTGTTCCCGCCACAGCCTGCAAGACCAAGCATCATTGTTCCGGCCATCAAAATAGCCAAAACTGCTTTGGTTTTTTTCATAATAGTAATCCTCCTTGTTTTGCGGAGCAAAATGTCTGCTATGCCTGCATAGCATGTGCCTCTTGCAGGAACAGAGGATTTTCCTCCTTAATAAAAATGCGCAAAGATGGCTCTTTTCCTCTGCGCCCCTTTACGCTGATAACACTTTAGCACATCACATTACAAAATGCAAGTATTATGTTATACATTTTGTACTTTCGTACTATTTTTCCGTTAATATAATGGGTGAATAGCTTTTATTTTCCCTCACTCAAACAATCATGATTTTAAAATTTTTTGCCACCTTAATCCTATGATGTTGAGCTCAAATAGTGCAGTTTGTCAATCAAAAATCTTGCATGTACTATTGTCATCCTATAAAGATTCGGGTGTCAAAAGGTGGTTTTCAATTTTGGGTCTGTCAAATTGCACAAAACCGAACTTGTTTTGTTCCGTTGTCCGAAAATAAGAAAAACTAAGATTTTCTAATTTTCTCCCAAAGTCACAAAAACAGTCTCGGCTTTGTGCAATTTGACAATCGCTAAGTTATGAACCACCTTTTGACACCCTAATCATATTATCTCAACTGTAAAAATTGGCATATTGAATTGCAGATTTGCCGTATGATGAATCCTGGGTATAAAAGACCTATGGGGATGGAGGGGAGGAGCGTTATGATCGGTGGCGTGGATGGATACAAATGGAATATCACAGATTCCTATGATAATAATTTAAATCAGCGGAATAATGTTAATAATAAAGATGAACTGGGACAAAAAGGCGCGGTCGATAAATCTAAGACCACAGAGTGCCAGACCTGTAAAAACCGCAAATATGTTGATGGCTCTAACGAAGCGAATGTTTCCTTTAAAAATGCTGCGCATATTTCACCGGAAGCGGCATCTTCTGCTGTCCGGGCACATGAGGGGCAGCATGTTTCCAATGCGTATCACAAAGCTGCCACGCAAAACGGCGAAGTGGTATCTGCATCCGTCAGAGTCCAGACATCGGTCTGCCCGGAATGTGGCCGTTCTTATATTTCCGGTGGTGTGACGGACACACAGATCAGATATTATAATGAGTCGAATCCATACCAGCAGGATTTAAAACAGACAGACGGAATTAAACTGCGTGGGGCAAACGTGGACGAGATTGGCTAGATTTTTCGCACGAAAGTCCCGGTTTGAAAACAATATAAGAATGGAGAATTTTATGTGTACAGCAGCAACTTACCTGACGAAAGACTTTTATTTTGGAAGAACATTAGATTATGAATTTTCTTATGGCGAGGAAATTGCGGTGACACCGCGGAATTATCCATTTCATTTCCGTCACACGGAAAATCTGGAAAAACATTATGCGATCATTGGCATGGCGCACATGGCAGGAGATTATCCGCTTTATTATGATGCGGTGAACGAAAAAGGCGTCGGCATGGCGGGACTTAATTTTGTCGGCAATGCATATTATCATAAGGAAGAAAGCGGTAAAAAAAATGTGGCATCCTTTGAATTTATTCCATGGGTGCTTGCGCAGTGCGCAACGTTAGATGAGGTGCGGGAGCTGATTGCAGATTTAAGTATTGTGGATACGCCGTTCAGTGAAAATCTGCCGTCCGGCATGCTACACTGGATCATCTCAGATAAGAGAGGATCGATTACAGTAGAATCCATGAAAGACGGACTGCATATCCATGAAAATCCGGTTGGTGTCCTCACAAACAATCCGCCATTTGAGCAGCAGATGTTTATGCTGAATAATTACATGGGACTGTCACCAAAACAGCCGGAAAATCATTTTACGGATAAACTGGATCTGAATATGTACAGTCGTGGCATGGGGGCATTAGGACTGCCGGGTGATCTTTCATCAGCTTCCCGTTTTGCGAGAGTCGCGTTTACAAAAATGAACGCAGTTTCTGACGATTCCGAGGAGGAGAGTGTGGCACAGTTTTTCCATATCTTAGGATCTGTCGACCAGCAGAGAGGCTGCTGCGAGGTATCCGATGGAAAATATGAGATCACGATCTACACCTCCTGCTGTAATGCAGATAAAGGAATCTATTATTATACAACATACGAAAACCACCAGATCACAGGTGTGGATATGCACCATTGTGATCTGGACGGTTCCGAGCTTTTTAGATATCCACTGGTTCAGGGAGAACAGATCCACTGGATGAATTGACACACCTATTTGGCAGAATGTAAAATAGTGGGAGAAAAAATGTTATAGAGGCATTGCGAGGTGAAAACACAGAATGAATTATTATATCAGTGATCTGCATTTC
>OHVP01000196.1_pt1 | contig 16551 bp, 6 predicted proteins | sample 1579521 | NCBI WGS metagenome assembly OHVP01 (sample SAMEA3882523, study PRJEB24775) | human gut metagenome | biome: human-associated habitat; feature: intestine environment; material: feces | place: Netherlands | collected 2009/2010
ACTCAATTCTATCACTATATCTTTCCGCATTTCACTTTTTTGTAGTAACTTTGCAGCCAAACTATGATTAATTCCTTAAATCGCTATATTATGAAACGTATGTTTTCCGTTTTTTTGCTGATTACAGTATGGTTGCTGGTTACACCTTTCCTGCAAGCACAGTCACACGTAGACAAGGTTTTAAAAGATGAAATAACCTCGGACTTGAAAGAGAATATCCTCTCTTTTTGGGAAAGATACAGCGTAGATTCTTCCGGAGGCTTTTATGGTTCATTGGGACGTGACGGTGCCCCGATAGCGGATGCTCCCAAAGGTGGTGTACTGAATGCCCGCATCCTTTGGACTTTTTCAACCGCCTACCGGATGTATGGCGATACTGCCTACCGTAAATTGGCTGACAGGGCGCAACGGTATTTCATAGACCACTTCATTGATTCGCAGTATGGAGGCGTATATTGGCTGATAAAAGCGGACGGTACCCCATTGGATACGAACAAGCAGACTTACGGCTGCTCTTATGCTATCTACGGTTTGTCCGAACATTTTAGAGCAACGGGCAACAATGAAAGCCTGCAAAAAGCCATAGAACTTTACCGGACCATGGAGAGCAGAATCAAAGACCCCGTAAACGATGGTTATATAGAATCTTTCACCCGCGAATGGGGAGTTCCCCAAAAGCTGGGATATGATGGAGATGGCGTTGCCACCAAAACAATGAATACCCATATCCACGTATTGGAGGCATACACAGCTTTATATAAAGTATGGAAGGATAATGGCCTACGCGAACGTCTTACAAAAGTAATAGATTTGATAATAACCAAGCTCTACAATCCACAAACACATCACCTGATATTGTACTGTGATTCGAATTGGAACAATCTGGATGACATCGACTCTTACGGGCATGACATCGAAACTTCCTGGTTGCTGACGGAAGCTGCAGAGGCTCTGGGTGACCCGGAGGTTATCGGGAGGTGCAGGAAGGTAGCATTGGAACTTGCAGACGCCTCCTTGAAAGAGGGCATCAACCCGATGGGCGCCATGATGTACGAACGGCATAAGGACAAAATCAGGAAGGATGCTTCCTGGTGGTGCCAGGCGGAAACTGTGGTCGGTTGTATCAATGCCTGGCAACTGACTGGTGAACAATCTTATTTGGACAGTGCCGTCCGCACCTGGAACTTCATCAAATCACGGATGATAGACAAGGAGTATGGCGAATGGTTCAGAACCGTGCTGGAAGATGGGACTCCCCGCTACAAGGAACCTAAAGCAAGTATGTGGAATTGTCCCTATCATAACAGCCGTATGGGGTTTGAGATTGATACCAGACTGAAATGACAACCTTTTATAGATTTGATATTATGAAGAATTTACGAATTTTCCAGTTTGGAATAGTTGTATTGCTGTGTGGTATATTATCTCTGCCGCTTTCTGCCCAGACGGAAGTGATGGCATGGAGCAATATCACGGGTGTCCGTGTAGACGGTGAATTGATAGACTTTGAGTCATCCCTGCGTGTCGGAACCTTGAAAGGAGATATGGAGATTACTGGAAAGGAGAAGCAGGTCCGTCCCGTTTTCCATCGTGAGGGGGATATGCAGGAAGTGACGACTACTCTGCGAGGTGTAAAGTTCCATCAGAAAGTGACTGATAAGGGAAAAGGCTTGGTGGAGATTTCTATTGATGCGCTGTCGGACACTACTTTGAATCAGGCAGCCTATTACTGTATTGCTTTAAGTCCGGAAAACTACGTTGATGCCAAAGTAAGGACAAGTGGCAGGAAGCTGACCGTTACTTCGGCCAATAGGAAGTTGGAATTCAAGTTCAATAAGTCTATAAAGGTCACGGTTGAAAAAGAGTCTACCGGTACTGTTGTGTATATCTCGCTAATGCCGATTCTGAAAAAGGCTGGGAGAACAGCATTGTCTATGGAACTGCATGCTTCCGGAGTGATAGATCACAGTGACGCGGAAATTACATTGGATATGCAGAATCCGGGAAGTTTGTTTGCAGGCTTTGGAGGGAATTTCCGCCTGCAGAATCCTGCTGCCGACCCTAAAGTGATAGATTACTGTCTGGAAAATTTGCGCGTAGCTTATGGCCGTGTGGAATTTCCGTGGAGATTGTGGCAACCCGAAGAAGAATCCGATCCTATTGCCGTGGCACAGAATGGGGGACTGAACAAGCGGGTGGAGGAAAGTTTCCTCATGGCAAAGCGCTTGAAGGCGATGGGAATGCCGGTAATACTAAGCTGTTGGTTTCCGCCTGCATGGGCCATTGACGGAGGTCCTGCAAGTTATGCCCGTCAAGGTGGTGTCATTGCTTATCGTCTGGATAGCCGGAAAAAGGAGAAGATTTATAAATCCATGGCAGATTATCTGTTGTATGCCAAACGGTATTATGGTATTGAGTTCTCCATGTTCTCGTTCAATGAATCGGATTTGGGTATTGATGTCCTTCACACGCCGCAGGAGCATGCCGATTTCATTAAGGAGTTTGGAGCTTATCTGGCAGAGTTGAATCTTCCTACCCGTATGCTGCTTGGCGACAATTCGGATGCTACGACTTTTGATTTTATCCTTCCTGCTTTGAACAATTCTGAGACTCATAAGTATATTGGTGCAGTTTCTTTCCATTCATGGCGTGGTTGTGATGATGTTACGTTAAAGAAGTGGGCGGATGCTGCCAAAGCGATTAATGTACCACTCTTGGTTGGTGAGGGTAGTACGGATGCCGCTGCTCATGGTTATGCCGAGATATTCAATGAGTCGACGTTTGCACTTTATGAAATCAATCTGTATACGCGTATTTGTGCGATTTGCCAACCACTGTCCATCTTGCAGTGGCAGCTCACTTCAGACTATTCGTTGTTGTGGGGAGACGGCATTTATGGCTCCAAAGGTCCTTTGCGTCCTACACAACGTTTCTGGAACATTAAGCAGCTGGCCTCCACTCCGGCCGATGCCTTGGCCATTCCAGTCAGTAGCAGCAAGAAAAATGTAAACTGTGCAGCTTTCGGAAATATGGTGCGCGGAGAATATGCCGTCCATATGGTCAATAATGGGGCGGATTGTGAGGCTGTCATCTCCGGTATCCCTGCAGAAGTGAAGGAACTGAAAGTCTATGTGACCAATACAAAGGACTGCATGAAGGAAACTGCTGTGAAGGTGGAGAATGGACTGGTACGGGTACACTTGCCGGCTATCAGTTTCATTACCTTATTGTCGGATAAATAATTTTGAAATGGAATAATATTAATATATAAAGAATAGTGATATGAATATAACTACATGTCTGTTTACAGTTCTGGGAGGAATGGCCACTTTAGGGCATCCTTCAGAAACTGTACGTTTGAATCAGTTAGGGTATTATCCCCAGCAGGAAAAAGTAGCTGTGGTGAATGCCGGTGAGGTACGTGAATTTACCATAGTAGATGCAGCCACGGGCAATCGGCTACTTTCCGGCAAACCCGGATATACCGCTTCATCCGCTTGGTCGGATAAGAGCAGGACAATATTGGATTTCAGTGACATCACGGTACCGGGAAGATATCTTCTGTTGGTTAACGGCGATTCAGTGGCATTCGAAGTAAAGGAAAAGGTGCTGTCCCCTTTGGCCGATGCCGCTTTGAAGTCTTTCTATTACCAACGTACGGGTATGCCCATCGAAGCGACTTATGCGGGTCGGTGGAGCCGTCCGGCAGGCCATCCAGATGACAAGGTGCTGGTACATCCCAATGCTGCCGGGCCGGAACGTAAGGCGGGAGCGGTGATTTCTTCTCCGGGAGGATGGTATGATGCCGGAGATTATAACAAGTACATTGTGAACTCCGCTTATTCCATCGGATTGATGCAGGCGATTTATGCCCGTTTTCCTGACTATTTTATCCGTCAACGGGTGAACATCCCGGAAAGCGGAAACCACACGCCCGATTTGCTGGACGAGATGTACTATAACCTGAAATGGATGCTGACCATGCAAGACCCTGCCGACGGAGGAGTCTACCACAAGCTGACTACCCCTTCGTTCGAGGGATTTATCAAGCCTACGGAGTGTAAGCAGCCCCGTTATGTAGTTCAGAAATCAGTAACGGCGGCATTGGACTATGCTGCAGCTTTAGCGCAGGCTTCCGTGTTGTTTGCTCCTTACGAAGAGGATTATCCTGGCTTTTCGGAAGTGGCTTTGCAGGCTGCCGAACGTGCTTATGCCTGGGCAGAAGCACATCCGCAGGCACTCTATCATCAGGATCTTCTCAACAAGCAATATCAACATGCCGTGGTTACGGGAGCTTACGGTGATCGTAGTGCCGATGACGAATTCTTCTGGGCGGCTTCCGAGCTCTATCTTGCTACGGGAAAGCCCGTTTACCGGGAACAAGTGAAGAAGCATCTGCCCACTGCATATAAGACTCCTTCTTGGGGCAATACCACTGCGTTGGGCGTGTTTGCCTGGCTGCAACCGGGCAGGGAATATCAGGGTGAAGACGTGGAGTTGGCAAATGCCATGAAAGACCTGCTACTGGACTATGCTGCCGAGGCTGTGCGGGGTGCTGACCGCTCTCCTTTCCACGCTCCTTACGGCAACGATGCCAAAGATTTCTTTTGGGGATGCCTTGCCGAAGGGTGTGCTAACCAAGCCACTTCACTGGTTTGCGCCTATTTGCTTACGGGTGAGAAGTCGTACCTGACGAACGCCTACCGCAATATGGACTACATTTTAGGAAAGAATGCCACGGGATATTGTTATGTCACCGGTTTCGGGATGAAAAGTCCTCTGTATCCGCACCATCGTCTTTCTGCATCGGATGATATAGAGGCACCTCTTCCCGGTTTCCTTGTTGGCGGTCCCAATCCTGGCCAACAAGACGGTGTACCCTATCCTTCCAATCTGCCGGATGAGTCTTATGCAGATGTGGAAGGTTCGTATGCTTCCAATGAAATAGCCATTAATTGGAGTGCTGCTTTGGTGGCGTTGGTGTCTTCGTTGGATGCTTTGATGTCAAAATAATGTTTCTATTCAGCCTGCTGCCTTATAAATTCGGATGGGCTGATGTTGAACTCTTCTTTAAAATGTTTGGAGAATATCTTGGGGGAGTTATACCCCAAGGTATATGCAATTTCCGAAACTTGCATCTGGCTTTCTGTCAAGAGTTGTTGTGCACGTTTCATACGGATGGTCCTGATGAATTCGATGGGTTTCTTTCCCGTTATCTTAATCATTTTCTTGTAGAAATAGCTGCGTGATATATTCAGGCTGCTGGCAAGCTCCTCGACGGAAAACTCGGTTTCGCTGATATTGTCCTCTACAATCTGGATAGCTTTTTCCACCAGCTGCTGGTCAAGGGGAGTGATGGTGATACGGCTTGGCTCGATTTTAATGTCCTGATTGAATATTTCCTGACGTTTGACGTTCATCTCGATAATCTTGTTGATGCGCAGCTTGAGGACTTCCATATTGAAAGGCTTGGTGATATAGTCGTCTGCGCCAACGCTAAGCCCTTCCAATTGGTGTTCTTCACTTGCCTTAGCTGTCAGGAGGATAATGGGGATATGGGAGTAGCGTATGTCATTCTTGATGGTTGAACATAGTTCCAGACCATCCATCTCGGGCATCATGATGTCACTGACCACTAAATCAATATCTTCCTTTTCCAGTACATTCAGTGCATGTTTTCCGTTTGTGGCTTTTAATACATGATACTGCCTGGCAAGACTTTCAGAGAGAAATTTCAAGAAGTCGTAGTTGTCATCTACGAGTAGTATGGTGAATGGATGGGATTCTTCTTTTATTTCCGGTCCTTCGACCGGTTCTCCGTTTTTGGTTTCATTACTGTTCTGGTGTAGGGGTAGGGCAATCAGGAATACAGAACCACAAGGCTGGTTATCCCTGACACAGACAGTACCCTGATGCATCTTTACGTATTCGGAAACAATGTGCAGTCCAATGCCGCTGCCTCCGTTGTTCGACTGGTTTTTGCCCGACTGATAGAATCTTTGGAATATTTTCTCCTTGGCTTCATCCTCTATGCCGCAACCGGTGTCGGTAAAGGTCAGTTCCAGATTTGTGCCTCTTACGGCAATATCCAGTGAGATGCTTCCTTTATTGGGAGTGAACTTGAATGCATTTGACAGGATATTTGTGCATATCTTGCGTATCTTGTCATAGTCAAAATCCATGAATACAGAATGTTGTGGAGCGGTAAGGCTATAGCTGATGTTCCGTTTCTGTGCTATCGGATCGAAAGAGTGGAATATTTCACTCAGAATGATAAGGATGTTGTCATGTTTGCATTTCAGGGTTTCAGCCTTGGCATCCAGCTTTCTGAAATCCAGCAGTTGGTTAATCAGTTCCAGCAGATAGTCGGCATTTTGTTTGACCATATCCAGAATGCCTTTACGATATTCGGGATGGTCTACGAAAAACTCTTCAAGCGGATTGATGATAAGTGACAAGGGGGTCCGCAGTTCGTGACTTATGTTGGCAAAGAACTGCAGTTTCATATTGTTGATTTTCTGCTGCCTTTCATTTTCCACCTCGATGGCCTGCATGATTTGTTTCTGCTTTTGGCGTAAGCGCAGATTGCGGATAATGGACAGAAGGATGCACAAAACGATACCGCTATATATGGTATAAGCCCACCAAGTGCGCCACCAAGGAGGGAGTATCTTTATTTTCAGTTCCTTGACGTTGGGGCTCCATATGCCTTGTGAGTTGCATGCCTTGACGGATAAAGTATAGTTTCCGGCAGTCAGCATGGATAGGTTTACTTTGTTGTTTTCAGCATAAATCCAGTTGGAATGAATCTTATAGGCATATTTTATCTTATCCGTTTCCACCAGGTCGAGGGCAGAGAAGGACAGAGTGAATGAATTTTCCTTTTCAGTGAAGGAAAGATGTTGTGCACATTCAAGTGAGCTGCCGTTCAGGATGTCCGGATGGGTCATTCCGGATTTGAGCTCAATACCGGTAAGGTAAATATTGGCATCATAACTTGTGGTCAGGATGTCTTGTGGAATGATAGTCTGGTAACCTTGTGGCGTGCCTATCAGTATATTGCCGTTCTGTAGCTTGAGGATGGCGTGGACATTAGTATCGTTGCATATCAGTCCGTCGCTTACGGAGTAGTTCACGATGGCGTATGTACCGTTTGTTATTTTGATTCGTGAGATGCCGTTGCCGGTACCAATCCACATCTGGTTGTTGTTGTCTTCCGTGACGGCTCTGACGAGGTTGGCGGCAAGTCCGTTTTTCTGGTCAAGGAAGTAGATGGAGTCGTTCTTCTGGTTCCATATACTCAGTCCGTGTGGATGTCCTATCCAAAGAAGGTCCCGGCTGTCCTTATAGACAGTGAGCATATTGTTCTCCTTGAAGCGGCCGGCTTCGGCGTAGATATTATAGGCTTGGGTTTCCGTATCGATGATAATGAGTCCTCCTTTGGTCGCTACGTAAAGGGTACTGTCTTTATCATAGTACATATCTCGGACAAAGAATTCTCCCGGACGGTACAAGATGGTGTCAAACTGCCCGGTTTCCGGATTTAACCTCTGTATGTATCCTTTCATGGTACCTATCCAGATGTATCCGTGTTTGTCTACCTTTACTGTATACACATTGTTCTCGAGAAGCTGGCTGTTACTTACTGTGTATTGTTTGATTTGCCCTTTCGAGTAGCATAGCAGTCCTTTCTGGAAGGTGCCTATCCATAGGCGGTTTTTGGAGTCGATGGATAAGTCGACTACAATATTGGCGGGAGTTGCTATCTTTTCGTATGAATCGGTCACTAGTGAACGTCGGATTAGTCCCGTACCGTCTGTTCCGTAGTAAATGTATTCCTGGCTGGTGTCTTCGCAGAAGGTCAGGATATCATCATATTCCAGGGATTTGTTGCATAGTATGATTTGGGACATGGGGCTATAATAGGAAATACCGTGTTTGAAATTCCCTATGTATATGGTTCCGTCTTTGTCCCGGTAAATGGTATTCAGATTGTTGCTGGCAATGGTGTGCGGTTTCAATGGATTGTGCACCAAGTTGGTAAGCGATTTGGTCAGGGTGTTGTAAACGAACAGCCCCATATGGCTGGTAAGTATCCATACGTTGCCGTCTCCCAGGTCGAGGATGCGTTGCACGCGATTGTACTGTATGTGAGTGTTATTGTTCAGGCTGATGTCCTCCCATTGCTGTGTAAAACTGTTCTTGTGCAAAAGTAGGCTGTTTTGGAAGGTGTATACCCATAGGCTTTCGTTTTGGTCTATGTAAATGTGTGGCTCATGATTCTCCAGCAAAGGTCTATAGATGGTGGGAATGGCTATTTCCTTGACTTCGGAAGTCTGCTTGCTGATACTGTATAGGGTACCGTTGGAGTACATTATATAAATGAACTGGACACCTATATAGAGGTTTGAAATCTTTTCAACTGCCAGTGGATAGGCTTTGATGGAGCTGTTGTCCATGCTTCGTATGTAAAGTTTGGAATAGTCGTAGGCCCAAAACTCATTCTTGGATGTTTTTCCCATCCTCAGAATGTTTTTACTGGGGATTTGCAGCCCATCGAGTATGGGTTTATAGTCATTGTCGAATTTACCGGTCTTATAATTATAGATACTGTAGCCGCTGGAAGTCCTTATCCATACATTGTCGTCCGGTCCTTCGAAAATTTCGCTGATGGCATCGTCCGGCAGGTCGGAGTTGTTCTGGTAATACTGCTGGAAGGAGTAGCCGTCGTATTTGTTGAGTCCTGATTCTGTCCCCACCCAGAGGAATCCCCTATTGTCTCTGTAGATGCTTCGGACACTGTTGTTGGAGAGTCCTTCTGTTGTAGAGAGCTGCTTGAACATGACAGCCGGCGGGATTTCCGCTGAGTTACCTTGAACAGTAAGGAGGAAGGCCAGGTTGCATATAAGGAATAGGAGCAGTTGTTTCATGTATTTTCTTTATTAGAAGGATTAACAATATTGTAACTGCAAACTTAAATATAATCCTTCGAACGAGCAAGGAAAGATTTGCGTATTCGTGTGGGATGATATCCTCCGTTTGGTGAAAAATAGTATGCATTTTGTTTCCAATGGCCCTATATGGGTTCTATGAAACAAAACCGGATATTAAAAGACATTTTTAAGGCATCTGTGTTTCCTTTAAGAAAAATACATTTGCAGGCGAGATCATTTAAATCCTAATAGTATGAAGAAAGAACTTTTAGCAGTGGCGATGCTGTTGTTTGCCGGTGGCAATCTGTTGGCACAGCCACATGTCAATGACGGTACTTCGTATTTGATGAACCAACCTCTGGACATGAGTACCGATTTCCGTGACTTGAGTAATACCTTGTTTTTTGCAGATCACCTGGAGTCATTCGATGCCAAGTCGGGTGCCCCGCCAAGCCTTCAATACCAACGGTGCACAGCCCCGTAAAATGAGAATGCTCGATTTCCCCTTCACTGCCTATGAAAATGACCCTAACCTCAAATTCAAGATTGACTTTGTAACTCCGCGTACGGTACGTATCCGTATGCTAACGACCCCGGTGGAACCCAAACCTGCCGCTTCCATCATGTTGGCAAAGGAACCGGGCAGGGATGGAAGCTGGAAAGTTACCGAGACGAATGACAAGATTATCTATTCCAGCGACTATGGAACCATTCAGATTAACAAGAATCCTTGGAGAATCGTCTTGAAGGATAAAGCCGGACGTATCTTGAGCCAGACTGCCGCTTTGAGCGACGCGGACTCTACGCAGGTAAAATATACGCCGTTCTGTTTTGTGAAGCGGGGAAGCGACAATGCTCGCCGCATCAATCCGGTATTTACCTTGACTGCAGATGAAATGATTTTTGGTTGCGGAGAGTCTGCCACTGGGCTGAACAAGGCCGGACAGAAGGTGAACTTGTTCGTTACAGACCCACAAGGGCCTGAGACGGACCAAATGTACAAACCGATTCCTTTCTTTATGAGTAACCGGGGATATGGTATGTTTATGCATACATCCGCTCCCGTGACTTGTGATTTTGGTGCTACCTATATTGGGCTGAACAAAATGTTCATGGGTGACGAGAACCTGGATTTGTTCGTTTTCTTCGGCGAGCCGAAAGATATTCTGGACGAGTACACCGATTTGGTAGGAAAGCCGGGCATGCCCCCCTTGTGGTCTTTCGGTACGTGGATGAGCCGTATTACCTATTTCAGTGAAAAGGAAGGTTATGATGTAGCGGCCAATATCCGTAAGAACAAGTATCCGTGCGATGTTATCCATTTCGATACCGGCTGGTTTGATGTGGACTGGCAGTGTGACTATAAATTCTCCGAGAACCGTTTCCAGAATCCACAGCAGATGTTGAAGGATTTGAGGTCACAAGGTTTCCATGTATGTTTGTGGCAGTTGCCTTATTTCACTCCTAAAAACCGTTATTTCTCTGAACTGATAGAGAAAGACATGTATGTGAAAAATGGAAATGGTGAACTTCCCTACGAAGATGTGGTGCTTGATTTTTCCAATCCGGAAACAGTAAAGTGGTATCAGGACAAACTGGCGGGATTGCTGAATATCGGTGTCAGTGCCATCAAGGTTGACTTTGGCGAGGCTGCTCCACTGAATGGTATTTACGCTTCCGGCAAGAGCGGATGGTATGAGCATAACCTCTATCCGGTGCGTTATGATATGGCAGTGTCCGAGATAACCAAGAAGTTGCACAACGAGAATATAATGTGGGCACGTGCCGCATGGGCTGGTTCCCAGCGTTATCCATTGCATTGGGGCGGTGATGCTGCAACTACGAACACGGGTCTGCTGGGTACGCTTCGTGCAGGCTTGTCCTTCGGCTTGTCCGGTTTCTCCTTCTGGAGCCATGATATGGGCGGCTTTGTAAAATCCACTCCGGAGGACTTGTATTGCCGCTGGATACCGTTCGGTTTTCTTACTTCCCATACCCGCGCGCATGGGGCACCTCCGACAGAGCCGTGGTTGTACGACAGCAAGCGTGTGCAGGATGTCTTCCGCAAGAGTGCGGAGATGAAGTACCGTCTGATGCCTTATGTGTATGCTCAGGCTAAGGAATGTACAGAAAAGGGCTTACCGATGCTAAGAGCCTTGTTTGTAGAATTCCCCGATGATCCGGGAGCATGGAAAGTGGATGACGAGTATCTCTTCGGTTCGCAGATTCTGGTTGCCCCCTTGCTTGAATCCGGTATGACGGGCCGCACAGTTTACCTTCCCGAAGGAAAATGGATAGACTACCAGACAGAGAAAGTCTACGAAGGCGGATGGCACCGGATTGAAGCAGGCAGTCTGCCGATAATCATGCTGGTACGTGACGGTTCGGTACTTCCTCATCTGAAGTTGGCGCAGTCCACTGCTGAGATGGATTGGAGTAAAATGAGCCTGAAGGTATACAGTGCTGACAAGAAGCAGGCAGAAGGATTGGTTTGTCTACCTGCCGACAACCGTATTCAGGTTGTGAAAGTGGATTGTGGAAAGGCCAAACCGCAACTGTTGAACCAGGTTGAAGGCACTTCCCTGAGTTTCTGAACTTAATCTTTGAAAATCTATATTGAATTCACCCCTGTCGGTATGGAAGAGAAAGGGATATAGTTACCGAAATCTGTGCCACTATGGTGGCACAGATGTGCCTTCCCAATGGCACGGCAGTGCCTCTATAGTGGCACAAAATTGTGTCGCATATCTTTTTCCCGATGTGCTTATGACCGGGGTATTTGTTAAACCTAAGTATTTAGTATTTATGAGAAATGTGATGAAGTATTTGGGTATCATGTCAGTATCGCTGGCATGTGCCGGACCTCTCTTTGCAACAAGCGTACAGCCGTTTGCAGGTGTCACTGTCGTACAGCAGAGTGTAGTTACTGTGAAGGGCCAAGTGGTGGATGAGAAAGGCGAGCCCATCATCGGTGCCAATGTCATTGTGGAAGGTACGACAAACGGTATGATTACCGATTTGGACGGTAACTTCTCCTTGCAGTGTCCCGTAGGTTCTACGCTGAAGACCAGTTACATCGGTTATCTGGCGCGAACGGTCAAAGTAACCGGGAATATGAATGCTCTGAAAATTACTTTAAAGGAGGATACCGAAACCTTGGATGAGGTAGTTGTTGTGGGCTACGGTACGATGAAGAAATCCGACCTCACCGGTTCTGTGGCTTCCGTGAATGCGGAGGAAATGATGAAGCGGAATCCGGTGAACTTGGGACAAGGTTTGCAGGGAGCTGCGGCAGGTGTATCTGTCATCCGTTCTTCCGGTGACCCGGAAGGAGGTTTCTCCATCCGTATCCGCGGTGTGGCAACCGTGAATGGTTCTGCCGACCCACTCTATGTAGTGGACGGTGTGCAGGTAGGAACTTCCATCGATTTCTTGAATCCTAATGATGTAGAGTCCATCGAAATTCTGAAGGATGCTTCGGCTACGGCAATCTATGGTACTCGCGGTGCCAATGGCGTCATTATGATTACTACCAAGAACGGTGGTAAGGGGAAGGCAAAGGTGAACTTTTCGGCCAACTATGCCCTCCAGTTCAATTCGAATAAGATTGATGTGGCTGATGCGGGCTTGTTTGCAAGTGCTGTACGTTCCGCCGTCAAGAATGACGGTATTGCCATGACCAATCTGGCATATGGCGAGGATTACATAGGCAGACTGAACAGCATTGACTGGCAGGATGAAATGTCACGCACGGCATTACAGCAGAACTATAACCTTTCTGCTTCGGGAGGCAGCGAAAATACCCAAGCCAACTTATCTCTGGGTTATTTGAACAACCAGGGTATCGTGATTGAGTCGAATTTTAAACGCTTGACGGCACGCGCTAATATCACTCACAAAGTGAAAGACTTTCTGCATGTAGGCTTGAACTTGAACTATGCACATTCGGAAAAGATGGGAGGAGGCAACCTGAGAAACTATGCACAAGCCATTCCAACCATGGATTATGTAGAGGACGGTGTTTTCTATTCCATGCCTATTGTGTTGCCCGACGGTACTTGGGGACATTACAAGAAAGAAGGCAATGGAGACGTGAACAAGGGAGCTGACAATCTGGTTGCTGCTGCCAAGACTGCCGACAGTATTAATAAATGGGACCGTATGCTTGCTAGTGCTTTCCTACAACTCGATTTGTACAAAGGGTTGACTTTCAAGACTATTGCCAGTTATAATTATTATACAAAAGGTTATAATGGCTATACAGCCTATAATGATAGAACCTTTGGAACTCAAGACCGTAAGGACTCGTTCTCGCTGAACCAGAGCCAGTCCACTTCACTCGGTCTGGAAGCGTTCTTGAACTATGACTGGTCCAATGAGCATCACCGCGTAAGTGCAATGGCCGGTTTCTCTACCAGCGATACGAACGGTGCCTGGCTGAATTCCAGTGCCAACGATTTCCCGGCAGACAACATCCGCAAAATTTCATTGACCAATGACCCATCGTCTAAGCAAACGGATGGTGGGCTGGATTTGAAGACAAGATTCCTTTCTTACTTCGGCCGTCTGACTTATACTTTGAACGACCGCTATATTGTGACTGCAACGGTACGCCGCGACGGTTCTTCGAACTTTGGTGCCGGCAATCGTTATGGTACATTCCCTTCCGCTTCTGTAGCTTGGCGTCTTTCCGAGGAAAAGTTCATTAAGGATTTAGAACTGTTCAGTAACTTGAAGTTGCGTGCCGGATGGGGACAGACCGGTAATGCGGGCAATGGTACCAACTTGTCCATAGCACAGTTGTCTTCGGCAAATGCAATGTACTGGTTCTTTAATGGTTCGAGTGTGATTAACGGTGCCGGTATTGCCCAGCAGAAAGAAATTGATACCAACCTGAAATGGGAAACCAATGAGCAGACAAATATCGGTATTGACTTTGCCTTTATGAACAATGAGCTTTCTTTCTCTGCCGATTACTTTATCCGTGACGCAAAGGATCTGCTTCTGTATCGCCAGATTCGTCCTTCCACCGGTTTCTCCAATGTCTATACTAATGCGGGACATATCCGTAACTCAGGTTTCGAGTTTACTGCTGCGTGGAACAAGAGCTTCAGCGATTGGAATATCGGCATAAGACTGAATGGGTCTACCCTGAAGAACGAGGCTATTGAAGTCGGCGATCCGATATTCAGCAAGTCAGGTTCAGCACAAGATGGCGACAACTGGGACAACCACTCCATTACACAGAACGGCTATCCTGTAGGTTCCTACTATGGCTGGAAGGTAGAAGGCATTTTCAGAACCCAGGCCGAAATTGATGAAATGAATAGGCTGGCGGTTGAAAAGGGAGTTGAAAGTGGTGTATATCAGGACAAGACTACCCAGCCCGGCGACTATAAGTTTGTTGATTTGAATGGTGACGGGCAGATTACCGATGCCGACCGTACTGTTATAGGCAATGGATATCCCAAGTTCACTTACGGAATGAACCTTACCGCTTCCTGGAAAAACTTTGATTTCTCGATGAACTTGTACGGTGTAGCCGGTATGGATATCCTTTCTTATTCTTCGGCCCGCTTGACCTCAGTCTATGCACCCGACGGCGGTTATCAGAATGTACTGAAGGAATATATCAATAATGCATGGTCATCTTCGAATACCGGCGCCAAATATCCGCGTATCACCAAGACAGACTATAATAAGAACATGCGTGTGTCCGACGCCTACATCCAGAAGGGGGATTATCTGAAGATTTCAAATATTCAGATAGGATATACATTCCCGAAGAATGTGCTGAAACCGGTGAAAATGGAAAATGCACGCGTATTTGCCAGTGTCGACAATGTATGTACCATCTCTTCGTACAATAAGTTCGGCGATCCGGAAGTTGGTGACTCCAATGTATTGTATTCGGGATTTGACGGAGGACGTTATCCGTTCCCGATGTCGGTTACTTTCGGTCTGAGTGTACAGTTCTAATACTAACGGATAAAAAATATGATTATGAAAAACTTATATAAACTGTTGATCGGTGTGCTGGCCTTAAGCACCGTAACGTCTTGTGACGATTATTTGGAAGTGGATCATTACGATATTCTTCCGGCGGATTTCATGTTTAAAACGGAGGAGAATGTCCTTTCCGGATTGAACGGACTTTATGATACCTTTTATACGGACCAGCACGGTTCCGGTGATGACGAAACATGGGGATTCAAGCCTCAGGTATTTGCTGCCAACCATTCTACGATGGACTGTCAGGCTTCCGGTTGGGATGCGGAATGGCAGCGTCATGCCTGGAAACCCGATAAGGGTTCCCTGGAGACTGCATGGCGGATGAGTTATCGTGCAGTGGACCGTGCAAACCGTTTCCTGGCTGGCCTGGAGACGGCGGATGCCTCTATATTTGCGGACAGCAATTCCAAGACCGTTTATGAAGCGCAAGCACGTGCCATCCGCGGTTATAACTACCTTTACCTGACGAAACTTTTCGGAAGGGTACCGATGTTGCTTACCGGTGAAACCTATACTACTTCGGTAGGAAAGGCACGTCCGGAATCCGTGGATGAGACTTATGCGGCTATCGAGGAAGATTTGTCTTTTGGACGCGACCATCTGGACTGGTTACCCATGAATGGTGAATACGGACGTATAACCAAGGGGTTCTGCAAAGCTTATTTGGCCGAGCTGTATATGTTGAAGAAAGACTTTACGAAAGCCAAGACGGAACTAAAGGATATAGTGGACAGTGGAACCTATTCATTGGAGCCCTGCTTCGGTAACCTGCATGCCTGGGATACACATTGGACCAAAGAATCTGTATTTGAGGTGATGTATCATGAACAAGGATATATGGGCTGGGGAGCCGATTCGTCTTCAGATGCCATGATGTGGTACGGATATATGTGTGCGGCACCCGAATGGGGAGGCTGGGGGTCTCTCTGTCTTTCTTGGGAGTTTGTACGTTCCTTTGAACCGGGTGACAAACGCCGCCAATACTCTGCTGTTGCCAAAGGGGATACGCATCCCATTACCGGGCAGACTGTAGGGGTGACAAGTGGTTTTGACGGTCTTTTCCAAGGTTCCGAAAATATGCCTACTGTTTATTCCTTGAAATACTGGAGATGCAAGCCAGGTGAGAACAACAAAGTATTCAATCCTATTTCGTTGACTTTGAAGCGTTATGCAGGCATCATGCTCGACTATGCAGAATGTTGTTTCGAGACAGGTGACAACGCTACCGGATGGAACATGATACGTCAGATACGTAACCGTGCTTGGGGTAATTTGGAGATGGGAGCGACGATGATTGACCTACCCGCCGACATGTTGAATACCCAGACGGTGGAAGTGCCGGATGCAGAGACCTATTATACAAGCTATAAAGCAGCCAAAGGCTATACTTCTCCGGTATGGAAGGTGGCGCTGATTATAGAGCGTCGCCATGAATTCAATGCCGAGTTCTCGCTTTACCATGATTTGTGCCGTATGGGTATGTGCAAAGAATGGTTTGCCGCCGAATATCCGAAAACAGTAGCCAACTCTTCACAAGAGGCTTGTCTGCAGACTGGTGACTCATTCCGTTTCTTTGAGCACGAGGCTTATCAGGAAATCTTCCCGA
>OHVP01000204.1_pt1 | contig 16274 bp, 18 predicted proteins | sample 1579521 | NCBI WGS metagenome assembly OHVP01 (sample SAMEA3882523, study PRJEB24775) | human gut metagenome | biome: human-associated habitat; feature: intestine environment; material: feces | place: Netherlands | collected 2009/2010
CCGATAAAAACCGATGCGGTGACGGACAGGAAAGCCAGACGGAAGAGAATACGGAAACCTGAAAGCAATAGAAAAGGACGACTGGAAGCTAAAAAAGAGAAATTATATATCTATATATGGATAATTGTTCGTATATTTGTATATAAATAGTGATATATTGATATTATGGAAGCAACGAACTATACCACAAACAGTGATATGCTGACACTTCTGGCGTCGCGGGTCAAGGAGTACCGTCTGGCAGCCCGCATGAGCCAAAAGGAACTGGCCGAACAGTCGGGCGTGAGCCAGACGACAATCAGCCATTTTGAACAAGGGGTCAGCCGTAACCTGACCTTGGCCAATTTCATCTCCCTGCTGCGTGCGCTCGGTCAGGAAGAGCGGCTCGCAGAGATTCTGCCGGAACTTCCCATGCCGCCGATGGCGCTTCGGGAAATCGAGAAACTGATACCTAAACGAGTAAGGAGGGGTAAGAAATGATAGAAAGTCTCGATGTAATCCTATGGGATAAAAAGGTCGGCACGCTTGTCGCCAATCGGGAAGGACACCGCAGCAAAGCCTGTTTCTACTTCGACAGCGATTATGTCCGCGACGGCTATGACATCGCCCCGCTCCGTGCGCCGGTAAAAGGGGTTGCCGCACAGCGCGGCCTGCCGGTCTATCCCGATGAAGAGCGGCTTTTCGGCGGCCTGCCGTCGTTCATAGCCGATTCACTGCCCGACCATTGGGGAAACACCGTGTTCAACGAATGGGCCAAAGTGCATCATATCCGTATGAGGGACTTGTCCGCCCTCGACCGTCTTGCCTATATCGGACGGCGTGGCATGGGGGCATTGGAGTTCGTCCCGCCCACTGCCGAGGAACTGGAGACACCGTTCAAGGTCGAGATCGCCGATCTCTACCAACTGGCCCGGCAGGCTTTCGAGGAAGCCGGACGGTTCAACGTCCCGGTATCGGGCAACCTGATGGTCGAAAGCCTGTTCAAGGTGGGTACGTCCGCAGGAGGGCGACGGCCCAAGGCAGTGGTCAACGTCAATTTCGAGGAGGGACAATGTTACTCCGGACAGGTGGCGACCCCTTATCCGGGCTACACGCCGATGATCGTCAAGTTCGACGAACACCAGAAGATGCCGACGACACGGATAGAATACAGCTATTACCTGATGGCTGTGGATGCCGAGCTTCAGATGATGCCGAGCCGCCTGCTTGAAGGCGAGCAGACAGCGCACTTCCTGACCGAGCGTTTCGACCGCCAGAACGGCAAGAAGGTGCATATCCAGACATTGGCTGCCATGAACCCCTCGGCGGATTCTTACGAAGCACTGTTCGAGGCAGCTTGCCGTATCGGGGTGCCGCCGGGGGAACTCCGGCAACTGTTCCGCTCGATGGTGCTGAACGTTCTGGGCGGGAACGTCGATGACCATAACAAGAATTTCAGCTTCCTGATGGACGACGACGGGCATTGGCACGTTGCTCCGACCTATGACTACACGTTCTCGGTCGATCCGGACGCACCGTATTACGTCAACCGCCACAGCATGACAGTCAACAACAAGACGGAGGGCATTACTGCGGAGGATTTGCTGGAAGTAGCCCGCCGGTATGGTATAAAGGCCGCAGAGCCGTTCATAGAAAAGGCCATAGGTATCGTCTCGCATTACCCGGAATACGGCCGGGAGGCCGGTGTCGGAGAGGAATGGATAGGAACGATAGAAAAGGAAATCGCCGCACGAATAGAGTGCGTGAGCGACAACCGGGCAGACCGATTAAAATAGAGCGTGGGATTTCATGTAGGGGAAATGAGGGGGTGTGTCAAAACTAAAATGTCCCCTCCGAAAAGTTATAGATTGTAACTATGACATTTTAAAACGGTCGTATTAAGCTCTGTATTGAGTAATGATACGACCCTTTTTTAGCCTTTGAGGGTACTCAAATTTCAAATTCTAAGTTCATAGCTTCAAAAATTGAGTTTTGACACACTCTCTTGTCATTGTCATTCCGCCCCTTTCTTGCTTAGGAGGGTCAACTGGTCGGGACGGTCGGGAAACCAATAGGCGTCGCTGTCAAGATACACACATCTGTCACCGTTCCAAGGCTTCCTGAAAGCTAATACCTCTTGGGGGCCGAATACTACTCCATAATCGTTTGTAAATGCCACTATGTCGCCTACAGCCAAATCGTCCTCCGTATCCATGACTTCGGAAAGGCGATTGTAAAACTCCATGCCTTCGGCTTCACGTTCCGCTTTCCAGCGCAAAAAATCCTCTTTGTGACTTCTGCCCGTGCTTATCGGCAATAATTCCGAAGGCAAAACCTCCGCTTCCGAAGTACCGGATGAAATCAGAATAATGCTGTCGTCTTCCATGTTTTCCGGTGCAGAAATCACTCGGTAAGCCCCGTCGGACAAACCGTTGTCCGGGTCATGCCAATAAAGCAGATTCCCGGTCTTGATAAAATCGTATTTTCCCATTGTCTTGTGAGTTATTGATTATTTATTTTCCTTTTTTCGATTCCTTTCCTTCGGAATCGCTTCGAGGTTTTACAGATGCAATGCACGGTCGTCGGCACGGCTTCATACGACGGCTCTTCTTGCCAATTACGCTTCACTTGGGAAGGAAGAATTTGCAAGAAGTGCACTTCAAGCCGGCGAATCAAGCGCGATGTTCGACTTTCGCATCGGATAAAACCCGTGCGGTGAGGGCCGGAAAAGTCGGATGGGAAGAACAGGCGGTTCATACCGCTACAAAAGGGAAAGAATGCAATTATAAGAGGAAATGGGCGGTGGCGGGGTATCCGGGAGGCTGACTATAAAAGGACGAAAACGGGCGATAAAGACAAAGGAGATAGCGCACCGACTGTGTTATCGGTACGCCATTTTGTACATTCAAATTTCGGAACCCGATGCTTTTCTATTCGTGGAACAATCCTTTTTCAAAAACATTCTTCTCCGAATAGCTCGATGTTCGCTTTTTGGAAAATTTGCGGGTTATGCTGATAAAGAAGCGGCAGGTTCAACATAGCCATAGGGTATTCCACGAAGCCGCTCCTGCGCTTATACTCGGAATCGGTTGCCAGTCCGTTTTTCACCAAGAACTCCATTGCTTCGGGGTAATGATTGACGTCGATAAATGTACGGTCCGGCAGACCGAGTGCGTCCATTTCCTCCAAATTAACGGAAAGCACGATATATTCGTCTTCATCTTCCACCATTACCAAGGTGAGAGCTAACCAACCATTGCGGTAAAACTCTGGTACGAGGTAATACTGTTCGCCTCTGAACTCGTATTCTTTCTGCCTGAAAGAGCTGTCCGGCTCTACGATTTCAAATTCATCTTCACCTGCGGCAAAAGCAATCATAGGGTTACTGGCATCTACATACGCTTCACCTGCTTTGTAGCACAAATACTCTCTGTTTTCGGAACGCACGATAGCAAATTGAATTTCCATAAAATTTTAACATTAATCAGTTGAACAATCTGTTTATTTTTTCCCTCCTTTCGGAAGCCTTCAGGCTTCTCCCGTCGGGATTTGATTTTTACGTGCATCAAAGATTGCCTTTCAGGGAGAAACAGGCAAGGAATTTGGACAGAATTTTATAGTTGCGGTATTGAGCGTCCGCGAAATATGGACGATTGAAAATCGGGAAAGCTGCTGAAAAATTGTGTTCAAATAGCGTAGCGGTACTTGAATGTTCCTCCAAGGCAATACCTTTGCACCGGAAAAAGCATGTCCCGACGGGCAGAGCCGTCGGCGAAGGGATTTCCATACAAAAGGAAAACGAAGGGGTAAAAAGGGAGATCTGCCGGTGGCAGGTGCTAAAAAAGACAGCCGGGCTGCACTGCATGGCACAGCCCGGCTTCGGGCATTGCCGTACCGATGTCACGTATGCAGTCCTCACAGTTATCGTTACCTCCTTTTGTAGGTAATATGCAAATCAGCAGAACGGATTTCTCCGCCCTGCTTCTGAATTATGGTCAAGCTGCCGTTTCTTCAGGCTGTGGCAGTGCTTCGGGTTGCGCTTCTGCCGTGACTTGTGTTTCTTCGGTCTCGGCGGCTTCTGTCTGCTTCTCCTGCTGTTCCTTTACCAACAGCACGGCTTTGCGTTCCTCGATACGTTTATGGCGTTTCTCATACACCTCATTGTATTCACTTTCAATTCCGGCGAGCGTGTCGGGCATGTGCTTACGGGCAAAATCGAGCAAGAGGGTGGCGGCAGCGTTACTACCGTATGCGCCTTTGAAGCTCTCTATCAAGAAATCCCTACGGATAACGGCTTTCTGCTTGGCTGTGAGGTTGGCGATGATGTCCATCTTTTCTTCGTCCGTAAGATGTTGATAGACTTCTTTCTCTTCGATACCGAATATCTCGAAGTGTTCCTTGCGGAGAGACGACAGCAGGAAGAAATATATCATCTTTTCTTCGTCCTGCGTGAATTTGCTTTCGGACATATCGACATCCAAAATCTGTTTCTTGGTATCTTCTACCGTTTTCTCACGGGCTATTTCCTTGTTACGCTCGTCCTGCTTCTCCAGTTTCTCCATCGGGGAGAGCGTTTTTTCGGTTGCTTCGTTTGCATTGACGGTGGCACTTGCCTTATAGCGCAGTGTAATTTCTTTCTGCCCGATGCAGATATAAAACGTAAGTTCGCCCGTGTCGATTCGTTCATGGATTGACCTGCATTTTTCCATATAGTTGCTGAAATCCTGCTCGTACTCCTTGTATGCCTGTTCGTATTCCTCGATAGTGTCGTATTCTTCCTTTTCGGGAGCTACGGGCGTTTCGGGGTATGCCGTGGCATAGGTATTTAAATGCTCAACCTCGTACCCCATAGCGGTAAGGCGTTCCACTGCAACCACATTATTGTTGAAATCTTGGTAGCCCAACGATACGGAGGGGTATTGTTCCACAAACTGCAAGGCTTTCTCCACGAGATAGGAGGCGTTCATTTCGGCCAGACAACTCCGGTTGGCGCAATTTCCGCAACCACCCTCGCAGAACAACATCATGTTGTTGGTATTGTGGGGGCATGAGGCGCACAAGGTCTTGTCGAATGCGTAACGGCTAAGGTCTGTCGTGAAATCCCGTTCGATAAACTTTGCCACCTCGGCGGCTTTCAGTCCTCGCCAACAGTCGTACAACATGCTGTCGCTGTCTTTCAAATGTTTGTAGTACACCTCTTTTTGAATATCCGTACCGTATCGGCAAATCTCACTCGCCACGCTGATTGTAATTTCGTCCTTTTCCAAAAGTTCGGCTATTTCGGGTATCAGTGAGACGAATTTCAGACGGGTACGGATATAGTTCTCGTTCTTGCCGAACTGCTCGGCCAATGACTGCACATCATAGCGACCGCTCTCCATAAGTTTTTGGTAGGCGTTGGCTTCCTCAATCGGGGTCACATCCTTACGCTGCAGGTTCTCGGTAATCGCCATTTCCTCGGCTGTCTCGTCTGAAATTTCCATGACGATAGCCGGAATTTCCGCCAATTCAGCCATGAGGGAAGCAAGGTATCTGCGTTCTCCGAATACAATCTCGAAACGGTTGTCCGCAATAGGGCGCACACCGATAGGCTGAAGCACTCCCTGCTGACGGATGCTCTCGGCAAGTTCCGCAAGGCTTGTCTCGTCAAAGTTCTTACGTGGGTTGTAGTTACTCGGCTGAATGTCTGCCAATGCTACCGATGTGATGTTCTTCTCTACTGCTTGAACTGCTGTTGTTGCCATAATCATAAAATTTAATTGGTTGATATTTGATTTTTTTATTTTCCCTTTTTTCGGTTCTTTTCTCTGCCTGAACCGTTCCGGGATTTTACAGATGCGGTACACGACTGCCGGCAGGGCTTCATACAGCGGTTTTCCCGGCCAATTACTCTTTCGCAGAAAGGAAGAATTTGCAGGGAATGCACTTCAAGCCGCCGGATCAAGCGCGGCAGCCGACCTTTGCAGTTGGAAAATCGGACGGCAACGGCAGAGAAGAGACGGGAACGGTCCGGAAAGTATGACGGTAAAAGGGGGTACGGCCTTGCCGGATATAAATGCAGGAGAAAATGAAGTAGAAAAGAGTGCGGCTTGGGCGGGTCAGGCAATGGTCTGCCGGGGCAAACATGAAAGGGATTCTCCTTATCCGTCCCACGCCTGAATTTCGACCGAGCGGAATGAAAGCGCGGGGCGGATAAGAAGTATCGCCGTTTGCCCTTGACGTGGCAGGTCACAAGGGAAAGATACGGAACAGAGGCGGAAAGTCCGAAACCAGCGGCATAAAGACCGGTCGGGCTGTGGAATACCGTGTTGTTTCGACAGGTCGAAGCTCCGGCATGGAACGGCACGATCCGGGCTGCCGCCGGTTTTGAACGGGCCTCCCGTACCTTTCCCTGACGACTTGTTACGGCACAGACTTCCAACTGTTTACGGGGTTGGGAAAGCCGACGTATAACAGGGAAAACAGCCTGAAGGTAAAAAAGGAGATAATCGTGCTATAAAAGGTATCGGTTGCCCTGCAATCTGTCCGAAAGGCATTCGCCCTTCGGACAGACCACAGAGGTTACAGGCTTATAGTTTGGGCTTGTTCTTCGGGAGAATGGGACAAGAGAGTATTATTCTGTAAAATGACCCCAGCTCGGTCTTTACCGGGTCTTTCGATACCAAGAATGTCGCGCTCTCCTTGACTTTCGCTATATCCAAAATGGTCTTACAGATGTACTTATTCCTCAAGCGTGTTCCTCCCCTGTTGAACTGCAGCGGGAAACCTTGTTTGTCGGCGGTCTTGTGCAGAAACCATTCTTTGGGATTGTTCTCGTCATGGGCAAACTCCAGACGGTCATTCATCGTGATATTCATTTCTTTTGCCAGTTTGGTGGATAGACCCGCATTTCATGTTCAATAACTTCAGCATTCTGTCCGAACTGATAGTGGAAAACCGTACATTGGCGGAACGCTTCCTTGAGAATCTGTCGAGCGTTTACCGTTACGTCATCCAAAACTTGAAGCGCGACACCGTGCCGGTAAGCGAAGAGTTGGATTTCCTGCGTTCCTACCTCTACTTGATAGGGATGCGCTACGAGAATGCCATAAGCGTCGATGTGGATGAACAACTGGAGCGGACAGACGGCCGGATTCCCCCCGTCTGCCTCCAGCTGCTGGTAGAAAACGCCATCAAACACAACCGCTTGTCGGTACACCAACCGCTGCATATTCACGTCTTTCGGGAAGGAAACCACATTGTGGTGAAAAACGACCTTTGCCCCGTGTCGTCCGACCTGTCATCTACCGGTATCGGACAACGGAACATCATCGAGCGTTACTTCCTGTTGTGCGAGGAAAAGCCTGTCATCAAGAAAAGCGAACATTCATATATAGTCAAATTACCTATTATACCCGACGATTATGCACATCCTGATCATAGAAGATGAAAAACGGAACTTCAACCGGCTGAAAAGGCTGTTGGAAGAAATCGACGGCACATTCCGCATCGACGGGCCGTTGGCAAGCATTGTGGAGGCGGTGGAATGGCTACAGGCACATCCTGCCCCGGAGCTTATATTCGCTGACATCCGCCTGTCCGACGGCCTGAGTTTCGACGTGCTGCGCCGGACGGCAGTGCCCTCGCCTGTCATCTTCACCACCGCTTACGACGAGTATGCCATCCAGGCCTTCAAATACAACAGTTTCGATTATCTGCTGAAACCCGTCAAGGCCGACGAGCTTGCCGCCGCCATGGAAAAAGTGCGCCGCGCAAGTTCCCCGCAGACAAACGGCGAAGAGGTGCGCCAGCTATTGGAATATATGCGGCAAAGCAATTACCGTTATCGCGAGCGTTTTCTTCTGCCTTACCGCGACGGCTATATTTCCGTGCAGGTGAAAGATATCAGCCACATCGCTTTGGACGAACGCAATACGCTCCTTTGCCTGAACAACGGCACGTCCGAGACCGTGCCTTATTCTCTCGACGAGCTGGAATCCCAGCTCAACCCCGATGTCTTTTTCCGCGCCAACCGCCAGTACCTCATCCATATAGACAGCATCTTGAGTATCAATAACTGGTTCAACTCCCGACTGAAGATTCGTTTGAAGAAGTATCCCGATGTGGAAATCATCGTAAGCCGGGAAAGGGCGGCGGAGCTGAAAGGATGGTTAGACAGATAAGCTTATGAATACACCTATATTGGAAACCTCCCGCCTGATACTGCGGAAGTTCACGGAAAGAGACATGGAAGCTCTCTTCCTGATACTCAAAGACGAAGAAGCCAATAAATTCCTGCCTTGGTATCCGGTGAAAGACCTCGAAGAAACCCGGCGGTTTTATCAGGAAAGGTATGCGGCGAAATACGGACAGCCGCAAGCCTACGCCTATGCCATCTGCCTGAAAACGGACAATTTCCCGATAGGCTACGTGAAAGTCGATATGGAGGAACACCACGATTTCGGCTACGGGCTCCGCAAGGAGTTCTGGCATCGGGGGATTGCCACTGAAGCGGGCGGAGCCGTCATCGCCCAAGTGAGGAAAGACGGTCTGCCCTACATCACCGCCACGCACGACAGGAACAACCCGAGAAGCGGAAACGTGATGCGGAAGCTCGGCATGACGTACCGTTACTCATACGAAGAACTGTGGCAACCCAAGAACTTCCCCGTGATATTCAGAATGTACCAGTTAAACCTGAATGGCGACAACGAGTTCGTGTACAGGAAATATTGGGACGAGGCAACCAATCATTTCGTAGAAGACTTGTAGCCGGACACGAAGCCTGTTGTTCCGGCGGGACAAGCCATTGCTTTTTGTATGTTTATTCTGTATAACAAGGGGGCTGGCATCCAATCCACACCAACCCCACTCTTTTTTATCTATCGCCGCATAGGCATAAAGCGAAATATTGCTCCTGTTTCCGCTCAGATTAAATGATGTCCAGCTTCATACCGACGGGTCATACTGGGTTGCTCGCCTCACGGGAAACACCGTCAGGCTTGCCCGTAGCAGTCCCAACAACAAAACAAGATGAACAGTCCGACCGTGCAGAGAGAAACGGAGATAATGACGTGAAATATCAGTAGTTTGTTCAATATTGAGATATGCCGCCGAGAACAGCGTTTCGGAAGCGAAAATATTTTGATTCATACCGTGCGAAAATTTTATTTTTTTGATTATTCAATATATTCACCACGAACAGCTACACCTCGCTTTTCAGCCAAGTGTAGACATCAGTATAAACCATGAAAAACAAACTGCTAAATCAGAATCCGTCTCATCCCGAAAATATAATGCTCGCAGGCATTGTCCCAGTTCGGGCTACGGGAAGAGTCATGCACGAGGGTACAACAATAGGTCAGGTTGTTCATGCGGCAAATGAGATACCGCTGTAAAGTTCGGAGAAGATGGGCCGTTTCCACGGATATGTACCGAAGATGCACCCCATTTACCTATGCGCCGGCACGGCAAGCCACATCGGGGATTTCTCCGACTATGCCTGTTATGTCGCTGTCCTTTTTTTGCCGGATAGAGTTTCTGTCATGAAATTGCAGAAAAGAGGCGTTGTCCGTATTTCGGACACAACATTCCTGCGCAGCCGCCACACCGGCCGCCGGAACATGCTGCGCACCGGAACTGCATACCAAAGCCGTCAGTACCAACGATAGAACAACAACGGACCCTTTTATGCTTTAATTTTACTTTCCATAGGGTAAGCATAGCCCCCCTTTCTTACCATTTCCATAAAATAATTAACAAAAATAAACGAGAATTATCTGTATTTTTCATCTGCAAGACTTAATGAGGAAGTTTCTCTGGATTCGGCCAGTGCCGCCACGCACTCTTCGCGTATGGACTTGATGTAATCCAGTACCATTAACGGATCGACACTTTTGCCGTCGAGCTTGCAGGAAATATGCAGGTGTTCACCGGTGCTGCGTCCTGTAGAACCGGTAATGCCGACGACATCCCTCGGCCCGATAGCAGCCCCTTTCCGGGTAAGGATACGCGACAGGTGGCAATAGCTGACCGTGTAGTTTCCATGCCGGAGGGTTACATACTTGCCGGAGGATTTGTCCTGCCCGACTTTCACTACCACTCCCGCCATCATGGCCATTACCTCGTCGCCCCGCGCATGGAGGTCGATTCCGTTGTGAAACTTTCTTTTTCCGGTAAAAGGGTCTTTCCGATACCCATAAAGCGAGTTGATTTTCATCCGGCGCAGCGGATAGCTTACGCTAAGATAGCGTTCTATCCATACGTGCTTGCAGGTGTCGGCAGACAATGCCGGGGCAGCGTCTCCTGACGGTGGTAAGGTGTCTTGGACGGAAAGCGTGTATCCGGGCAAGGTTACCGCATTATCCCTACCGGCAGAAACGACTTCAACCCTGTATCGGAACGGCACGGTCGAAACCGTATTGAATTGTGCTTGAACGGGGCCTGCGACACTTGCAGCACCCGCCATCAAAAACAGTAGTTTCTTTCTCATGCGGCAAATATAACCAGCTCTGCCCAAGATGTCCCGTTTCCACGACCTTTTTCGACCAAAGTACAACAAAAAAAGCATTCAGAGTATGAATTTATGTGTAAAATCATACTTTGAACATAAAAATAAACACTCTTAATACACTAATATTATTCTATTATATACAGCGAAATGAAAAGAATCTATCTTTGCAAAGTATAATTCAAAATACAAAATCAATTATGAATACAGTACGATTTGAACTAATTGAATTGCCCTATCCGACACTGGCCCGATTCGGGCTTACACAGGAGATGATCGAGGACTTGCCGATGCGTGTCCTTGACGAGATTTGCGACGGCAGACACTCTCCCGTGCTTCCGGTCCGTGTCCTTGACGAGAAAGGAGAACTGATTGAGAGCCGCAGCCGCTTCGCCCTTGTCCGCAGGGACGACGGCCGACCGGACGTGGTGTTCTATCCCGTTCTGGAATCCTCGCCGCTGGAACGCTATGACGAGGCGCAACAGAAACAGTTGCTCGACGGCAAGGCCATCATCGCAGACGTGGAAACAGCGGACGGGCGGCACAGCAAGGCATTCGTGCAGATAGACGAGGGAACGAAGCAAGTGATGTATGTCCCTACGCCGATTATCGGGCGCAATCTGCAAGTGCTGGCCGAAATAATGCATCTCGGTCCGGTAGAGGTAAACGGAATGCAGAACGGCGAACCGCTGACGCTGGTCGTAGACGACGAACCCGTCACAGTGGGTATCGACCTGCACGACAAGACCGGCATCCGCTTCTGTTCGGGCGACAGCCAAAAATGGAAAGAACAACCCAAACGCGAGTGGGACAAATACACTTTCGGCGTGTACGGCTGCTGGGTGATGGACGACGACGGCAATCTCGACTACGTTCCCGAAGAGGAATATACCGAGGAACTGTGGAACGAACAGAAGAAAAGCGCCGAGCGTAACCGTGCGGCGGGACTTCACAAATAACATCTTAACATTCATCAAATATGGCAGAACACCAATATTATCCCGAAGAGGTACTTATCGAGAAGATGGAGCGCGGCCAGTACGGCTGGCTTGACTATGTGAATCATTTCTCACCCGAATGGCAGGAGGAATATACCCGCTATTGCAAGGAGCACGGTCTCATGGTGGGCAACGAATCCGCTGCCGAGTTCGTCCATTACAAAGACGAGCAACTGGAAGCGGCGATGGAGAACGAAGATGCATAACGGAAACCTTTTTAACAACGGATTATGGCGATACGAAAGAATACCAACCCCCGAATGATGGACCTGCAACCCGAAATGCAGGACATATTGAGGCGTAACGGTATGCAGGCCCACGTAGTCAGCGACGACACGGGCTACCGGCTCGTGGTACAGGGCCACGATTCGCCTCTGCTGACCTATGACCTTACCGAGCGTCAGATGTTGGCCCTGACAGACTGGGGGACAAACTCGGCCAACAAGAAAGCCTACAACGTGTTCACGAGTATTGTAGGGAAAGACTTTTATATGCCCAAGAACTTCGTCCATACCCGTAACGCCAACGGCCGTGTCGCTATGGGATTGCACGGCTACCGTATCGGTATGGGCGAATACGGACGTGTGGGACGGCTGGGTATGCCGCCTCCGTTCCTCGGTTGGACGCCACGCCACCAGTGGGGTTTCCATCTGCGGCGGGTCGGCGGACAGCTGTTCTATCCGGGACCACCCATTGTCCCTGAACGGTGGGACGGGCGAATGAAGCCGGGCGAATTGCAATCGGGCGGCTACGGATTCTATTACAAGTACAAGGACGGACAACCTATACAGTCCGCACGACAGACCGATGTCCTGCAGGACTTGCAAACGGTCATCACGCCGATAGTCAGCCGTCCGCGCAGTACAGAACCGGCCCGTACCTACAAGGAGTTGATTGCTTCTCCGGTCTATTTTTCCAACGAGAAATGGCAGGAGTGCCTCGCCTCACATGGTCTTATCGTCGATAAGGAGGCACGGACCCTGACCGTACAGTCCGAAAAGGTGGCCGCCGATCTGGTCTATGACCTGACGGAAGAAGAAACGGCCGTCCTGACCTCCAACTCCATCGAGGAACAACCTGTCGAGAAACGACTGGAAGTCCTGAACGGGGTAATCAGGGCGGATTTCGCCGACAAGGTAACAATGGCGGATCTCGACAGCGAGCGGCGTATCGCCCTCGGCCTGCACCCCGAAGTACAGGAGGAACTGACGCAACGTCAGCAACAGGAGCAGGAAATTCTCTCCCCGCTGGAAACCCGACTCCGGCAGGAGATGCCGTATGGCGCAACCGCTTCCGTCGATGGACGGGATATTTCCGTGCTCGACGAGCGCAAGGGCTGGTACCGGGAAGAACGGCACGGCAGGGAGGTCGAGGTCGACGAAATAGCCGTACACCCATCCCCCATAGAGGGTAAGTACAAGATGACGGCCGTCATCGACGGGCAAGTCATCACTCACGAGATCAGCCAGAAGGATTACGATAAATTCCTTGCGGTCGATGACTACCATCGCATGAAAATCTTTTCGAAGATATTCAGCGAGGTGGACATGAAGATGCGTCCGGAAGCGCAGCGCGGTCTCGGCGTGAAGATTTTCGCTGCCCTCACGGCAGGAACCGTCATCACGGCGGGCGTTGTCCACGGCTTGCGGCATCATCATCACGGTCCGGAGTTCTACGGCGAGCGTTTCGGTGGCCCGCCACACCCGTATTTCAAACCCGGTGTCGATACGCCGAGAGACGTGGCCATACGCAATTTCGAGGCACAGATGAATCAGGATATTAACGATATGAGAAGAGGGAGATAAAGACAACTATGAGAGAAGGAGACCTAACCTACGACGACTTCCTGCAAAGGCTGAACATTCAGGATGTGCTGATTGACGCAGGCTACCACCTGAACCGGCGCGACGGCCTGCGTTATCCCTCGTATGTCCGTCTGGACAGCGATGGGCGGCGTATCCGCGGCGACAAGTTCATCGTGACGCAACAGGGAAAATGCTGTTTCCAAGCCCAGCAGCAGAAAGTCTATAACATCATCTCGTTCATCAAGGAGCACCCGCAGTTTTTCGCTGAATATCGTGTGGGCATGTCTCCCGACCGGCTGGTGAACCTCGTGTGCAACCGGCTGCTGAACCATCCTATCGAGGACCGGACAACGCGGATTATACAGCCCAAGCGGGACATCCGCCCGTTCGACATCGCAAACTACGACCTGCACAAGTTCAACCCGCAGGACCGGGAGACACAGAAGAAGTTCTATCCTTATTTCAAGAGCCGGGGTATCGACCTCTACACGCAATATGCCTTCCACCGCCACTTCTGTCTGGCGACGAAACATCGTGAGGACGGTGCGGCATACACCAATCTCGCTTTTCCGCTGACCTTGCCCAAAGGCGACGGTACGGTCGTGGGCTTCGAAGAACGGGGACGTGCAAGAATGAACGGAAGCGGCAGCTACAAAGGCAAGGCCGAGGGCAGCAATTCGAGCGAGGGGCTGTGGATTGCCAGCCCTGCCAAGACCCCACTTGCGGAAGCCAAGCGTATCTATTGGTTCGAGAGTGCCTACGACGCAATGGCTTATTACCAGCTTAACCAGAAATGGGACAAGGAACTTAGAAAGGGAGTGTTCGTCTCTACTGGCGGAGCACCGAGCCAGCAACAGTTCAAAGCCATGATAGAGGCCACTCCACACGCTTACCACCATCTCTGCTTCGACGGGGACCGTGCCGGGCAGATCTTCGCCATCAACTTCGCGCTCACCCATGCGGGCAAGACATTCACCAGTAACGTGACGAAAGACGACAAACTGCTGGTCCGTATCAGTGGCGAGGAGAACCAAAACTACGAAGTAAAACTCGAACCCTTCGACTTTCACAGGATAGTCGGCACGCTTTTACGTCCCAAAGAAATCTATCGGGAAGATGGTACGCTTGACTATCGGACAATCGGCGACGGATATTTGCAGGAGATGAGCATGGTGTGCCAAGATGAGTACGAGATGGCTCTTGCCGAGGGTTCGGCCAGTGAGGAAACGCTGGAGGGCATGAGACAAAATATCATGGCCATAGAGGATGCGATCCGTAATCTTCCCGCTCCCGGCGAGGACGGCACCGGCCTTATTGTGTACGAGCCCGCTGAAAAAGGCTATAAGGACTGGAACGAACAGCTCTTGGCAAAGGCCAAGCTGCAAGAATCAGTTCACGAAGAGCCGGCCAGAAGAGAAGAACCCGAACAGGAACGGCAAGCACGTTTCCACCGATGACAATGCGGCACACCCCACATGAAACAACAAAAGAGAAGACAATGAATGACAAAGAACTGACACATGACGATTTTTTGCAAAGGCTCGACATCCGGGATGTACTGCTCGATGCCGGTTATCGCCAGAACCGACGCTTCGGTCTGCGTCTCTCCTCGTTTATCCGCACGGACAACGAGGGAAAGCGTATCCGGGGCGACAAGTTCGTCATCACACAGCATGGGAAGTGCTGTTGCCAGCCACCCCGGCAGAAGGAATACAACGTCGTTTCGTTCATCAAGGAACACCCGCATCTTTTTGCAGAATACCATGAGGGCATAAATCCGGATCGGCTGGTGGAACTCGTATGCTACCGCCTTCTGCATTACCCTATTCCCGAACAGGAAACCCGCACAGGACAACCCCAGCGGGACACCCGACCGTTCGACATTGCGGACTACAACATTCAGAAGTTCGATCCGCAGGACAGGGGTACGCAGGAGAAGTTTGCACCCTATTTCGAGAAAAGGGGTATCGACCTCTGTACGCAGCAAACCTTTCACCGGGACTTCTGTCTGGCGACCCGACACAGCGAGGACGGTCAGAGGCGCACTTGCCTCGCCTTTCCGATGACGTTACCCGAAGATGCGGATAAGATCGTAGGATTCGAGAAGCGAGGACACGCCTACACGGACGGTAACTCCAGCTACGACGACATGACCGAGGGCAACCATTCGGGGGAAGGTGTATGGATTGCCAGTCCTGCCCGGACAGCTCTTTCGGAAGCCAAGCATATCTACTGGTTCGAGAGTGCCAGCGAGGCAATGGCCTACTACCAGCTTCATCAGGCGAAAAACCAAGAGCTACGAAAGGCGGTCTTCGTCTCAACGGGCGGCGAACCTACCGAGAAACAGATGCGAGGCGTGCTTGAGCTTACGATCCCGGCCCGGCAGCATATCTGTTTCGACACCGGTCGGGAGGGGTGGAAGTTTGCCCAAACCCTGCAAAAGGAAATCTGCCGCACGATACGCTCCACCATCGAGGAGACACCGGAGCGGAAACCATATCTCGATTCCATACCGGACGGCAATGATCTGGACGAAGGAGAATTTTATCTGTTGCCCAAAGGCGGCTTGCAAGAGAGCTGCATACGATTCGATGCCGAACGGGAAGAAGCCATATCAATGAGTTCGAGCAGGTTGTGTGCCCCGGAAGATGTGCAGGACCAAATAGATACCATGAGGAAGTGTTACCGTGAGTTCCGTGAGAAATTACAGGATTTTCTCGGTATCGACAAGGAGCATGATGTCGCCATTTCCCGTGAAATGCCGGACTGTCGCTATACAGGCTGGAATGAACAATTGCTGGCAGAGCAACAGCAAGAATCGGTCCGTGAAGAGTCGGTCAGAGAGGAAGAACCTGAACAAGAACGACAAACACATTTTCGCCGATGACTATGCAGCATTCCGTACAAGACGAGCGGAATATCCTTCTGCGGCCGCATACCGGGCAATTCGTCATCGACGAACTGCCGCTGATGTTCGTGTGCATGGCGGGGCTGGTGTACGGC